>ERZ887849.3596-NODE-3596-length-11505-cov-8.049345_pt1 | contig 11505 bp, 10 predicted proteins | sample MGYA00521267_ERZ887849 | MGnify/ENA primary metagenome ERZ887849 (study PRJEB32303, sample SAMEA104408601) | aquatic metagenome | biome: Brackish water; feature: Pelagic; material: water | place: Baltic Sea | collected 2014-06-06T16:11:00 | depth 2,863 m ... | reverse complement strand
GCCGCTACGCTCGGCGCCACACGCACCGTCAACGTCACTCGCGAAAGCATTGCCGATGTGCAGCGCTCCCTCGGCATGGATGAAGGCTTTGATGTGGGCCTGGAAATGTCGGGCAACCCGCAAGCCTTCCGCGACCTGCTGGCCAACATGTGCCACGGTGGCAAGGTGGCCATGCTAGGCATCCCCAGCGAAAATACCGCCATCGACTGGAACACAGTGATCTTCAACATGCTGACCTTGAAGGGTATCTATGGCCGGGAGATGTATGAGACCTGGTACAAGATGTCGGTGATGATTGAATCCGGGTTGAACATCGCGCCGGTAATTACCCACCGCATGAGCTTCCGCGACTTTCAACACGGCTTCCACGTCATGAGCAGCGGCGAAGCCAGCAAGGTTGTACTTAACTGGGAGGACTAGACCCGTGTACGCATCATTTCGTGAACATCTGGCCGAACAGCTGGCCGACATCGAGGCTACCGGGCTGACCAAGCATGAGCGCCTTATCACCACACCACAGGGCGCGCATGTGGGTGTGAAGCAGGGTGAGGTGTTGAACCTCTGCGCCAACAACTACCTTGGCCTGGCGCAGCACCCAGCAGTGAATGCAGCCGCCGCGCAGGGGCTGCAGGACTGGGGCTATGGGATGGCGTCGGTGCGGTTTATCTGTGGTACGCAGACCCTGCACAAGCAGCTTGAGGAGCAGCTCTCACGGTTTCTGGGCATGGACGACACTATCCTTTACCCCTCCTGCTTTGATGCCAACGGTGGCCTGTTCGAGACGCTACTGGGCGCAGAGGATGCGGTGATTTCCGATGAACTGAACCACGCCAGCATCATCGACGGTATTCGGCTGAGCAAGGCACAGCGCTACCGCTACCGCAACAACGACATGAGTGACCTGGAAGCGCAGCTACAGGCAGCCGATGCGGCCGGGGCTCGCTTCAAGTTGATCACGACGGATGGCGTATTCTCCATGGACGGCTACATTGCCCGCCTGGATGAAATCTGCGTGCTGGCCGACCGCTACGGTGCCCTGGTCCACTTTGACGACTGCCACGCCACTGGCTTCCTTGGCGCAAACGGCAAAGGCACGCACGAATACAGAGGCTGTATGGACCGGGTAGACATCATCACCGGCACACTCGGCAAAGCCCTGGGCGGCGCCAGCGGCGGCTATACCGCCGCGCGCCAGGAAGTGGTTGATCTGCTACGGCAGCGCTCGCGCCCCTATCTGTTCTCCAACACCGTTGCCCCGCCGGTCGTGGCCGGGGCCATCAAAGCGCTAGAGCTGGTGCAAACTGAGCCGGCTCTGCGTCAGCAATTGACGCAGAACACCCTGCGTTTTCGCAACGGCCTGGAGTCACTCGGCTTCGAACTGCCGCCGGGAGAGCACCCCATTGTGCCGGTGATGCTGCACGATGCCAGCAAAGCCGCCCGCTTTGCAGAGGCGGCATTGACCCGCGGAGTCTATGTGGTGGCGTTTTCCTTTCCAGTGGTCGCCAAGGGCAAGGCGCGGATCCGCACCCAGATGTCCGCCGCGCTCAGCACAGAGGATGTCGATCAGGCGCTGGTGGCGTTTGCAGAGGCCCGAGACGCTCTATAAGGAAAACGTACAAAGCGACGGACCCACGCTTCTCCGTCGCGCCCGCTCGCGTCAGGCGCTACTCAACCGGCTCATCTATGGTACCCAGCATGGCTAGCGCCTCATCACACCAAGCCAGAAACTGCTCGCCTTGGCGAATACCTGCCAGCAAGGCGAGAAACACGCCTTTGCGCCGCACCGGCAGCGACACGGGGTTGGCGTAATGGCGGCGGCGGATTTTTTCGTAGAGGTAGAGGCGCTGCATCATGTGTTCGCGGCGGCGGCTGATTTCCGCAGTGAGGTGGTTTGCGTTGTCTTCTGAAAGGTTATAGAGCTTCACGTAGAGGTCGTCTTTACCCTCCTGTACCCGGCTTTCGCCGAGCACCCATTCCGCCATGGCGTCGCGGCCCTCCTCCGTTAAGGTGTAGAGTATTTTGTCTGGCTTGCCCGCTTGCGCCACTGTAGCGCACTGCAGCCAGCCGCGATCCGCCAGCTTGTGCAACTCCTGATAAATTTGCTGGTGGCTGGAGCGCCAGAACAGGCCCACCGAAACATCGAACGCCTTGGCTAACTCGTAGCCCGACATATCGTCTTCCAGCAAGGCGGTCATTATCGCGTGAGGCAAGGCCATAGCAGCGGGGCGGATTCCTGATTCAGTTAACGATCATTGCCGTATAGCTTACTCCGGCAACGCTCACTGTGCAAAAGGTTGCATATTGGCGCAATATGCAATAACTTGCATCGATTCTCTCTGACCTAACGGTGCTTCCCACCTTTTTTGCAGCCTGTTTTGCTTGATTTTGCTGCTTGAGTAAAAACACCGGCCGCTTATTTCGACGACGAATATCAACTACGGAGCTGTTCCTCATGGCACTACCCCCGATTCTGCAAGGCAAACTGCGCCTACCCGCAGTGGCCGCGCCCATGTTTATTGTTTCTAACCCAGATCTTGTCATCGCTCAGTGTAAAGCCGGTATTGTCGGCTCTTTTCCCGCGCTGAACGCAAGGCCCGCGGAGCAGCTGGATGTATGGCTGGAAAAAATCACCCGCGAACTGGCCGCCTGGGATGCGGAAAACCCTGACACACCCGCCGCACCGTTTGCGGTCAACCAGATTGTGCACGGCTCCAATGACCGCCTGCAGCACGACCTGGAAATGTGCGTGAAGTACAAAGTGCCGATCGTGATCACGTCACTGGGCGCGAAAGAGTTCGTCAACGAGGCGGTGCACAGCTACGGCGGCATTGTATTGCACGATGTCATCAACAACCGTTTCGCGCACAAGGCCATCGAAAAAGGCGCAGATGGCCTGATCGCGGTGGCGGCAGGTGCGGGTGGCCACGCCGGGCCGCTATCACCCATCGCGCTGATTCAGGAGATTCGCGAATGGTTCGATGGCCCGCTGCTGCTGTCGGGTTCCATTGCGACGGGTGACGCGATCTTGGCCGCACAGGCCATGGGCGCAGACCTTGGTTACATCGGCTCGGCGTTCATCGCCACGGTGGAAGCCAATGCAGAACACGCCTACAAGCAGGCTATTGTTGACCACGGCGCGGCGGACATCGTCTACAGCAACTTGTTTACCGGCGTTCATGGTAATTACCTGCGGCCCTCGATTGAGGCGGCAGGATTGGACCCCGACAATCTGCCCCAAAGTGACCCCTCCGCGATGAACTTCGGCTCCGACGGCAGCGACGCCAAAGCCTGGAAGGACATTTGGGGTTGTGGACAAGGGATTGGTGCGGTGAAGAATATCTTGCCTGCCGCAGACCTGGTGGCGCGCTTGCAGCGCGAGTATGCGGCGGCGCGTGCCCGCGTGCTCGCAAGCTAACCTTACGCGGTTAGGCCCGCTGGCCAGGCAGTGTGTCAAGCTCACTGAACTTCACCACTCTGGCATTCACCAACGGGTGCTCCTTGGCGCCGATCCAACGCCAGCACAAGGTGCCGTTGTCGTGGCCTGCGGTTTCCACCCAGTTCGCCTGTGGCGGCTTCTGGTGCGCCACGACAACGACCACGCCCCCGTCCTCTTCATAGGTCGCCGTGTGCTTGTTGAAGTGAATCTGGTGATAGCGAAAATCAAGCGACTCCATCCACCAGTTTTGCAACACGAAGTTCCAGGTCTGGCAGGCTGGAATCTGCGGCGCCTCAATCAGCAGCGCCTCATCCGCTGCCAGCGCCCAGGCACTGTGGAAATAGAATATGTTGGGGTCACCACCAATCGCTTGGCAAAAAGCCTGATCAGCCGGTGCCACCTCGTTCACGGTGGGCAGGAAGCTCGACGCCCAGCCCTCAAACAGGCCTGTCGTGTTGCGCACGAACTGCACAGCACCTTGCAACGCGCGGTCCAGCTTCTCCGGCGACAACGGTTCCGGGCGCTCGTCTTCGCCTCCTATGCGTTCGATAGAGATGTCTGCACGAGTCTCACCGCGGCGGTCCTGAAACGTCTGGCGCACGTTCAGTGCGTTAGTGTCAGGGCCCATAGGTAGCCAGTTGCCCGGCTGCTCGCGCTGGCTAACAATGATCTCGAGCGTACCATCTGGCGCAATATCCATTTCCCGCGAGTCCAGCCAGCCATCGGTTTTCATACCACCGCCGCTGCTGTAGCGGTTAATCACCGTGCCAAATCCGAGGTAATTTACCGTGCCCCGGGTACCCGTTATACGATAGTCATACTGCGGGTCAATCGTGGCAACCTGATAATAGTTGTCTGGGTTGTCTGCGCCCAGCTTGATGGTTTCGTGCGCCGGGCAGCGCAGTTCAGGAAAGCGCGGGTCGCCCGCTTCCAGAAAACTCTCCAACCCTGCGCGCATCATACGCGACAGGTAGCGATAACCCTCGGCGCGGGTAAATGCATCCTGTGGCGCGTTCTGCGCATTCACCAGTTCACCCGCTTGCTTTAGGGCATCACAGAAATCGCTCCACGCAGAGCCGTCCATCACTCGCTGCTCTGCACTCGCAGAATCACTCATACCGTTTCCTCTTCATCCAGTGTTACATCGTAGCGCTGCATATAGCTGGCAAACAGCGCCTCCACTTCCCCACGGGTAATGCCGTAATCTTCCAGGCGGTAGCGATGAACGCCATGTTTACCGCGTGGGTGGTTGTCGAGCCAGGCCTGCATACGCCCGCGCGACTCTGCCTGCAGTGTCATGCCGCGCAGGGCGTAAAGCTGCTCAACCGACCGCCAGGGGTCGGCCACAAAATCATCGTGGTAGAGGTCCAAAAACTGCCCCGGGTGGGAGGGCTCAAGCGCCGCACGGTCAGCCTCGAAAGTCTGCGTATACGTGGTGAGCATGGTCATCCAGTCACGGCCAATTTCACTGCGGTCGATGACATCACTGCTACTGCGCCGCAAAACCTCGCTGAAACTGCAGCCGGAAGCGACAAAGGCCAACGGCGAGCGGTGCGTTTGCACAATAATGGCATCGGGGTAGACACGCAAAATCTCGCGCAGGCCGAGCTGATGAAACGGGGCTTTTAGCACCCACTGCCCTGGATGCTGGGACTGCAGCAACTGCAGCTGGCGACGATGATAGTCATAGCTGTCGGAGCGGCACAGGTTGCTATAGAGCCAATTGGCGTAGCTGGGCACATGAAACAGCGCAGAATACTCAACCGACATGAAGTTGCGGTTGAGCAGCATGTAGCACTCGTCCGGTTCTTCGGCATCAATCAGGTGGGTCTGTAGAAAACCGGGAAGGAAGGTTTCGGTCAGCGCTACGCCTTCGGCGCGCGCCGCGATGCGCGGGTCACTGCTGTAGCTTTGCGTTTGCGGCGGCGGCACAGGCTGCTGTGCTTCCCACAAGCGCAGAGTGCGATTGTTCGCATCCTGGTTCAGCAAGTGGTGCAGCGCAGTGGTTCCTGTACGCGGCAAACCGAGAATAAATACCGGCCGCTGCACCGGTTGCTCACCCACTTCTGGATGCCGTTTAAAATAGTCTTCAATCTCCAGGCGGCGGGCTAAACCATCCGCAATGGTCATCTGAGCGCGCATCTGACCGAACTCGTTCAGCCGCGCCTCACTGTGCAGGGCCTCAATCAGACGCTCCAAAGCTTCGTAAAACGCAGGGTCACCAAAATCTTCCAGCCCGGTATCCAACATAGCCTGTTGGCGTAGCGCTTCCAGTTCCAGCACGGGGTATCCTTTCCAGTATTATTATTATGATGATGCACAGAGCACCTTTAGCGCCCCACTCTACAAAGCCCTGCGCGGGCAGGCATCCCCGTGACGCAGACTGCTGGCTACTGGTATAACAAACAAGACCAGCCATTCAGCCTGCGGGTGCACCATCGCCGTGTTCGCCAAGCGCAGCAGGCGCTCAAGCGTTGCGATATTCACCACGCGTTGCAGCGCGCCTGCATCTGGCTCGAGAAGTTGCAGCGAGCGCGTGACTAAGCCCCGCGCCGGGTGCGCACGGCTGCCGCCAGTTCGCCGAGCAACTCATCGGTATGCGCCCAATCGATACAAGGGTCGGTAATGCTCTGACCGTAGGTCAAAGGCGTGCCGGCCACAACGTTCTGACGGCCTGCCACAAGGTTACTCTCGATCATCAGGCCAAAAATGGCATCGTTGCCCCGCGCAACCTGCGCGCCAATATCTCGAATCACATCCACCTGACGCTCGGGAATTTTGCGGCTATTGGCATGGCTGGCGTCAACCATTATGCGCGCCGGCAAGCCCGCTTTTTCCAGCATCGCAGTGGCATCGTCCACGGAAAACATATCGTAGTTAGGGTGCTTGCCTCCACGAAGAATAATGTGACAGTCCTCGTTGCCCGCGGTTTGGAAGATGGCTGAGTGGCCTTGTTTGGTAACGGAAAGAAAATGGTGCGGTTGAGACGCCGACTTAATAGCATCAATTGCCACCTGAATATCACCGTCGGTGGCATTTTTGAAGCCGACCGGGCAGGACAGCCCGGACGCCAGCTCACGGTGTGTTTGGCTTTCGGTGGTACGCGCACCCACGGCACCCCAGGCGACAAGGTCGGCGACATATTGCGGGCTGATAAGGTCCAGATACTCCGTGCCGGTAGGCAAACCCAGCACCGCGAGGTCAACCAGCAGCTGGCGGGCAAGGCGCAGGCCTTTGTTGATCTGGAAGGTATTGTTGAGGTCGGGATCGTTAATCAGCCCTTTCCAACCCACCGTGGTGCGCGGTTTCTCGAAATACACGCGCATTACGATTTGCAACTCACCTTGCAAAGCTTCCGCTACTTTCTTCAAACGCCGCGCATAATCGCGCGCCGCGTCGGGGTCGTGAATGGAGCAGGGGCCAACGACCACCAACAGGCGGTCGTCTTTCCTTGACAGAATGTTGTGAATATTCTGGCGCGCAACGGCCACGGTCTGCGCACCGGCATCGGTCACAGCAACGTCGCTGATCAATTGCTGCGGTGCAACGAGCTCATTAATGCGGCGGATGCGCAGGTCGTCAGTATTCGTTGTCATAAGATTCCTAACAGGCATGGCAAGGCCGCAGATGATACCACCGGCCGCAGGGAGGTTGCAGCCTAGGGGGGCGTTACAACATGACCCACTATGTCCGCCGGAAGATCGATATCCTGAACAACACCCGGATCGTCGACCGCCAACAGATGACGTTTCAGGCCAGCACCTCGCACAACATCTCTCGCACCGCTATCCCCGCTCAACATTGCCAACTGCGGTAGCCACGCTTTGCCAAATCCTACAGGATGTCCAGGCGTGCCCCGCCAAGTGGGTACAACTATAGTATGCGACTCCAGCCCCGCAGCCACTTTCAGGAAAGTCTCTGGCTTGATGCCTGGCAGGTCAGCCAGCGCAACCAGGAGTCCCTCCCACTCTGGCATGCGGGAAACGCCCTCTGCCAACGTTCGCCCCATGCCGAATTGTGCCTGCGAACAGATAATAATATCGACCAATGAAAGCCCCGCCTCGGCAGCAACAGCATCTTCGCCAGGGCGCAGGCACACCCGCAATGGCAGGCCTGCCTGACGAATATTGTCGACGGTGGCGGCGAGGAGCGTGCGGCCGGTTGGCAACAAGGCGAGGCGTTTATCGCTGCCGAAACGCCGCCCCTGACCCGCCGCCAACAGCAGCACGCCAACCGTCATGACGCCAACGCCGAACGCCGCAGTTGCACCAGCTCCGCCATAATCGACAGGGCAATTTCAAGCGGTGTTTTACTACCGATATTGAGGCCCACGGGCGCGTGTAAGGCCGCAAGTTGTGCCTCATTAACCCCCAACTGTCGCAGCCTGCCCAAGCGCTTTTCGGTGGTTTTCAGGGAACCGAGGGCGCCCACATACCAGGCGTCCGTGGTGAGTGCTTCCATCAATGCCATGTCGTCAATGCGGGGGTCATGGGTCAATGTAATGACGATACTGTGGCGATCACTGGCATAGGCGCGTACTGCGTCGTCGGGCATTCCCCCCAACAGCTGCACGGCTGGGCCCGGCCACTGGCTGCGGATGTTCTCACGCGGGTCAACCACCATGACATCGTAGTCCATGGCCAGGGCCAACTCCGCCAGAGACTGGCTCAGCTGGCCCGCGCCTACCAGCAACATGCGCATTTGCGGGCCGAAGGTTTGCCGCAGTTCATCTTGCGAAAGTTGCAGGGCGGCGTGCGAGGCAACAGGCAAGCATTCCGTTGCACCACCAGGGATTGACACCCTGCGCTGCACACATTCACGCGCCGCAATGGCCTCCAGCGCGACAAGCAGCCAGGGCTCATCACGCGTCCGTTCCAGCCGCTGTACCAGCACCTGCAGGCGCCCGCCGCAGGGTAGGCCAAGGCGCTCGTTCTGCTCCGCCGTCACGCCATAGGCAACCAGTTCGGCGCCGACGACAGGCAAAGCACCCGAGCGCAGGCGCTCGAGTAAATCCTCTTCAATACAACCGCCAGATAGCGAACCCACTTGCGCGGCACTACCATTGCACACTAACAACGCACCGGGTGGCCGAGGCGACGAGCCCTGCGCTGAGGCAATGGTGCACAGCCACACCGGCCCCAGAGCGGGCTGGCGCAGCCAGTCTACAGTGGCTTCAAGGACGCGCTGGTCTTCACTCTGCAATGGGTAATCTCTCCCTAGTGTTCCACATCGCACGCAGCCCAGTATTCATCCAGCAAGCGCCCAATGGTGTTGGGTACCACCAAATGTGCGGCGTACCAGGTATGTAAACAGCGAATACGCTGGAAGTCTGCAATGCCACCAATCCCACGCTGCTGCAACACGTTGGTGTAGCCCAACTCCCCCACAGACTCCCGCTCAGCCGGTGACAAATACCCATCACGCAGACGAATATGCGCCTCGTGGTCCGCCACCATACTCGCCTGCAACGCCGTATCCTCATTCACGCGCTGCTGTAAACGAGCGATAAGCCCCCCCGCCTCGTCCTGATCGATGCGGTAATTGAGCGCCGGGTCCACCAGCCAAAACAGTGTAGGAAAAGGTTTGCCGCTGACCAGCGAGGCAACGCGAATGACGCGTGGCTGGCCACGCTCGTCCGCTACCACAATTGCGCGCAGCCCACGAGGCTTGCGCCCTAGACGCGCCGCCACCTGTTCTTTCTGCACTGTTGAAATTATCATGCTTGCCCTCGTCACTCGCTTGGCTAGGCATTCTACGACAAAGCAACCACTCAGGACGACGCCTGCGGAGTGTGGTCAAAAGCTGGGCAATTGACAGCTGCAGCCTGGGCCTCTACAGTGCGCCGCGTACCAGGTGCCTGCCGCCGGTGTCGATTGACACGGCTGGGCAGGTTAAATGGGAAGTGAGGTAAGGCCCTGCGCCAATCCCTCCGCTGCCCCCGCAACGGTAAACAGATCTGTCTGTGAGCCCGATACCTGCCTGTTACGAGCACCGATGGAGCGGAGGGCTTCATTGAAGGTTGCATGATGCTTGTCCCCGCATTGCGTTCCTTGATCCCCTCTCTCAATCGCCACTTATTTCATGGCATTGAGGCACACTATGAAAAATCAAAAATTGACCAGCGCCATTGCGCTAATACTCACATTACCCGCTTACGCCAATTCGGCCCCCAACTCGCCACTCGAGGAAATTGTCATCAGTTCTTCGCGGGTAGCGATGCCTCTGCGTGAGGTTGCCACGTCCCTTTCGGTGATTGATGCCGACGAGATCAAGCGACTTGGCTTTGCCAGCTTGCAGGACATCCTGCGTACCGCGCCTTCGGTGGCGGTCACCAACAATGGCGGTATCGGCAAAGTGTCGTCTCTGCGCATTCGCGGTGAAGAAGGATTCCGAACCAAGGTACTGATTGACGGTATCGACGTCTCTGACACGACAACCCCACAAACCGGCCCACGAATGGAGCATCTGCTAAGCAGCGGCATTCAACGAGTGGAAATCCTGCGCGGGCCACAGGGCATGATGTACGGCGCCGATGCAGGGGGCATCATCAGCATCAACACGCAGGCGCCACGCAGCGGGCTGGGCGGCGACTTCAGCGCGGAAGCGGGTCGCTACGGTACCACCCAGTACAGCGGTAATATGGGAGCAGGCAATGATCACATCGACGGCAACGTGTCGATCACCGACCACAGCACCGAGGGCTTTAACGCACGCACATCCGATACCAACCCCGCGGATAAAGACGGCTACGACAACACGACTTTGCATGCCCGCGGCGGCTGGAACATCACTGAACAGCTGCGTCTGGAGCTGGTAGCGCGCGATGTCGACAGCGACAATGCATACGATGGGTGTTTCACTAACGACACGTTCGAACCGAGCAACCTCTGCGCTGATACTTACGAGCAACAAGCGCTGCGCGGAGCAGCCAGTTTCCGCGGTGAGCAGTTTCAGCACGAACTGGCCTACAACCGCAGCGAAACCGAACGCCAGTTCTTCACTGAGGGGCTACCGGGTTTTGGCACCGAAGGTGACCTGACCCGTGTGACCTATCTCGGCAGCTATGCCGCGACCAGCAACGTTCAGCTGGTGTATGGGGTGGACTACGAACGACAAGCGCTGAATGATGGCACCTTCGATACCGAGCGTGACCAGAGCGGCTACTACCTCGAATACCAGGGCAATGTCGAGAATCAGTTGTTCTTCACCGCCGGTGCCCGCTACGACGACAACGAGGATTTCGGCAGCCATGATTCTTACCGTATTAGCGCCGCCTACCTGGTGCCGGTTGCGAGCGCCGGCGAGGTCAAGCTCAAGGCCGCGTGGAGCACCGGCTTCCGCGCGCCCAGCCTGTACGAAATCGCCTATAACGGCAGCTTCTTCGCCAGCCCACCGGCCTCCGATACCGTTCTGCAAGAAGAACGCAGCGAAGGCTATGACCTGGGCATCGGCTGGTACGGCAACACCGGCGCGCTGCTGGAAGCCGTGTACTTTACCCAGGAAGTGAGGGATGAGATCTTCTTTGATCTAGGCAGCTTCTCAGGGTATCTGCAGGATACCGGTAACAGCGACTCTGACGGTGTGGAGCTCATCGTCGAACTGCCCCTGCCCCTGCGGCTCAGTGTGCAGGGCAATTACACCTACAACGACACCGAGACAGCCGCCGGAGGGCAGCGTGTTTACCGCCCTCGCCACTTGGCTAACCTCGGCTTGCAGTGGCGCACTGCCTCCGAACAGCTCATGCTAGGCCTGCAGCTGCGTGCTTCGAGAGATGCGCAAGAGTTTGATGGCTCTCCAGTAGACGATTACCACGTGGTTGGCCTTAACGCTCGCTACCGTTTCACACCGCAGCTGGAACTGTACGGCCGCGTTGAAAACCTGCTAGACCGGAGCTACGAAGAAATTCCCGATTTTCGCAGCACTGAACGGGCCGCCTATGCCGGCGTCCGCTACACTTTTTAGGAGCACGTCATGACCGACGAACGCAAAAACACCCGCCATAAAAAGGCCATGGAAAAGCAGAAAGCCAACGTCGATGCGAGCATTCGCGCCGCCGATACAGAACGCGG
>ERZ887849.3588-NODE-3588-length-11529-cov-12.778804_pt1 | contig 11529 bp, 14 predicted proteins | sample MGYA00521267_ERZ887849 | MGnify/ENA primary metagenome ERZ887849 (study PRJEB32303, sample SAMEA104408601) | aquatic metagenome | biome: Brackish water; feature: Pelagic; material: water | place: Baltic Sea | collected 2014-06-06T16:11:00 | depth 2,863 m ... | reverse complement strand
AGACAAAAGCTGTTACTCAAAATCCAATGATGGCATCAAGTATGGGAATAAATCCCGATAGAATTAACATGCTTACTTTTGGTTTTGGTTCTGGTATTGCTGGTATAGCGGGAGTTGCTATAGGGCTTTTCTCCAAAGTTACATCTGAAATAGGTTCTGACTATATAGTTCAAAGTTTCATGACTGTTGTTGTCGGAGGAGTTGGCAATATATGGGGCACTCTTGCAGGAGCTGCTTTAATAGGTATGCTTCAAAAATTTATTGAATGGTTCAATCCATCAAACACACTTGCTGCCCAAACTTATATGATCATATTTATAATAGTTTTCATTCAATTTAGACCAAAAGGTATAATATCACTTAAAGGTCGTGCATCAGAGGATTAATGATAATGATTGATTTTATTAAAATGTGTGACAGGAAAACTGCCCTTTTCTTTTTTTTAAGTATAACTTTAATATTTACCTTAATAATTATTTCAATGAGCGAAGCTTATGGCTTTAATATTATATCAACAAGTTTTTTGAAAATCCTTGGTAAGACATTATGCTTATGTATCGTAGCATTAGCTATGGATTTAGTATGGGGGTACTGTGGAATTTTATCACTAGGACATTTTGCTTTTTTTGGACTTGGTGGCTATATGATAGGAATGTGGCTTATGTTTGAAAGAACCAAAAACATAGTTATGAACTCTTCAGAAAACATTGTTTTACCCCTAACTGAGCAAGAAATTAATGAAGCTATAGGAAATCAAATATTTGGTGTCGTGGGCTCAGGTGACATTCCAACTATATGGTATTTTGCTGACTCTCTTATTATCCATCTTTTCTTAATTATATTAGTACCTGGTATTTTAGCTTTTATTTTTGGTTGGTTGGCATTTAGATCAAGAGTTACAGGAGTATATCTTTCAATTTTAACACAAGCAATGACGCTAGCACTTTCATTATACTTATTTCAAAATAATAGTGGTTTAAGAGGAAATAATGGACTTTCAGGATTACAAAACATTCCTAATTTAGGTCAAATTTCTCAAGCTGAATTGTCGGTCTGGTTTTTTGTAGCAAGCTCAATAACGTTAATACTAACTTATTTAATATGTAATCTAATTATAAAAAGTAAATTAGGGAATGTTATAACTGGAATTAGGGATAATGAAACTAGAGTTAGGTTTTTGGGATATAAAGTAGAAAGTTATAAATTATTTATTTTTGTAATAACCGCAATTATGTCAGCTATAGCTGGAGCATTATATTACCCTCAAGCTGGAATAATTAATCCAGCTGAATTAGCCCCTATAGCTTCAATATATCTTGCCGTTTGGGTGGCAATTGGAGGACGGGGTAGCTTATATGGAGCTGTTATTGGAGCTGCTTTTGTTTCACTAGCTTCAAGTTATTTCACAGGAGGGCAAATACCAGATATTAACCTTGGTTTGTTTACGATAAAATGGGTTGATTGGTGGACAGTAATTTTAGGATTAAGTTTTGTAATAACAACCTTATATGCCTCCAAAGGGATAGGTGGATTAATAGAAACAATTTTCAGGAAAAAGTAAATACATGACTATTTTATTAGAAGCAAACGGATTAAATGTATCATTTGATGGTTTTAAGGCAATTAATAATTTAAGTTTTTCAATAGCCCATAATGAATTAAGAGCTATCATAGGACCCAATGGTGCTGGTAAAACTACATTTATGGATATTATTACTGGCAAAACCAAACCTGATTCAGGGACAGTTTTGTGGGGTAAAAAAAATTTATCTTTATTGCGAATGAGCGAAGCAAAAATAGTTGAACTTGGAATTAGCAGAAAATTCCAAAAACCAACATTAATAGAGTCTCAAACAGTTTTTGATAATATAATGTTGTCTTTAAAAAAACCTAGAAATCCAATATCCACACTATTATATAAAATTTCTTCAAATGATAAAAAAGAAATTTTTAATATAGCTGCTGAAGTAAACCTTTTAGAAAACTTAAAATCTTTAGCTGGAGAACTTAGCCACGGGCAAAAACAATGGTTAGAAATTGGAATGCTTTTAGCACAAAAACCTAATTTATTATTAATTGACGAACCTGCTGCTGGGATGACTGCTCCTGAAAGAAACAAAACTGTTAAACTATTAAAAGATTTATCTATTAATCATTCAGTTGTTGTTGTTGAACACGATATGGAATTTGTTAAAGCATTAGAATGCAGAGTAACGGTTCTACACGAAGGAAGCGTTTTAGCTGAAGGCTCCCTTGATTACGTATCTAAAAATAAAAAAGTAATTGATGTATATTTAGGGAGATGACATTGCTTAAAACTAATGAAATTTGTCTTCATTATGGCTCATCGCAAATCCTTTTTCAAATTTCTATGAATGCTGTAATTGGAGAGATAACTTGTGTAATGGGATCTAATGGAGTTGGGAAAACTTCTTTATTAAAAGTTTTATCTGGCAATCATCCAAGTAGTTCTGGCAATTACTATTTAGATGATAAAGATGTCACAAATCTTAAACCTTATAAATTAGCTTCTCATGGAGTAGGTTATGTACCTCAAGGAAGATTTATTTTTCCTTTATTAACTGTTGAAGAAAATCTTAAATCAGGTTTTTCTGTATTGAAAAAAGATGAGAGATTTATACCTGAAGAAGTTTTTGATTTATTTCCAATTTTAAAAAAGATGCTTTCCAGAAAAGGTGGAGATCTATCTGGAGGACAACAACAACAACTAGCAATTGCACGAGCTTTAATAACTAAACCTAAACTATTACTTATGGATGAACCTACCGAGGGTATACAGCCCAATATCATTATACAAATTGGTGAAGTTATTGACTATTTGAAGTCACAAAAAAATATGGCTATTATTCTTGTTGAACAATATTTTGACTTTGCATTTGCAAGAGCAGATAATATTATTGCCCTTACAAGAGGAAAAATAATATATGAAGGTAAAAAAAGAACTATAAATAAAGCCAAATTAAGAAAGGCTGTAAGCATTTAAATGCTGAATACAAATAAAAAATTTGAAAGAGCTTATGGAAAGATTGATGTTAAAATAATTAATAATAAAATTAATAAATTTTATCAATCAGGTTCAGCTAAAGTATTTTATCCTAAATGCTATAATGAATTTAATGAACTTGTTCTAGTAAACACTGCTGGGGGTATCACAAGCGGAGATCTATTTAGTTATAATATAGACATACAAAAATCAAAGATTTTTGTAACTACACAGGCCGCAGAAAGAGCTTATAAGGGATATGAAAACAGTGGACAAATTAAAATTAATTTATCAATTGATAGTGACAGTAGTTTGTTTTGGATTCCTCAAGAACTTATTTTATTTGATAATTGTAACTTAAATAGAAAAATTGATGTGAACCTAAATACAGACTCAAATTTTTTGTTATCTGAAACAAGTATATTTGGTCGAACAGCAATGAATGAAAATTTAGAAAAAGGATTTTTTTTTGATAATTGGAGAATATATGTTGAGAATAAACTAATTCATGCTGAGGCTTTAAGTTTATCTGGTGATATTAAAAATATCTTGTCTGGATTAGCTACTGCACAAAACAATGTTTCCATATGTAATATTTTTTTATATGGAAAAGAATTTTTAAAAAATAAAATAAAATTAATAAAAACTATAGAAGATTTTGATATGAAGCATATTGCCTATTCAAGTTGGAATGATAAAATGCTTATAAGAATAATTTCAAATGATGCCTATCATTTAAAAAAAATTCAAAAGAAAATTTTATTACGTGTGTCAAATAATACCATCCCTAAAGTATGGAACAGTTGAGGAGTTAAGATGAAACTATCACCAAGAGAAAAAGATAAATTACTAGTTAGCTTAGCAGCAATAGTTGCAAGAAATAGAAAAACTAGAGGCGTTAAACTTAATTACCCAGAGGTAATAGCCTTGATTAGTGATTTTGTTGTTGAAGGTGCGCGAGACGGAAAAACCGTTTCTGAATTGATGGAAACAGGCGCTCATGTTGTGAATATAAATGATTGTATGAGTGGCATTGCTGAAATGATCCATGAAGTTCAAGTTGAAGCTACATTCCCAGATGGAACAAAGCTTGTAACAGTTCATCACCCTATAAGATAAAGGAGAAAAAGATGAAGCCTGGAGAAATTATAACAGTTCCTGGAAATTTAATTTTAAATGCAGGATCTATATCATTCAAAATTAAAGTTTCAAATACTGGAGACAGACCAATTCAAGTTGGAAGTCATTATCATTTTTTTGAAAGTAATGAATATCTTTCTTTTGATAGAAAAAAAACTATTGGGATGCGTTTAAATATAGCTTCAGGAACTGCAGTTCGGTTTGAACCTGGTCAAACTAGAGATATTGAACTAATAGAAATCAAAGGTAAAAGAAATATTTTTGGATTTAATCAAAAAATCATGGGAGCGCTTTAATGACTTCAAAAATTTCAAGATCATCATATGCAGACATGTATGGGCCAACTACAGGTGATAAAATAAGATTAGCTGATACAGATTTATTTATTGAAGTTGAATATGATTATACAACTTATGGAGAAGAAGTAAAATTTGGTGGGGGGAAAGTAATTCGAGATGGAATGGGACAATCTCAAGTTTCTAGAAAAAATGGGGCCGTAGATACTGTTATAACTAATGCTTTAATAGTTGATGTGAATGGAATTTATAAAGCAGACATAGGCATTAAAAATGGTTTAATTCATAAAATAGGTAAAGCGGGAAATCCAGACACGCAATCCAAAGTTGATATAATTATTGGCCCAGGAACAGAAATAATAGCTGGAGAAGGAAAATTGATTACTGCAGGAGGAATTGATTGTCATATTCATTTCATTTGTCCTCAACAAATTGATGATGCCCTTCATTCAGGGTTGACAACAATGCTTGGAGGAGGAACAGGTCCAGCTCACGGAACTTTGGCAACAACATGCACACCTGGTTCATGGCACATTGGAAGAATGCTTCAATCGGCAGATGCTTTTCCAATGAATCTAGCTTTTGCAGGCAAGGGTAATGCCTCAAAGCCAGAAGCATTAGTTGAACAAGTTAAAGCTGGTGCCTGTGCATTGAAGCTTCATGAAGATTGGGGAACAACACCAGGCGCTATAGATAACTGTTTAAATGTTGCTGATGATATGGATGTTCAAGTTATGATTCATACTGATACATTAAACGAAAGTGGTTTTGTAGAAAATACTATTCAAGCAATAAAAAATAGAACTATTCATGCTTTTCATACTGAAGGCGCTGGTGGTGGACATGCCCCTGATATAATTAAAGTTTGTGGAAATAAAAATGTGATCCCATCTTCAACCAATCCTACAAGACCTTATACTATCAACACACTTGAAGAACATTTAGATATGCTTATGGTTTGTCATCATTTAGATAAGTCAATTCCTGAAGATGTTGCTTTTGCAGAAAGTAGAATAAGAAAAGAAACTATTGCCGCTGAAGATATTCTTCATGATTTAGGTGCTTTTTCAATAATTGCCTCAGATAGTCAGGCTATGGGAAGAGTTGGGGAAGTGATCATAAGAACTTGGCAGACAGCTCATAAAATGAAGGTTCAAAGAGGTCGCCTAAAAGACGAAAAAGGTGAAAACGATAACTTACGAGTTAAAAGATATATTGCTAAATATACAATTAATCCTGCTATTGCTCATGGTTTATCTAAACATATTGGTTCAATTACAGAAGGTAAAAGAGCTGATATAGTTTTATGGGAACCTTCTTTTTTTGGAGTTAAACCGGAGATTGTTATGTTAGGTGGAAGTATTGCATGCGCTCAAATGGGAGATCCCAATGCTTCCATTCCAACTCCTCAACCAGTTTATTCAAGACCAATGTTTGCTTCCTTTGGACGATCATTAGAAACATCCTCAATAACTTTTGTAAGTAAAAGTTCAATAGATTCAGGTAATTTAAATAATTTAAATTTAGCTAAAGAAACTATAGCAGTGGAAAACACAAGAAACATTTCTAAAAGCGATATGGTTTTTAACAGTTATTGTCCTGATATATCTGTTGATCCTGAAACATATGAAGTAAGAGCCGATGGAAATTTACTAACATGTGAACCAGCAACTGAATTACCTTTAGCCCAACGTTACTTTTTATTTTAGAGGACAATAATGATAGTAGAAAAAATTATATCCCATCCTAAAAACGAAATGATAAAAGACACTATAACCTTGTCTTATCATCAAAGATTTATTAGAAGAAAAAAATTAGTATCTGATAATCAAATAGAATTTTTAGTAAACCTTCCAGAGACTGTTTCATTAAACCATAATAGTGGTTTTCTATTAAATGATGGTTCTTTAATTTTAATTAAATCTGCAAAAGAAGATTTATTAGAAATAGTCTGTGATAACCTTATGAAAATAATATGGCATATAGGGAACAGACACATACCATGTCAGATTGAAAAAGAAAGATTATTAATCAAACATGATAAAACTATTGAAAATTTAATAATTACACTTGGAGGAACCATTAAAAAAATTGAAGAAGAATTTAATCCTGAAGGTGGGGCTTATGGCCTAGGAAGAACTCATGGACATAGTCACTGATTATAAAAAAACTGAATTTGATTATCATCAAATCTTACAATCATGGTTTTCTCCTAACTTTCCAATAGGAAGTTATAATTTTTCACATGGATTAGAGACAGCTATTGAAATTGGATTTGTACAAAATAATTTAAATTTAGAAAATTGGATAAGTGATTTAGTTTTTTTTGGATCAGGGAAAACTGATTGTATTTTATTAGCAAACTCCTACGAGGGTCTAAATATTAATGATTTAGCTTTTGCCTTATGTCCATCAAAAGAAAGATGGCTAGAAACAACTCAACTTGGAAAATCCTTTTGTAAAAATATCAAAGAAAATTGGGATTATAATATTGAAGATAACTTATCATTCCCTGTTGCAATAGGAAAAGCTGGAGCATATTTTTCGATTCCTTTAGAACATCTTATAATTGCCTTTTTGCAAAGTTTTGTATCAAACTTAATTATAATAGGCATTAAACATATTCCATTAGGACAAAGTGATGGACAGAAAATTTTATTAAACTTAATCCCAATAATTAAACAACAAGCTCTAATATACAAAGATTATAAACTAACTGATATAGGAAGCGCTAGTTTTCTATCGGATTTAACTAGCATGCTTCATGAAACTGAAAAAAATAGGATATATCAAACATGAAAAAAAAATTTGGTCCACTGAAAGTAGGAATTGGCGGCCCAGTAGGAGCCGGAAAAACAAGTTTAACAGAAGCTTTATGTAAGAAATTATCTTCAATAATTTCAATGGCTGTGATTACCAATGATATATATACTAAAGAAGATGCTGAGTACCTAATGAGAGCTCAGGCTTTACCTCTAGAAAGAATTAAAGGTGTGGAAACAGGAGGTTGCCCTCATACAGCTATTAGAGAAGATGCATCTATAAACTTACTCGCTGTTGAAGAATTAAAACAAGATTTTCCTGATTTAGATTTAATCTTAATTGAATCTGGTGGAGATAATCTAGCCGCCACTTTTAGTCCAGAGTTAGTAGATTTATCAATTTATGTTATTGATGTCGGTATGGGAGGTGATATTCCTAGAAAAGGAGGGCCTGCTATTACTAGGTCTGATTTACTTTTAATAAACAAAACGGATTTAGCTCCATATGTAGGAGTAGACCTTGATTTGATGACCAATGATGTAAAATTAGCAAGAAAAGAATTACCTTATGTTTTTGGTCAAATGAAAAATAATCAAGGTATAGAAGACATTATTGATTTTCTTAATGAACAAGGTGGGTTATCAATAGATTGAGCTAAAAATAAATTAAGTTTTTTTTCATAATTAAAATTTAAGATAAATTTAAAAAGATTTTATTTAACATAATTTAGATTTGTTTTTTTATTAGGTAATAGTAACCCTGATATGATTACGGCTATAGAAATTACTGACAAACACTGTAATACAAAAGAAAAGTTATATCCGTTTTTGAGTAATAAAGATGTAATAGGTAATACGCTTGCTCCAGCAGATAAATTAACCATAAATTTAATGGAAAGCACTCTTCCTCTCCAACTATCTTGAACGTATTTTACTAAAATAACATCAGTTATAGGTACTTGGCCAAAAACAAATATCATTGCAGCTAACATTATAAATAAAAGATTATAGTCTGATGATTGACTGGCAATATAAATAAAAATAAGTTGCCCTAATCCCATTGCAGATAAAACGTATTTTGGGGGAACTTTATCAACCAACCAGCCCGTTCCAATTTGAGAAAATGAGGCTATTGCATAAACTAACCCTGCTAACAATCCTGTAATAGCTACATCAGTAGAAATTTGCACCATACTGACTTCAAATAACCTTGGTATCAAAAAAGTTAAAGCCCCAAAAATAAATCCACCTGAAAGAGTGGTTATACTTAAAGCAAATAATACTATTTTCCATCCTTCACTAAATGGAGATGACAAAGTTGATGCAGCTTTATTTTTAATATTTTTTATATTTACTTCTTCGTTTTCTACAAAAGCAAAAAGTTGAAATAAACCGAAACAAATACAAAAAATTGAAGGAAGAAGAAAGCCTAATCGCCAATCAGCATAAGCAATTAAAATGCCTGTAAAAACAGGAGCCGCTGCTACTCCCATATTACCCCATACACCATTCACTCCAACTCTTAATCCAATTTTTCCAGGTCTTTTAGTTAACATTGCAATACCAACTGGATGATATATAGCTGCAAAAAAACCAAGAACACCAAGAGATATTCCTAACGTTTCAGTTGATTGAGAAAAAGTTGCTAACAATCCACCTAAACCTAAGCCAAAAGGATAAACTGTAATTAGAATAGCTCTTGAATATTTGTCTGCCAACCATCCAGCTAAAGGGGCCGCAGCTCCAAACATTATAACTCCCAATGTTCCATATACTATTATTTCTTCATAACTTAAGCCAAATTCTCTACCAGCATCAAAAGCTGCTTTAGCAAAAATTAGCATCATAAAATGATCTAATAGATGACCTATATTTAAATACAAATCAGGAATTGAATAACTCTTAGAACTATTAAATGATAAAACTCTCATTTTCTTAAAACCTATTATTTAATGAATTAAATATAATTTTATTATGTTCTTATTTAAGATAAAAAAGTAGTGAAATCTGAATATTGTAATTTTTCTACTCTAAGAGCATTCTCAGGAGCGCTTGTGTCTTCATAACCAATTGATACTCCACAAACAAGCATTTCATTTTCTTTAAACTCTAATTGTTCTGCGATCAATGTGTGAAATTTAGTAAAGGCTACTTGACCACATGAGTGCAAACCTTCACCTCTTGCTCCTACTAAAATACTTTGGATAAACATTCCTACATCCATAAAAGTACCTGTTGCAAGTCTCTTATCCATAGTAATAAACATTCCTACTGGAGCTCCAAAAAAGTGAAAGTTCTCCTGCATTTGCTTATCTCTTGCTTCAAAATCATCTCTTCCTATTTCAAGAAGCTTATATAATTCAAAGCCTACAGCTCTTCTTCTGGAAACAAATGGCTCAAACCATTCAGTTGGATAATAGTCAAATTCCGTTTTCATATTTTTAGAAGAACCGTCTTTTATAGAATCTATAATTGACTTAGTAATGCTTAGTTTTTTTTGATCTTGAACTACATAAACATGCCATGGCTGAATATTATGCCCACTAGGTGCGAAAGCTGCACCTTCTAGAATATTTTCAATTTTTTCTTTAGAGACACTATCTGGTAAAAACCTTCTGACTGACCTTCTTGATACAAAAGCTTCTTTTACATTCATAGTTTATTTCCCCACTAATTTAAAAATGCAATTTATACAAATAGTTAACTACTTAACTAAGTATATATTCTATTTTTAATCAATAGTGAAAGGCTATTTTTCTAAAAACACTTTTCTAAAGAAGGAAACTTTTTCCCATCTTTCTGATAGATAAGGCTGTCTATTTCTTATGGACGCTAACTCAGATTCATTTTTATCAAAATTATTTTTTTTATTATCTACAATATAAAGAGGTTTTTTATCTTTCATTTTCCAAAATGATAAAACCTTATCTAGATAAGGTTTGTTTTTATCAGGATCTGAAGAATGATAATTTTTAATTGCTTCATTCCAATTACCATATTTATTTTTTAATTGAACAAGAAATGAAGCTGCGTATGAGATATTTGGTTCAGGAGAAATCATATCATTAACTTTTTTGAAATTATGTTTATGCCATTTTAAATTTACTTGCATACAACCAACATCTAAATTGTTATCACCTTTTGTAAGATGCTTTAATACATAATTTTTCATTTGTTTTTTATTATCAAAAAAAAGACTTTTTCCAGCATGGTTAACAGTCCAAGGCCAAACTCTTAATTCTTTTTTATCTATAATTCTTCCAGCCTCCGTTTTACCTATTCCTAACAATAAACCTTCTGGAATACCAGTTAAACTCTCAATATTTTTTATAATTTTTTCGCAAACTAAATTAGTTTTAACCGAAGCAAATACATTTATTGGACTGAAAATTATTAAAATAAAAAATAATTTTGTTATACATATTTTATTTTTATAAAATGACATAAATTTAATATGCAAACAATATGCCGTACTATTTAAATTATCTTAATTTTTTAAAATTTGATGTTCGTTTTTCAAGAAAAGCATCAATACCTTCTATGCTTTCTTTATCTCCTTGAGACATTACCATAAAATCTGTTTCTAATTTCAATTGATTATCAAATGTATTTGCGTAAGCTGATTGCGTTAGTTTTTTTATTCTAGATATTGAATTTTTTGGCAGATTAACAAAGTTTTTACACATTTCCAAAGCATCATCTTTTGCTTTCCCTTTTTGAGACAAAACATTAACTGCTCCTATTTGAAACAATCTAGAGGATGCTATTTTCCCCCCCAGCATTGCCATTTCAGATAATAATTGACGTGGCATTGTGTCCGCTAAAAACTTAGTAGCTGCTCCATCAGGAGAAAGTCCAATCTTAACATAAGCAAGGGATAAAAATGTGTTTTCACTCATTACAACCATATCACACACCATAGCTAAAGACACTCCTGCCCCGGCGGCCCCTCCTTCAACAGCTGCAATAACAGGTTTAGAACAATTATATATTGATTTAATAGATCCATTCAAATTATTTAAAGATTTATACCTCTCGTCTTCAGTCATAGTTCGTCTTGTTTTCAAACTATTTAAATCTCCTCCAGCGCAAAAGAACCCTCCAGCGCCTGTTATAACAATAGAATATATATCTTTATTTTCTTCTGCCATTCTTATTGATTCTTGTAATTCATCATGAAAACCAGGTATCATTGAATTTCTTTTTTCTGGATTATTTAACGTTATTAATAAAGTATTTTCAATAATTGTGTTTTCAATAATAGACATGTTATTCCTGTGGTAATATATATTTAAATTTAATTTTATATTGAATTTATTTAACATGT
>ERZ887849.3586-NODE-3586-length-11538-cov-7.555081_pt1 | contig 11538 bp, 16 predicted proteins | sample MGYA00521267_ERZ887849 | MGnify/ENA primary metagenome ERZ887849 (study PRJEB32303, sample SAMEA104408601) | aquatic metagenome | biome: Brackish water; feature: Pelagic; material: water | place: Baltic Sea | collected 2014-06-06T16:11:00 | depth 2,863 m ... | reverse complement strand
CCGCATACGTAATGCGCAGATGGCAGAAAAGAAAATTGTTTCTATGCCTTCTTCTACACTTAAGTCGGCAGTTGCAGAAGTGCTGAAAAATGAAGGGTACATTAAAGGTTTTGGTATTGAAGAAGCTATCAAGCCTCAACTTTCAATAGAATTAAAATATTTTGAAGGCAAGCCTGTTATAGAGGAAATTGATCGCTATAGTCGGCCTGGCCTACGGAAGTACTGCGGCGCCTCTGAGTTACCCTCTATTCGTGGTGGTTTGGGAGTCGCTATCGTGTCTACAAGTAAAGGGGTAATGACTGATCGTGCTGCTCGCGCTGCTGGTATCGGTGGTGAAGTCCTCTGTACAGTATTCTAAGAGATAATAGAAATGTCTAGAATTGCAAGTAATCCTGTGAATATACCATCTGGTGTTGAAGTGCAAATCAACGCTGATGAAATTTTTGTAAAAGGCCCCAAAACTGGGCTATCTATGCCTATTCATGCCGCTGTTGAAATTAAACAGGCAGATAGCGTTCTAACATTCGCCCCAAAAGACGAGAGTAAAGGTGCTGATGCTATGGCTGGAACAACACGTTCTTTGGTGAGCAATATGGTTGTCGGTGTCAGTCAAGGTTTCCAGAAAAAATTACAATTAGTTGGAGTTGGTTATCGTGCTCAGCTTCAAAGCAATAAGCTTAACCTGTCGTTAGGTTTTTCTCATCCCGTTGAGTTTGCTTTACCTGATGGTGTTATAGCTGAAATTCCAAGCCAAACAGAAATCGTCCTTACGTCAGCAAATAAGCAATTGCTTGGTTTGGTGGCGGCAAAGATTCGTGCCTTTAGGCCCCCAGAGCCCTATAAGGGTAAAGGCGTGCGCTATGCTGATGAGCAAGTGCACCGTAAAGAAGCTAAGAAAAAGTAGGTTATAGAAGTATGAGCAATAAAAAAGAATCACGTATGCGTCGAGCGAGACGTACTCGTAGCAAAATTAGCGATCTAGGAGCGAATAGACTGTGTGTCAATAGGACGCCCAAGCATATTTATGCCCAGGTTATCTCGCCAGATGGCGGACATGTGCTGGCTTCAGCCTCTACTTTAGACGCTGCTTTGCGTAGCGGAAGCACTGGAAATGTTGATGCAGCTAAGGGTGTAGGGCTTTTGGTGGCGGAGCGTGCAAAAGAAGCGGGTATCTCTGTGGTAGCATTTGATCGCAGTGGATATAAATACCATGGTCGTGTTAAAGCTCTTGCCGATGCTGCACGTGAAGCTGGTCTTAAATTCTAAAGGTTTTAGCGATATGTCAAGAAATCAAAAAGGAAGCGAAGCATCTGACGAAGGCTTACAAGAAAAGCTTGTTCAGGTAAATCGAGTTGCCAAGACTGTTAAGGGTGGTCGTATTTTCGGTTTTACAGCACTTACTGTTGTAGGTGACGGTAATGGAAAAGTAGGATTTGGCCGAGGAAAAGCTCGTGAAGTCCCTATGGCGATTCAGAAAGCCATGGAAGCGGCTCGACGCAATATGATTAATATTGATTTAAACGGTACAACTATACAGTATGCAATAAAAGCAAATCATGGGGCCTCAAAAGTTTATATGCAGCCTGCTTCAGATGGTACCGGAGTAATTGCTGGGGGCGCCATGCGTGCAGTTCTTGAGATTGCCGGAGTGCATAATGTTTTAGCTAAATGTTACGGTTCCACCAATCCAGTCAATGTTGTTCGTGCTACTTTTAAAGCTCTGCAATGCATGAATTCTCCTGTGACAGTTGCAGCTAAGCGTGACAAGACTGTCGAAGAAATTCTGAATTAAGGTTAATTATCACCATGACGAAGACTAAAAAAATTAAAGTTACCCAAGTGCGAAGCACCAATGGTCGGTCAGCATTGCATAAAGCGTCTATTGCTGGGTTGGGTTTACGCCGTATTAGGCATACCGTTGAGGTGGAAGATACACCTTCAGTGCGCGGTATGATTAACAAGGTCCACTATCTAGTTAAGGTTGAAGGGGAATAGTATGCGTCTTAATACGCTAAGTCCCGCACCAGGGAGAATCAAAGAAGCTAAGCGTGTCGGTCGAGGCATAGGCAGCGGCTTAGGAAAAACTGCTGGACGCGGGCATAAAGGCCAAAAATCTCGTTCAGGCGGAAGTGTTCGTCCGGGTTTCGAAGGCGGTCAAATGCCTTTGCAGAAACGTCTACCTAAATATGGCTTCACGTCTCGTATATCGCGCGTGACATCTGAAATTCGTTTGAGCGAACTAAACCAAATAGATGGTGATATTGTTGATATTCAATCTCTGCGTGCCGCAGGATTGATTAATAGTCACATTACTCGAGCAAAAGTATTTCTTTCTGGCGAGCTCTCCAAGGCTGTTGTTCTTAAAGGTCTTCGTGTGACAAAGGGAGCTAAGATTGCAATTGAAGCTGCCGGCGGCAAGGTAGAAGAGTAGAATTTAATGACGAAAGCCGGCATACAAAAACAAGGTGACTCAAAAGGCTTAGGCGAGCTTTGGGCTCGCTTGCGTTTCTTGTTTATAGCCCTTGTTATTTATCGCATTGGCACCCACATACCAGTGCCTGGTATTGACCCTGACCGTTTGTCTGAGTTGTTTGGACAAAATCAGGGAACAATTGTTGGAATGTTCAACATGTTCTCTGGTGGTGCGCTGGAGCGTATGAGTATTTTAGCCTTAGGAATTATGCCATACATATCCGCCTCCATTATCATGCAGCTAATGTCAGCAGTGGTTCCTTCGCTCGAACAGCTTAAGAAAGAAGGTGATTCTGGACGTCGTACGATAAATCAGTATACTCGCTACGGAACAGTTCTACTGGCTACACTTCAGGCAATCGGTATGTCTGTAGGGTTGGCGGGCCAAGGCTTGGCTTATGCGGTAGATTTTAGTTTCCATTTTATCGCAGTCATTTCCCTGGTTACTGGTGCTGTGTTTTTAATGTGGCTAGGAGAGCAGATAACCGAAAGAGGGATTGGTAACGGTATATCAATGCTTATTTTTGCAGGTATTGTTGCAGGCATTCCTGCCGCTATCGGACAAGCATTTGAATCATCGCGCCAAGGCGAACTGCATATCTTAGCTTTACTGTTAGTTGGAATTCTGGCAATTGCAGTCGTTTATTTTGTTGTATTTATTGAGCGTGGCCAGCGACGTATAACAATTAATTATGCCCAACGTCAACCAGGTCGAGGGCCAGCCCAGGCAAGCCATCTTCCACTAAAAGTAAATATGGCCGGCGTTATTCCAGCAATTTTTGCTAGCAGCCTGCTACTATTTCCTGCATCTATTGCTCAGTGGTTTGGACAGGGCGCGGGCTCAGCAGATTGGCTTCAAGAGGTAGCACTTTTTATCGGCCCAGGACAGCCTCTGCACATTCTAATGTTTGCCGGATTGATTATCTTCTTCTGCTTCTTCTATTCAGCGCTAATGTTTAATCCTCGTGAAATGTCAGACAACTTAAAGCGAGGTAATGCTTTTTTGCCAGGAATAAGACCCGGAGAGCAAACTGCAAGATACATAGATGGTGTGATGACAAGACTAACCTTGGTCGGAGGTCTTTATATGACTGCAGTATGCCTTTTGCCACAATTTTTAAATGTGTACTTAAATGTTCCTTTTTATCTCGGTGGCACTTCGCTGCTTATTGCGGTGGTAGTAACAATGGACTTTATGTCTCAAGTGCAGTCACATTTGATGTCGCACCAATATTCTTCTTTGATGAAGAAGTCTAACCTTAAAGGATATGGCGGGCGAAGCCGCTAACTAGAATAGAGGATTTATTATGAAAGTACGCGCATCTGTAAAAAAAATGTGTCGTAACTGTAAGATAATTAAGCGAAAAAGTGTTTTGCGTGTTATCTGCAGTACTGAACCCCGTCACAAACAACGTCAGGGTTAATTGAATAGAGTTATTGATTTTTACTACAAGCAAAGCTATTCTCTTGCGCCTTTTTGGGCTACTCCTGTTGCGGGAGTTATATTAGATAGTAGGATTGTAAACAAATATTAAAGTGGAGTGAACAGATGGCCCGTATTGCCGGTGTCAACATACCTGATAACAAGCATGCAGTGATTTCTCTCACGTATGTTTTTGGAGTAGGTCGTAGTACTGCTAAAGCAATCTGTGCTCGCGCGGGTATTGCTGAAAATATAAAAATATCTGACTTAAGCGAAGTGCAAATTGATGCCGTTCGGGGTGCTGTTGCTGAACAGACCGTTGAAGGCGACTTGCGTCGTGAAGTTAGCATGAACATTAAAAGGCTGATGGATCTTGGTTGTTATCGCGGTCTTCGTCATCGTCGCGGCTTGCCCTTACGCGGGCAACGCACCAAAACTAATGCGCGAACCCGAAAAGGGCCACGCAAGCCCATTAAGCGATAGGAAAGGATACGTATGGCAAAGCCCGACAAAAAACCCACGCGAAAAAAAGTAAAAAAGATAGTAATTGATGGCGTGGCACATATTCACGCCTCTTTTAATAACACTATTGTGACTATTACAGATCGTCAAGGTAATACTTTAAGTTGGGCCACCTCTGGTGGTTCTGGATTTAGAGGGTCTCGAAAAAGCACTCCATTTGCTGCGCAGGTTGCAGCTGAACGTGCTGCCGAGGCTGCCCAAGAGTATGGGTTACAGAACCTTGATGTAGAGGTTAAGGGTCCAGGTCCAGGCCGCGAGTCCGCTGTGCGCGCCCTTAACAATGCAGGGTATAAAATTACTAATATTACTGACGTCACGCCTATTCCACACAACGGATGTCGTCCGCCGAAAAAACGTCGCGTATAAAGAGGGTAGTAAGCAAATGGCAAGATATCTAGGACCGACATGTAAACTTTCTCGTCGCGAAGGCACAGATCTATTTCTGAAAAGTGGAATACGACCCTTGGAGTCTAAATGCCATGCAGATAGTGTTCCTGGACAGCATGGCGCTCGTCGCGGACGCCTTTCTGATTACGGTGTTCAATTACGTGAGAAACAGAAAGTAAAACGTACGTATGGAATTCTTGAAAAGCAATTTCGTAACTACTATAAAGAAGCAGCTGTCATCAAAGGGGCAACAGGTGAGACCTTGTTGAGACTTCTTGAGCAGCGTTTAGATAATGTTGTGTATCGCATGGGATTTGGTTCAACACGTTCTGAGTCACGTCAATTGGTTGCTCACAATGCAATTCTAGTGAATGGTATAAAAGTTAATATTGCTTCATATCGAGTTAGTGAGAATGATGTTGTAAGCATTCGTGAGAAATCAAAAAAACAATTACGCATACAGGCAGCACTACAAATTTCTGGACAGCGAAACGCTGTTGATTGGATTGAAGTAGATTCAAGCAAGATGATTGGGACATTTAAGCGTTATCCAGATCGTGCTGAGCTTCCGTCCGAAATCAATGAGAATCTTATTGTAGAGCTTTACTCTAAATAAAATTTTTAAGATTTAAAGGCCAGTTAATCGATAAGAGGCAGTTAGGGATATGCATACATTACCAAATGATTTTTTGACACCACGTACTATCGATGTAACCGAGTTAAGCTCTACTCGATCTAGGGTGGTTCTTGAACCTCTTGAGCGTGGTTTTGGACACACTTTAGGGAATGCTTTGCGCCGAATTTTATTATCCTCAATGACTGGATCAGCTATAGTTGAGGTAGAGATAGATGGCGTATTACATGAGTATAGTAGCTTGGCGGGTGTTCAAGAAGATGTAATTGAAATTTTACTTAATCTTAAGGGCGTAGCTATTATCCTGCATGAAAAAGATGAAGTAACCTTGACATTGACCAAGAAAGGTAAAGGCGCTGTTACTGCCGGGGATATAACTGTTGACAGCACATGTGAAATTACCAACCCTGAACATGTAATTGCAAATATTACAGCAGCCAGTGCAAAGCTTAATATAAAACTTCATGTGGTAAAAGGAATAGGTTATAAACCTTCTAACCTTCGGATAGATGCCTCTGATGAGGGTCTTACTATAGGTCGACTGCAGCTGGATGCTACTTTTACACCTATTAGGCGTGTTTCTTATGTGGTTGAGAGTGCTCGTGTTGAACAACGCACTGATTTAGATAAATTAGTGTTAGATATAGAAACCGATGGAACAATCGATCCAGAAGAGTCTATTCGTCGCGCCGCAACTATTCTGCAGCAACAGCTGGCTGTTTTCGTAGATCTTCAGAGTGAAAGTACTGTATTGCCAGAAGAAGAAGAAGACCCAATTGATCCTGTTCTCTTGCGTCCGGTTGATGATCTAGAGTTAACGGTACGTTCTGCAAATTGTCTAAAGGCTGAAAATATTTACTATATTGGTGATTTGATTCAGCGTGCGGAAGTTGACTTGCTAAAAACCCCAAATTTGGGTAAAAAATCTCTAACCGAAATTAAAGATGTGCTAGCTTCTAGGGGGTTATCTTTAGGTCTTCGTCTTGAGAATTGGCCGCCAGTAAGTATGCGCACGGAAGTTGAAGTAGTTTAGTTTTTTATCATTCCGAGCTTAAGTAAGCTAGGAATTCAAAATTTTATTGCTGAGATAGCAAAATTTTTTAAGGAAATAGAATCATGCGTCATCGCAAGAGTGGTCGAAAATTAGGCCGCACAGGTGCACATCGTAGAGTCATGTTCCGTAATATGGTCACGTCTTTAGTTGAGTGCGAGCTAATAAAAACTACCTTACCGAAAGCAAAAGAGCTGCGTAAGATCGCCGAGCCCTTAATTACTTTAGCTAAAGTAGATAGTGTAGCTAATCGGAGGTTAGCATTTAGTCGCCTTCAAGATAAAGCTGCTGTAGGAAAGTTATTTTCTGAATTAGGCCCTAGATACCAAAATCGTCCTGGAGGCTATATTAGCATTTTAAAATGTGGATTCCGATCAGGTGACGCAGCACCAATGGCTTATGTTGGACTAATGGACCGACCAGAGGTTGAAGCTGTAGAAATTGATGCAGAAACAGAAGATAGTTAATTTTTTTTAAATTTTCTTAACTACCAAAAAGCCGGATATTATTCCGGCTTTTTGGTAGTTGCTTCTTTTTGGACTCAATCTTATTTGATGGAATTTTGAAGGGCTCACTATGACAGCGGGAGTTGTATGTGGAAAGTGGTCCCCACATCTAAATCAGAAGTTATCGCCAGTTGACCTTTGTGCTGCTCTGTAATAATAAAATATGAAAAAGATAGGCGTTTTGCTGAATCATAGCTACAGTTTGCTGATTGGTTGGTAAAGAAAGGCTCAAAAATAAATTGCTGTTCTTCTTTGCTAACACCTAAGCCATTATGTTGTATCTTGATCCATAGTGCTTCATAGCACTCCATAACTTTAATCTTTATTAAAGGTTTTGATTTTTCAGGCATGACTTCACTGATTGCATAACAGGCATGACGAAATAGGCTCAATACTACCTGTTTCATTTCTGAGGAAAAGAAAGGTATGCGAGGAAGATTTTCTTCATAGTCAACTTCAACCTTAATGTCACGAAATTTTAGACCAGAAGGAGAAGTGATTACCTTGCAGGCTAGCTCAAGAGTGTCATTAATAACAGAAGGGATGGCGCCGAGTTGTTTTTTGCCCCCTCTGCTAACAGAAAAATCTACAAGATTGTCAATAATAGCCAGAACTTGTTGGCCTCGCTGGTTGGCATTTGAGAGTAGTAATTTTAGCCCTTCTCCATCTTTATTTTTCAAGGAGTCTAGTTTTTCTATGCTGGAAAATCCTTGGCTTAAGTTTTCCAATATACACTGTAGAGGGAAATTGATATCGTGCGCCATGGTTGAGGCTAGCTCTCCCATAGAAGACATCTTGTCTCTTTGTATAAGCATGTTTGCAGCAAGAATAGTCTCCGTTACGTCATCTATCAAAACAACTACGCCAGCTGCTTCTTGGTCTCTAAGTGGATAAATAGTTATGTCAAAGTGATACTGCCCTCGCTGGCTATGCTTAATTGTTATGGCTTGATTCTGAGTCTGAGCATGGCTAATTTGTGCTGGGGTAATAGTTATGGCTGGATAAGTTTGCCAAAGATCCTTGCCTAAGGCCTGCGCAGAACTGATCCCGGTAATAGATTCAGTTTTTTGATTCCATCGAGTTATTTTCCCATGTTGATCTAGACTTATTAGCATGAGGGGCATGGAGCTTAAAATACCAGCTATATATGATTCCGACGAACGAAGTCGTTCTGTTGTTGTCTTATGTTGTGTTATTTCGCCCTCTAAAAGTCTATTTGAGTCTTTTAGTAGTTGGTTGTATTGATCCAAGGTAGCAGTTCTTTCTAATACGCGTTGTTCAAGTTGATTCCGTATTTCCTCGAGGGCTTTGTTCGATTGATGAGCTTGCCTTCGACTAAAAAAAAGCATTATAGCAGTGATTGATAAAAGAATAATGAAGATTCCGCCGGACCAATTAGCCAGATGCTGCCAATTTGTATGGCCGTCTTCATTGTTTAGAAAGGTGATTATGCCTGCATTTACAGGGAAAATCGGGGTTAATACACAAAAATAATACAAATATTTTTTCATATCTGAGTACCATTCTCACAAAAGGTTATTCTAAAATAAGAATATCATGCCTAGCACAAACACGAGTCCTGACCAGATTAGTGTCACCGTACAATAGCCCATTATATCCCTGATCTTGAGTCTTGCGATACCTAGCAATGGAAGAGCCCATAACGGTTGAATCATGTTGGTCCATGCATCGCCAAAGGCCACAGCCATAGCGGCTTGATGTAGTGGAACACCTAATGATTGCGCTGCAGGAATTACAATGGGTGCCTGGATAGCCCATTGCCCTCCACCTGAAGGCACGAAAATATTCACTAGGCCAGCACTAAGGAAGGTCAGTAGTGCAAAATTGTCAGCATTTGAGATACTGACAAACCATCCCGACATGGATGCGGCTAATCCAGAACCTACCATCATGCCCATAATCCCAGCGTATAAAGGGAATTGAAGCACAACCCCGCAGAGCCCTTTTACTGCCTCGCTAAGCGCAGTCAGGTAGGATGCTGACGACTGATGAAGCAACAGCCCTGCTACCAGAAAAATAAAGTTAATGGTATTTAGACCAATAGCGCCATCATGCGCAATATAGTCTACTAAATAGTATGTGCCGAGCAACCCTAGCAAGAAAGTGGGTAGTCGGTGATTTTCGACGTAATTAGCAGGGGTGTTAATCTTTATGCCGGTATTTGCATTAATGTCTATCTTGTGGGGCTCTACTTCAATAGTTTCTGTCGGTGGAGGTAACATCAGCCTGTTAATTAGGGGTAGCGTGATAAAAAGGATGAGGCATATAGTTAGAGACTCCCAGCTGAAAATTGTCTCAGATAAAGGAATAGCATTGCCCTTTAACAGAGCGCTTAATTCATCACCATCGGTTGCTGCAATCTTTAATGGTATAGAGGCTGATAGCCCTGCATGCCAGACAAGCATGCCAGAGTAAGCCGAGGCAACTAGGAGGGGGTAGTGTACCCCTTTTACTTGGAGGGCAATCTGACGCGCCATTAATGCGCTGGCAATCAACCCGAAGCCCCAGCTAATCCAGCAACAAATCAAGGCAATCATGGTCATTAATACAATTGCCTGTTCTGGAGTTTTAGCTATGGAGGCGATTTTTTTCAAACCCTCTCTTATCGCTTCTGTTTGTGCTAGAACACTTCCAGTGAACAGAGTAATGGTCACCTGCATGGAGAACACCAAAAGATCCCACACCCCGTCACCCCATAATCGAACCATATGTGTAGCCGAGTAGTCTTGGGTAAGTACACCGGTAATTAAAACTATAAAAGTTATTATGATGGCGATAACGAATGCATCAGGTAGCCACCGCTCCATGATGTGAGCAAAAAACTTGGATGTGCGTCTGATCATTATGGGGGTGTATCCTTATGCTTGGTCCATGAAAGTGAGACTATTTCTGCTCAAGGGGGCTAAAGATTAACTGATGTATGGTTGCGATGGAAAAATTCTTTTGTGTCGATATTCATTAATCGCATGCGTCCACCCCATACATATCCAGTATCTAAAGGAAAAATATTTTCTTTTTCGATGCGTCCCTCCAGTGCAGCCCAGTGCCCAAAGATAATTTTAGCATTTTTTGATAACCCTTTTTCATGCCTAAACCAAGGCAAAAACCCCTCTGGTGGAATTTCAGGGGTATTCTTAGATGCAAGATCGAGTTGTCCCAGTGGAGTGCAAAAACGCATTCGTGTAAGGTAATTAGCGATAACCCTCCATCGTTTCTCCCCAGTCAGGCTATCATCCCAAATATTTGGTTGGTCACCATACATGGCGTTAAAAAATTCACCTGATTGAGCGCCACAACGTAAAACAGCATTCAGTTCTTCCGCTAACTGCATAGCTTTTTCTAGGGACCATTGGGGAGGTATACCTGCATGAACTAAAGTGTAACCTTTTTCATTGATCAGCATTGGTTGCTGTTGAAGCCAATACAGGAGCTCTTCTCTATCGGGAGCATCAAGTATTGCTTGAAATGTGTCGCCAGAGCTAATTTTTCTTGATCCGTAAGCCGTAGCCAGTAAGTGCAGGTCGTGATTACCTAACACCATTCTAAAACTGCTGCCTAGTTTGTAGCAAAATCGAAGTGTTTCAAGGGAGGAGGGACCTCTGTTTACTATGTCGCCAACAGACCACAAAAAGTCTTTATCCGGATCAAATGATACCTCTTCTAGTAAAGATATCAGCGGTTCAAGACAACCCTGAATATCGCCTACGGCGTAGGTACTCAATGCACTGCTCCTGGTACAGACAATAGAAATACCGGGATAGAGACATCGAATTCTATTTCCGAGTTACAGGACATTTGATAACATCCCTCCATAGTGCCAACTTGAGTGTTAAGTATGACACTGCTTGTGTATTGGTATACCTCCCCTGGAGCAATAGTTGGCTGTTCTCCTACAACGCCAGGACCTTTAACTTCTTTGGTCTGCACATCTCCATCGGTGATAATCCAATGCCGGCTAATCAGTTGTACCGAGCGGCCCCCATTATTTTTAATGCTAACATGGTAAATAAAAGAAAATTTCTTATTCGTTGGATCTGAATATTCCGAAGAATAGCGGGGGGTCACGTCCACAATGATATCGGTCATAACAAGGAGCTCATTTGATTGCTAAGCTGCACAAACTGCTCAACGCTGAGGTTTTCTGGGCGAAGAGCTAAATCAACATCAAGTTGTTTGAGGCGCCTATCAGGAAGAATTAATTTTAACGAATTTCGTATAGTTTTTCGACGTTGCTGAAAGCATGTTCTTACTAGTTCAGACAGGAGGGCTAGATCAGTTGCCTTGTATGGTGGACTTGAATATGGCTGCAATAATACCATGGCTGAATCGACTTTAGGTATTGGATTAAAAGCAGAAGGTGGCACTAAGAATAAGGGGTGCACTTTACAATAATATTGAATCATTACGCTCAGCCTGCCATAACTTTTTTGTCCAGGCGATGAGCCAAGTCGATCCACCACTTCTTTCTGAAGCATAAAATACATATCAGAAATACATTCATTGAAGCCTAACAAATGAAATA
>ERZ887849.3580-NODE-3580-length-11565-cov-16.917724_pt1 | contig 11565 bp, 3 predicted proteins | sample MGYA00521267_ERZ887849 | MGnify/ENA primary metagenome ERZ887849 (study PRJEB32303, sample SAMEA104408601) | aquatic metagenome | biome: Brackish water; feature: Pelagic; material: water | place: Baltic Sea | collected 2014-06-06T16:11:00 | depth 2,863 m ... | reverse complement strand
CGGGTGCGATCGGCATCCGCGGTGGAGATGCCGGTACATTCGGCGGCTGCGGCGGGGATGTCGCAGCGGCGGCATCGGATGCCATGGCGGCCATGGCGATGGGGAATGTCGTGTATGTTTTCCATGGGTCGGCTGGACGGTTTGGATTTTCAGGCATGATGGATAGGCTAGACGATCTGGGGTATTGTCCCCACCCGTCGAAGTTGTCGTTGTGGAGCGATGTGATGATGTGTGCCCCGTCTGGTGATGGCGTTGATGTGGCGATGACCGTGTTGGTGTTCTTTCGCACGTAGGTCTGGTAGTATCTCTCGGCAGCCGCCCTTCGGTATTCAACGGTAGCTGTTGCTTGAGCGAATGGCGGGTGCTCGCCAGTTCCCTGGGCGGCCGCTCCGAGCCGTGCGTCGTTCTTACCGTCGGTGCCGTCGTGTACATCCACTGTTGATGGCGGGTCGGGCTCGTCGTCAGAGTGGTGGCGGTGCCGGCTCTGTCGGTCGCCCGTTGCATCGGTCGATGAGGTGTTCGTGTCATCGATTGGGTGGTGCACGATGTGATTGCTGGTGCCGGTGGCCGTGGCATCGGCAGCTGGCACTTGCCATGGGGCGTAGCCAGTTACCTGCGGGATCAAAAAGTCGAGAGGGTGCTCGCCAAGGCATTTGGTGAAGATGTCGGCAAGATTCTGGGAAGTGATGACCCATCGCATCTCCATCTCGCGGTTGCTCACGAGATCCCGGATCTCGTGGTATTCGATGCGTATATGCCTGTTGCCTGGTGTGACGGTGGACTCGGTAGACCATAGAATCGCGTTGCGGTTGTCTACTGCCGTGATTGTTGGTTCTGTAACTCTCTCTTCCTCCCCAAAACCGAAGTCTTTGAGCAGGTTCCGGACGAACATCACGTCACGGCCGGCCCGGCCTGTCGCCATCCACTCATTGGATGATGAGCTGCCTTTGTTCGCCTTGAGCTTTGAGCATCGCCAGATGACGGCGGCGCCGGCCAGCATGATGACGTGGCCACCGACGCACTTGGAGTCGTCGGGACATGGTTTGTTTGACGCGTCGGTGTAGCAGATGGGGCAACCGTTGCCGTCGCTCCTGTAGTGGAGACCGACGTGTTTCGTCTCGACGCAGTACTTGATCATGTGCATGGCCAGTGTGAATGCCTCGTCTGTAGGTGCGGAGACGAGCTTGGACAGCTGGTTGAGCCCGGCGGAAAGCTCGCATTTGGTGCAGCGCTGGATCCACAGCAGTGATCCGATAGCGTGGCGGTACCCGCGCTCTTGGTTTCGCTGAGCTTCTGCTGGCGTCGCTCTGACGTCGACACCGTCTTCGTCGTGAAAGCTGAGGAACGTGCCTGCGGGTACGGGTGTCACGGCTGCCGCAGTCGGCATGTGCTCGGCTAAGCCGGCGGCAACCTGATCGATGTAGTCGCTTTGGGTCAGTTCTGTGTGCAGAACGCCGTCGGTGTCCGTCCACTGCTTTTGGTCGACACCGAGCATGCGGCCGTTGTCAACCATTCGAATACCAAACTCAGAATTGAATGCCTCGCTGACGTAGAGTGCGTCCTCCATGTGATCGGCGGCGCAGCGGATGTCGTCAGTGTGGATGATGAGCCACACGCGGCGAGCGGTGGTTGGCTTGCCGGTGGGATTGCGCGGCCGCGTCGATGGTGCGGTGTCGCTGGCGTTGTAGTCCGCAGGCTCGAAGTCGTCGGGGGATGTGGACGTCTGTGGTTCAGTCGTGGGCGGCGTGTGTGCCGCGACGTGACCTGGTGCGGTCAGCACGAACCAGCACGGTTCGTATCGCATCTGGGAAACTGTCCATCCATCGCAGCTGAAAGTTGCTAGCAGCCATTTGTCGCGATGCTCGGACCATCGGCGGCCGGATTGCGGCAGGCCGTACAGCCCACCGGAGACAACTGCGTATAGCTCCTTGCCGTCGCGATACTCCCGTTGCTCGACTGGGTACCGGAGGGGAACGCGCTCGGATTCGAGCAGAGATGCGGCTAGATAAGCACTGCGCACGTCGTAGAACAGTTGCACCATATGGTTCATAGTGGCGATGGCGATGAACAGCCGCGATGATTCGAGGCCAGGAGCGGCTGCGAAGACCTTGTCGAAGTGCACGCCGGCGACCGCGAAACCTGGGTGTCCGGATGCTACCATCCGCACCTTGGCGCGTCCATCGCTCTTGAAGCTCCACAGGACCTGTGCCGGGATGGGGGTGACGGTGATGCCCATGGCGGCGATCTCATCTAGAGTATGGTTGTGGCTAAGGACTAGCTTGTCATCGAGAGCCTTCATCTCCTCGCGGTAAGCTTTGTACAGAATCTCCCGGTCTGGCCGCTGCATGGCTTTGCGGAAAGACTTGGGAGGTTTGGAGACATCTTGGCTGATTATTGGCTCGGATCCGATGACTGGATAGTGCTTAACGTTGCCAAACAGTGTAGCTGCTTGCGCAAAAATGGTGTTGACAGCCCGGCAGCCGTGTGGGCCGTCCGCATCATTGGTTGGTGCTGCTGCATCGGTTCCGATGTCGCATATGAGAGCGCCGACAGCATGTAAAAGATCGATGTTGACGAGGCCGTCGTCGCCGCAGTGCTGAGCGAGGCGAAGTATGTCCTGTGCCCGGTCGGTGTCGGTATCGGCAGGTTGACTGCGTTCCTGGTTCAGAAAATGAGCCAGCTGTACGTCGTCGCCAATGGTATGCTGGAGAAGATGCAGGCAGATCCGTACTGCGGTGATTGGCTGCTTGTCGTCAGCGTCGCGTTGCTGGTCAAGGCTGACCTGGGCGACGTCCACTGCATGCTGATATTCCTGCCGGATGATGCTTGCAGTAATGACGTCGCCATTTCCGCTCGCCGATGATTGCTGGTGTCGCAGACGGATGTTGCACCATTGCTCAGAGGTGGGTAGGGGAAATTTGACGCCGGCCTTGAATCGGGCCTTCTTACCCTTCCCGAACGGGTTGACGAAGAAGAAACCGGTCTGGTCAGCGGTGGAGTCGTCGCATCGCTTGTGGCTGTGACCGATGTTGTGTGCCTCGCGGAGCCAGTCGTAGTACAGGCGATGTTCGGCTGCGTCGATGTGGATGCGCGAGCATATGCCCTTGAACTGTTCGTTGTCGAATGTTTCAATAAATTCGCCCGCGTCGGTGCTGGCTTCGGTGATGGTAGCGTCGTTGTCGTCGCCGTCGCGGGAGAGATCGCCTTCGAATGGGTCATCGATGGTTTGGCCGTCAACGTAGTCGATAGCAAAATCGGCGACATCCGTGTCTGTAACCTCCTCGCGATGTCCGTCATCGTACAAGAAAGTCCATTTATTGTGCCCATCGGGGTCGGTTGACCGCGACGAGATGATTCCGTGCGCGACGCCTATCCATGTGACGATGTCAGTGTCGCCATCGTAGCTTGTAAACCGGCGGTAAACGTCTAGCCCAATGAGCGTATCCGGATCAGCGGAGATTGCAGCGCGTCGCTCGGCCGTGATCGCGGAGGGTATCACCGTCGATGATGTCATGGGCGCAGTGGCTGGTGCTCCACCATCGGCACTGTCGATGATGGCGATCCGCTTGCCAGTTCGAGTCATGAGCCCGTCACTGCCACTGACTACCACGTGTAGTTCGGAGTCAACGATGATAATGGATGGTGTTGGCGAGTCGCCGATCGGCAGCACCGTCGTGGTGTGGGATGCATGTGGCAGTGGGCCAGATGCGCCAATGCCCTCGAGCTGCACGATCTCGGTGTTGTGGTGTGCGTTGTCTGATGCCCTCGGCAAAGACAGCGGTGACGCCGCTGGGTGAGGAACGTTAAAGTAAGTCCACCCCGAGATACCGATGCCGGTGTTGATGATGACGTAGTCCTTGGATCGGATGCGTTTGCCGGTGTTCATGTTGAGCCACACGGGCAGGTCTCCAATCATGCTGATGGCGATGCATGGCCGTTGCCTGATCATCTCAGGCAGGTTGGAGCCGCCGATCTTTGGATTTGAAACCCACGCCACTGCTCCGCAGGGGACGTGATGATGGATGAATCGGTGAACTTCTGATCGCCCAGTTCGACCACCGGTGATGAGTTCCAATGGCGACGCGCCGTCGCCTGCCTTGGACTTGATGGAGCGCTGCGTGGGCCACAGGTTCCGAACGGTGATCGCACTATCGGCCGCCTTCTGCCACCATGATAGTGGTAGGCCGTGGGTGATCATGATGACCTTCATGGCCATCTCGACTACACGTACGGCGTTCTCTTGCTTGATCTTGGTGATGTGGCGATCGGGTGATGAGTACTGGATGGTGATGCCGAGTTCCTCGATGACTGCGGCGAAGTCGACGTTTTCTGAGCTCCAGCTGCCGTCGAAGTCGGTGATTATGTTCACCATAAATTGATAGTCCTTGTACTGGAAGGCCGGTAGTGCCCGGTGTTTGAGAACACACGCCTTGAGCGATGCTGTGAAAGACGATTTGAGGTCCACGTACAGTGGCAGGAACCATAGCGTTGCCACACATCGGAAGACGGCGATGTATTTGCTGCCCTCGTCCGATCGGCATGACAGACTGATGTAGTCGAGGACCCATGTGTGCCCGGGTTGAGTCTCGATGTATGCATCGCCTTCTGCAGACGTCTCGTGGAGCTCTTGGCTACTCGGCATGCCCAGCAGTCAGGGTGGAAACCGATGTGGCCGTTCATGATATGCGTTTCGAGATCCGTTCGATCCTTGTCTCGGGAGCGGAGCAGGCTCTTGGTGTTGCCGAGCGCGTTGGCATCTTCGGCATCGTCCCAGGATGGGTCGCTGTCGCCCTCCTTGTCAGTGATGGTCACGTTGTACACTTGGTATGTGTTTGCTTCGTGCTCATCCGGTCGCACTCGAGTTGTGCGTCCGTCCTCGCTGCGCACGTACATGATGACAGCCGCGGCGGCGCTGATTTCGGCGGTCGGCTCCGGCGTGACTGATTCGAGTTCTCCATGTTCGCTTGGTGGTTCGGGCACAATTGGCTCGAACTGGATGGTCTGCTCGTGTACTGGTACGTCAACGGGTAGGTCGGTGAAGGTGGTGACTGGGCATAGACCAGGCGAGACGGAGGTTTGTGTCTGTCGGAGGCGAATGGTTGGCAGATCGTCGAGTCGGCACATGGTTTCGCGGAGTGCTGCCTTGGTGCGGCCGCCGATGATGATCGGGTTTCCATGTGTGTCGGTGGTGTGGAAGACGTTGCCGCGTACTGTGTCGATGCCATCGATGGCCAGCTGCCCGATGTTGACGCGGGTGATGCTGTCGGTCTCGTTCCACGACCGCCACTTCGGGTCGTATGAGTTGCCGTTGTGCTGGTGCATGCACGATTGGATTGCCTCACGGTTTTGGTGATAGACTGGTTCGAAGTCTATGGTGCCACCCCCCTCTTCGTTTTCAACGATGACGGGGTATGCATTGTATCGGCCGCCCAGGATGACGGAGGTGGTGCTGCGCAGAGCGGCGGGTGATATGTGTATCGTGCCGCAGGTTTCCTCCGACAGCTCCGCGGATGCGGCGACGCTGATGCCAGTGCCTGCCGAGCGGCCGCCGCCGGGGTCCGTGTGGGTATGTGATCTGGTGTCGCGTACCAGCAGAGCGTCGATGAATATGGTGTGCGATTCACCGGTGTGGCTGTCCAGATAGGTCCGGTCGGTGCCCGGTATGCTGGCGGTGTAGATGATGACGCCGGCGCCGTCGATAGAAACGCGGTCGGTGCGAGCTGGCGGTGGTGTGGCGGCGGCGAGCATGTGGCCGGTGATGATGCCGGTGCGTACGGTGCCACTGGCGTCAGGCTGCGCGGATGTAGTTGTGCATGGCGCGGCCATCGAGTCGCATGGAATGGCGGCCGGTGCGCCGTCGTGCGAGCGGTCGATCTGTTGATGGTTCTCGCGAGTGAAGATGCCGATGCTGGCCGAGTCGCGCAGGAGGTGGGCGAGCGTTGGCGTGACGGCCAAGTGGGCGAAGTCGTCGATCGATGCGCCGCCGCGAATGAGGGCGGCGGCGTCAGCAACTGTTGCTGCCAGCACAGGGGTGTCGGCAACGATAAGCTGCGACTCCCAACTGTTGCCGTTGCGAACGACAGGGATGCGGTGAGTGACGCCGCTGGCGTCGCATCGGCTCCAGCCGCAAAAAGCGTCCGGCGTGTCGTGCGGTGGCACTGACATGGACCAGCCGCTGTCGTGGAGCTCGTTGAATGACAGGAGGTTGGCATTCATGCCAGGTACGGTGGTCGCCTTGATGCTGATGGCGCCGGCGATGATGGTGCCGTCGGAGATGTTGTCGCCAAATGGCAGAGCGTGGCAGTGTATAGTGCCGAACAGGTCTGCTTCGCGAGTTTCGGCGCCGAAAGCTCCCGACAGCCGCATGCCGGAGCGTGTGGGGTCGCTGATCAGCGCGTTGAGGTCTGTTTTGAACGAGCTGTTGGAGCAGCCGGAGTCGGCCGTGACGGTGATTGCGCGCCAGCCGGGTCCACCGGCGCTGAGGAAAGCGTCGATGGTGGTGGTTCGCGGCCGCGGCTGCTGATGAGGTTGCGTCGGTCCGGATGTATTAGACAGCCCATTCGGTGGCGTGGCGGTGGAGTAGGCGTGCGTTGTCGGGGTTGTAGGCCCGAGCCTCGACTCCTAGCGCCGGCCGCCGCGGCCACCGGCAATCTTGGAGAGATATGACGATCCGCGGCCGTCGTCGGCTGCAGTGATCATACGAGCTTGCCCTTTCGTCTGGCCGCCCTTGCCCTTTCCCTTGTCACCGTTGGAAGTGCCGTTGTTGTACACCCGACGTTTGAGGACCGGCTTGGTAATGTTGTAGTGCGTCTTGAGCGAGATGGGCTTGAATGCTGTACCCGGTGCGGGCTCGATTTGGAGGGCATGGCAGTCCTTGCAGAGCGCGGGGAGGAACAGATGATCACCGTGCGGGTTGGCCGTACGGAAAGCTTGCATGTTGTCCATGGTGACCAGCGCGACGGGGTGTGTGCCCTTGATGGTTGCGCCGTCGCTGCCGGTGGTGGATTCGACGACGCATTTGTTGTTGCAGTTGGAGACGCCGCACTTCCAGACGCCCAGTCGGCCGGGAGGCTGTATCGACAGGCAGATGGCGTTCTGCTTGGTGTACGTGCCCCGCTCCCCAGTTCCTGCGGAGAGTGCGCTGACTGGGGTTGCCCTGCCGTACATGTTCTGCTTGCCGAACGTGGGTGTTTCAGCAACCTGGTGGACTTCGAAGGCTGTGTAGTCATCGTTGTCCTCAACACCGTCGCGATAGCCCGGGGAGATGTCCCCGGCGACTTGGAACGCGACGCCGCGTTTGGCTGGTTGTTTCGAGTCGACACCGTGCGCGTTCTCCAGGTTGGAGATGAGGAGTGCGCACAGCTGCTGCAGTGCCGCAATGGAGTCGTCGGTCTCGGCGTCCATCGGTGAGTCGAACTGCTGGATGGTGTCGATGAAGGTGGAGCCAGGGATGGCCGCGAGCAGCGAGATCACTGGTTTGATCGCTGTGGACCAGGGCACCTTGATGTTCTGGTCGATGGCAGGCTTGAGGGTAGACTCGACGAATGAGTGGATCACGATGAGCTTGTTGCCAGTGGCGAGCCGGGACGAGAGGCCGTTGATGCGGCCCCGTAGTTGTTCGTTGTATTCGTCGAGGTTATCGCGGTGGTACATGATCATCATGAACACGATGAGCATCCCGTCGCATCGATCGGTTGGCGCCGTCAGCATCGCCTCGTGTTCGGTGCCCGATCGTATGCAGTGAATGTTGGGCGGCGACGCCCAGTCGGTGACATCAGTGAATTTGGCGTGAATGGCGGAGAACAGGAGCCCTGTTTCGAACTCATACGCCGCGGCGAACTCGGGCTTTTGGAAGAAGTAGTGACGGAATTCGTCAGCGGCCGTCGGTGGCATCCAGGATGATGTGGTGCGCGACGCGTGCTTCTCCACGAACTTCAGGATGGACCGGCACAGTGGAAAGGTGCCGGGGTTCGCATTGAAGAAGTCGGTGATGCTCGTGACCAGCGCGGTGGCCACGATTGGATCGCGTTTTCCAATCAAGTTCTTGGCGTCCAGCAGTAGTGAGCCTGGAGTAAATGACTCGCCGAGCGTCTTGGGCTTGCCTGATTGTGGGACGAATGGTGCGTCACCGTGTTTGGAGTCCGCGGCCGCCAGAAGTTGCTGGGCAGTGATAGTCTCCTGGCGTATCGACTCTTGCATTTTGGCGGCGTTGGTGGACTTGAGTTCGGCGTCGGTGGCGGGAAGTGCGGCGATTTCAGCAGCTGTGACCTCTCCCTTGGCAAGCCGGTCGATCATGCTGGAGTTGTCGGCCATGCGGACCGTCGCCAGGTGGGCGGCAGCATCTCCGAGGGTAGAAATTTTGGTGATGAAGTCGCCGGACTCGGCGATCTCGGTGTGTGCGGTCCGCTCGGCCTCCCATAGCCGTCGGTCCAGGATGGAGATCACATGGTTGATGTACTCGTCCATGTCTGGCATGATGGCCTTCACGTATCCGTCGCAGGATGCGTGTGTGATGGCCACCATCAGGTCGACGGCGCCGTCGATGATGACACCTGTGTCGTTGTCTCCAGCGATCTGGATGTCGTTGAGCAGCTGCGAGAGTGCAGCTGTGAATGAGTCTGTCAGTTCCTGACTGTTGGTCAGCTCGTTGAGCCTCCCATCATTGTTGATGGCGATGAGGCTAGCGCTGGCGTGTTTGCCGGCGCGTTGAAGTTCAGTGCGGCGCTTCTCGTCATCAGCGTCCGTGATGGTAGGCATGTAGGAGCTGGTCGAACGCATGCTCGTCGCCCTGGCTGCCGTTGCCATCGATTGTCGCAGGTTGCGACGCCCTCCGCCGAATGAGCCGGCGTTGTGTATGGAGGGCACCTGGCCGCCATGCTGGAAGCCGGTGCCACCGCCCAGGTGGGGTGGTGAGCCGTTCATCGTTGAACGGGAAGTCGGTTGCAGATCGTTGGCCACAGTAGCGCAGGCCCGTAACAAGCGCTGCCAGATGGTGTAGGTGGCAGCGGAGGAGAAGATAGAAGTGGTGGACAAAGATTGCTGTTGTTAACGTAGTTGTGTTCTCCTACATACTGCGGCTAGATCGTAAGGATCGTGATTTAGCCAAACCTACAAGCGTCGGATGCTACTAATTGCTAAGTGTACATCCGTCGCCGTCGTCCTTGGCGGCCATGCCATGGACGCCACTCTGGACCAGTGTATCGAAGATGCGGCACAACCATTACGCCGCGATACGGCGCTCGTGCGGCCGAATACATACGCCGGCGTAATTGTTACGCCGCGCGTTCACGCTGCATGGTGACCGCGCCGCGGACGCATGATGCATGATTCATGCATCCAGATGTTTCCAGATGTTGGTGTCCACGGCCGTATCGTAGTCCGTGTCGCCCCACCGCCATTCAACCCCCCAATCTTTTGAACATCAAAAGGTTGTGATCGCGGTGGGACGTGTAGATCTAGTCGACGTTCGGATGCGTGAAGTAGTCGGTGATCTTGGCGTTGCCGTTGAGGCTGGCGGCTTGTGCGTACGCTGGGCCGCGCTTTACACGGCGTGGTCGTGTCGTCGCCGGCGCGATGGTGGTGACGTCGCTAGCCGTCGTGCCGGTGGTCGTGTTGGCGATAGGTCGTTGGCCTAGAGATAGGATGGCCTCGCCGAGCCCGGCGGCGGTCGTCGGCGTCAGAGGTTCTGATGTGGAAATGAAGCTGTCGTCGGTGTCAGAATCACGGACTTCGTCGTCGTCGCTCGATTCGTGACGGTCGGCGGGACTTGAGCACGAGTCGCCGATGCAGCTACGGCATGGTGCCGCGTCGGTGCAGCCGACGACCTGGCAGTCATCGTGATCGCGAATGGCGTGCTTGGTGGCGATCGGGCTGACGATGTTGGTGTTGTCGGGATAGATGCGAGATTCTGGGATGAATATGTAAGCACTGGCAGCGGCCTCGGCTGTCCATGTTGTTGAGGACTTGCCGTGACGATCCTGGAACGCCTGCATAGTCTCGAGGATAAGCTTGGATTGATCGAGTGGAGACATAGGATGTACGGTCTGATCCAGGTCGATGATGTCGATGTTGTGATGGATCCTCGGCGGCGGTGTTCGGTCAACGTCCGGACGAGGTGCACTGGGGCGGTTGCGTACCACGTCGCCTGCTGGGCATCCGTCGATGATGATCCGGCGCCGCACCGATGTCTTTGAGTCGCTAGCGGTGTCGGTGTCGGTGTCGGCGGCGGTGGTATCCGCCAGCTCGACGCATGGTTCATCGCTGCCTTGATTGATCTCGCAGGCGATGTGGAAAGAGTCGCCGTAGTCCATTGTGATCTCCTCGTTCGCCCGTATCGCCCGAATGGTTTTGATGATGGGGAACGAGCCGACTGAACCGCATATGATTGCGTTAGCGCGAAGGTCAGCGGGGCCGCTCGCCGGTGAGTGGTTGATGAATCGTGCGTAGCAGGTGGATCGCCGACCATCAATGTACAGAGGTGATTGTCCGGCGGATCCAGGCATCATTTCCATCACGTATTCGCTGTCAGCGTGGTTGCCCGACAGTGTGGATGTAACTTGCCCGATGTAATATAGCTCGAAACCGGGGGCTATGTCAACTTGTGCGAACAGCCCCAATCCCTTGTGTCCGGCGTCACGGACCTCGACCGTGTGTCCGTTTAGGTTGTCATCTGCTTCCAAGCGTGGCCGTTCAGATTGAAGATGAGATAGGATCGGATCCGATTCCGTCAGTCGCCCGGTGGTCCGGCTGTCGCCACGTTCGGGATTGCGTCTCGGGCTCGATGCTTGAGCGAATGGCGGGTGCTCGCCAGTTCCCTGGGCGGCTGCTCCGAGCCGTGCGTCGTTCTTGCCGTCGGTGCTGGAGTGGTACGAGTTGGCGCTGGCGGATACGGCGCTCCGAACTCGGTCGGCATAGTCAGCGATGCCTCCCTTGATCTCCTCGAGTTGTGCCTTGAATGAGGACCGATTGGGTGTAGATAAGCCCAGGTTGGAGATTATGTTGGAGATGGCACGGTACGGCGGATCGAGCTGGCTTGCGATGACGTTCTGCCGCAGGGTGTCGAGCATTTGTATGCGGGACGTGGCGTCGGCTGCGTCGTAATCGGCTTGTGCAAGACCAGGCGACTCTGCCGGATCTGTCTTGATCGCGTCAGCTGCCATCCGCATGGCGGCTCTGCGGCGACGGTTCCGTCTCTTCATGCCTCTGCGGTGCATTTGCAGGTGAGAGCGCTTTGCTCGGGTCGGTATCTGCGGCGGGATTGCCGTCTCTGCGGGCGGATGTGGAGCAGTCCAAACGTCACCGGGTGCGATCGGCATCCGCGGTGGAGATGCCGGTACATTCGGCGGCTGCGGCGGAGATGTCGCAGCGGCGGCATCGGATGCCATGGCGGCCACGGCGATGGGGAATGTCGTGTATGTTGCCCATGGGTCGGCTGGACGATTTGGATTTTCAGGCATGATGGATAGGCTGGACGATCTGGGGTATTGTCCCCACCCGTCGAAGTTGTCGTTGCGGAGCGATGTGATGATGTGTGCCCCGTCTGGTGATGGCGTTGATGTGGCGATG
>ERZ887849.3578-NODE-3578-length-11570-cov-13.046809_pt1 | contig 11570 bp, 8 predicted proteins | sample MGYA00521267_ERZ887849 | MGnify/ENA primary metagenome ERZ887849 (study PRJEB32303, sample SAMEA104408601) | aquatic metagenome | biome: Brackish water; feature: Pelagic; material: water | place: Baltic Sea | collected 2014-06-06T16:11:00 | depth 2,863 m ... | reverse complement strand
ATAATTACCAAAATTTAGATAGTTTAAAATTTCTGTTAAATTGTAAGAAATTAAAAAAAATCAATATTTCAAGTTGTGATAATATTAAAGATGTAAATTTATTTCCAAAGAAAATTTTCAAACAATGAATGATTCAGTAATTCAGTATGGTCCAAAAGCCAATACAAAAGAAATTGAAAAAATACTAACCCATATTTTCAATAATAAAGATGAAACTTCAAATCCAGAATTTAAACCTACCCCAATCTGTATATGGGGTACACATGGGTTGGGTAAAACAGAAATGGTTAAAGATTATGCCATTAGTAGAGGCTGGCAGTTTGAATATATAGCCCCCGCTCAATTTGAAGAAATGGGCGATCTTCATGGTATGCCATCTATTGTAGAATCATTAAATAGTAATAAAACCATATTCAATCCGCCGGATTGGGTACCCACTAGTGAGGGGCCAGGAATTTTATTAATAGATGATATTAATAGAGCAGATGACAGAATATTAAGAGGTTGTATGCAACTATTACAAAACTATGAGCTCTCATCATGGAAACTTCCAAAAAAATGGCAAATTGTAGCAACTGCAAATCCTGAAGGTGCAGACTATTCTGTAACACCAATGGATGACGCTATGCTAACAAGGATGATTCACACAACTTTAGTATTTAATCACAAAATATGGGCACAATGGGCTTATAATGCAGGTGTAGATAAAAGAGGGATTTCTTTTGTATTAACCTATCCAGAACTAATAAATACAGGACGAACAACTCCTAGAAGCTTAACTCAATTTTTTCAACTAATTACAAATATTGAAGATCTAAAAGAAAATAGGGAATTAGTTTTTAGTTTAGCATTATCTACTTTAGATGAGGTAACATCAAGCTCTTTTATAAATTTTATTAATGATGACCTTCAAATTTTAATTGAACCCGAAGAAATATTAAACTCCTCAAATTTTAAGGATATACACAATAGGCTCAAAGTTTTATCTAAGGATAAAGATGGTGAAAAACGAACCGATAGACTTTCTACCATTACCTCCAGACTTTTCATTCATTTGACATCAAGTAAATACCATGTTGAAAAAATACATTCAAAAAATCTAATACAGTTTTTTCTTTTAGATTTTATACCTAAAGATTTAATTATGAGTTTATATATGGATTTATTGAAATCTTCCAATAATGATATAAAAGAAATGCTAAGAGATAAAAAATTAGCAAGTTTATTGATCAACTCCATGTAATTTTATTTGTAAATATGTCTAAGAAAAACATAAACGATGAAATTTCGAGATGTATCATCCAAATGCTAATTGATGAACCCTTTTATGCGCATTTTTTAAGTGGTATTGTAAGGAAAATAACTGATGATATTTCAACAGCAGCTGTAGGTTTCAATAACTCAAATGTAACACTTTACGTAAATGAGGATTTCTTTTTAAAGGAACTTACTACTTTTTCTTCAAGAGTAGCTATTATAAAGCATGAAACGCTACATCTTGTATTTAAACATCTAGTAATGTTAGATTTTAAAAAGTACGATGCTAAACTATTTAATATTGCTGCAGACCTAGTTGTAAATCAGTTTGTTGGAAAATGGAAATTGCCTTCTTCTGCCGTAACTCTGACATCGTTCCCAGAATTGAATTTATCTGAAAATGAATCCTTAGATTGGTATTATAAAAAAATTCTTGATTTAAGAAGAAAAATGGATCGTAATAAGAATTCTAAAAATTCCTTTTCCAACACAAGCACTCAAACACTTGAAAATATTATAAATAATGGAAACCACAGTGACCATAGTAAATGGGGGTTTTCTGAAACTGATATAAATTTACAACATGCAGAAAGTGAACTAGATAGGATTATTTTACAAACAAAAGAAAGAATTTCTCAAAAGCAATATTCTAAGCTTCCGTCTGCGATAAGGAATTTAATTAATATCATTATTGAAAAAAGAAATCCAAAAGTTAATTGGAAAAGGGCTTTGAAAATTTTTTCGTCAAGCAGCAGAAGAACTAGGGTAAAATTTACTGTAAAAAGAGTTAGTAAAAGGTATGGAACCAGACCAGGGCTAAAAATTCAAAGAAGTCAAAAAATAGCGGTGGCAATAGATACATCTGGGTCAATATCTCTAGATGAGTTAAATATGTTTTTTAATGAAATTCATTCAATGTGGCAAAATGGTGCTGAAATTGAAGTGATAGAATGTGATGCAGCAGTTCAAAAAACATATAATTATAGAGGTAAATTCCCTGAATTTGTTCATGGTAGGGGAGGAACAAATTTTGACCCTGTTTTTGGGTACTTAAATAAAAATACGAAGGTTCTATATGATGGATGTATATACTTAACTGATGGTTATGCGCCTGCACCAGAAATCAAACCAAGATGTAAAGTTTTTTGGGTTATCACTCCAGAGGGGTCACTTGGGACACATTTAAAATTTGGTAGAGCATTACAAATAAATAATTAAATAGATATGATTTATTTACATAAAAACGGGGTAACTATAGTAGCTGATAAAAAAGCTAAAACAGGTCAAGCATACGAGCTTAATGGTGAAAAATACTTGGTTGTAGACAGGAAAATGCTAGAGCGCATGGTAGAGGGTGGTGAGGATGTCACAAAGGTTGTTACTACCAGAGTGAAAATGATGTTATGGCTATTTCAACATAAGACTAATTTCAATCAAGATATTAGTTCTTGGGATGTAAGTAATGTTAATAGTATGGCTTTTATGTTTGCTAGTGCTAGAAAATTTAATCAAGATATTAGCAATTGGGATGTAGGTTATGTTAATCAGATGGAATCTATGTTCGAAGGAGCTTCTTCATTTAATTGTGACATCAGTAATTGGGTTATTGCCAGTGGTTGTAATTTAAGGAAAATGTTTGCTGGTGCTTTATCTTTTAACCAACCTATAGGGAAATGGAATGTCAGAGGTTATTGTGATATTTCATATATATTTTTTAATGCTAAATCATTTAATCAGGATTTAAATAATTGGGATGTTAAAAATGTAAAATCAATGATTTCTTTATTTGAAGGCGCCGAGTCTTTTAATAAAGACCTGGATTCATGGGATTTACCAGATAACAATTACAAAGGTCTTTCATTAAACGGGTTGTTTAAAAATGCTAAAAAATTCAATGGCAATATATCTACTTGGAAATTTAATATAGCAACTAGAATGAATGAGATGTTTGCAGGAGCATCTTCTTTTAATCAAGATATTTCTGTATGGGATGTTAGTAAGGTTGAGAAAATGGATAAATTATTTAATGGTGCTGAATCTTTTAATCAAGATTTGAGTGGCTGGAATATTCATGATAAGCTAAAAATAAAAACGCCATCGGGAATATTTACAGGCGCAAAAAAATTTAACCCTGCCCATAGTCCTTTTCAAAAAAAGAAACGCTCTATTGACACATCAAATAAACACCTTGCCTCTGAGGAGAAGAAAGTTTTCTCCAAAATTAAAAAACTATTACTTTCAAGAGATGTTGATAAAATTGACTTAGGGGTAGAATTACTGGTGTCATTAAATAACACCGAATTATTTAACACATTATTGGATGGTTGTAAGCTAGAAACCAAAAATGGTAGTGAACCTAATTACTTTGAATCAATACTTCATACCAATAAAGTTTTTACGGGAACAGGACCCGCTCAACCTTTCTTAAACTATGCTTTAATGAATATTATAGCATCTTTACCAGAAGACATAGACATTAAAATTGATGAATCTATTATTCTAAAAAATATTAATCATCTTAATATTTCTACAATAATAGGATTTAATAACACCTATGATAAATTTAATTATTTTTTTGAAATTGATAAATTCACTCATGTAAAAAAAATCATTATTGATTTTGAAAATTTTAAAAACATAAATTTTGCTGTTAATTTCAAAAACAAATCAGTTAAGAATATTATTGCCAAGAATTTTAACAGTTCATTAAATTGGTTAAAAAATTTCAAGCAAATTGAAAATTTATATTTAAGCTTTAAATCGTATAATGCAAATATTGAAAATTTAGAATGCTTTGAAGTTTTAAAAAATCTCAAAAAATTTGAAATAGATTGTAATGGAGTGATAAACAATATTGATTTTCTTAGTAATTGTGAAAATTTAAAAAGTTTAATTTTACATAGAACTACTAATTATACTTCAAAAATTAATTTGAACAATATTGAAGCGCTCACAAGGCTAAAAAATTTAGAGGTTTTAGAGATCACTCATATTGATGAACAACTAAATTTAAGTATTATCGATAAGTGCTTAATGATAAAAGAATTAAGCCTTGATATTAAAGATACATTTATAATTAAACATCTAATAGGATGTGAAAGTTTAAAAATATTTAACTTAAAAATAGACTCGTCTCTAGATGTAACTGGCATTGATTTTTCTTCTCTTAATGTTTGTAAAAATCTTGAATCAATAAATATCTCAGGAGGTTGTTTTTATAATTTTAATGGAAAAATAAAAAGTATCAACGGTGTAAATATTTTAGGCAACATAAAAAAGGTAGAACTAGATGAATTTGCTATTGTAGTAGATAATTACGATGATTTAATCAACACAACAAACGAAGTAATAGTTTATGATTCAAGCAACATAAAAATTAATGTAGAAAAAAAACCTGATTTAAATATTGCTATTAAAGATACCAAGCTTAGTTCTGGTGATAAGAAAACTTTTACAAAAATTAAAAAATTATTACTATCAAGAGATATTAATAAAATTGATTTAGGAGTTGAATTACTAACATCATTAAATAGCCCAGATTTATTTAATATACTCCTAGATGGTTGTAAATTAGAAACTAAACATGGTAGTGAACCCAATTACTTTGAATCAATACTTCATACCAATAAAGTTTTTACAGGAACAGGACCCGCTCAACCCTTTTTGAACTATGCTTTAATGAATATTGTTGCCTCTTTACCACAAGATCAAAACATTAATGTTCATGAATCACTTATGTTAAAAAACATCACTTGCCTTAATATATCATCTGTAATATCATCTGATAACAACCCAAGTCTTGATGGAATGTTTAATGTTGAGAATTTTACACACTTACATAAAGTGATAATTGATTTTAGCAAGTTTGGTAAAGTGAATTTTATATGTTATTTGAAAAGCAGTACAGTAAAAGAGATGACTGCTTTGAGTGTTAATGGCTCATTAAAATGGTTGATTAACTTTAAACACTTAAAGATTTTAAAACTTTCACCATCATGGTATAATCGAGTTAAAGATCATGAAGAATTTAATTCTTTAGTTAACCTAGAGGAATTAGAAATAAAATGCTCAAATGATATTACTTTTCTTAAAAATTGTATTAAAATTAGAAAATTAAAATTAAATATTTCTGATGCTGAATCAACCATAAATATTGATGCTTTAGAGTATTTGAGTAATCTTGAAGAGTTAGAAATTATTGACACAACAAAACAAGAGATGCAAACATTTGATTCAGGTGTTTTATTAACCTGTAAAAAACTAAACAAGCTAATTTACAGGACTAAAATTGAAAGAATATGGGGTGATGATAAAGATCCAATTTTAATTGCCAAGACCATTAAGAGGAGATTACATCAGGTAGAGAATGTATTAAAAAAAATCAGCCTTAATCAAAAACTAGAGTGCCTTAGCATTTTTACATTAAATGACGATAAATGGTCTTCAGGTAGAGCAATAGGAGAAAAAGGTGTGCTTTTACATCTAAGTGTTCAAATTTTAAGTTTTAATGGGCTAAAAATTTCTCCAAACCTTAAAGTAATAAATATTAATGAGATTGAACTGTTATTAAATAATTAAATAGATATGGAACATATTAAAATCAACGACGATTCAATACGTATAGCACTTTGAAAGCTAGAAAAAAACAGTATCAAAATTTTTAACTATTTTAGCAGAAACACCTCTTAAATTTTGAGCGAAAAAGTTCAATTTTATTTGACTACATACATATTATAAATTAATTGAAAAAAAAGATAGTGGGAATATTTGATTTCTTAAAAACAAGTAAAAATAATAACAGTCTTTTTGATCAAGAATTACAAAAGGTTATTGATGAATTTGAATTAACCTTAAAAAGTAAAAATAATGAGGACTATCCACCACCTTTTTGGTATGATATTGTAAAGCAAAGGGCAGTATTCATGAAACAAAATAGTAATAATAGAAAACCTACTGAGATTCAATCAGAATGGATATGGATGCATGCAGGGGAATATGAAGTTAAATATTCTTCCTATTCTAAAAAAGATGTAATTGAGGAAATGTCCTTAAGAATTGAAAGATTTGGATTCATATATGCAACAATGTTAAATTTTGAGAAAAAGTTAAGGGCTTTGGCAAAAGAATATAAAAAGAGTTCTTATTTATACTTAGATCAATTTACATGGAACAGATCGTCTGCTTATAGTTCATTATTTGGAACTATAAATTATGCTTTAAAAATTGGTATGTCTAATCTTGATATTCAAAATCTGTATAGTGATTTTATTTATGACGAAAAGATAGTTAATGGTGTTAACCCCTTTGAATCAATTGAAGGAAATAACATGGAGGAAGTAAAAAAATCAATTAAAGAAAATACAGGAATTGATATAAACATCAAGGCTGAGCAGATTGAAATTAAGAAAAAAAACCATTCTTTATTGTCTCAGCTTAAAATAGAAAAAAGATATGCCATTTTCACTATATTATATTATGTAGCAAATTGTGATGAAATCACAAAGGATGAGCACATTATTTTAAATGATATAATATTAGAATTAGATATTAATATAAATGAATTTAATAATGCTAATATGGATGGAAATCAAGCTTGTGACTTGTTGCAAGATTTAACTAAACAACAGAAAGACGAATTATCAAGATTTATTGTTTTAATAGTCGGAGCAGATGGAGATTTCTCCTCACAAGAAATGCTTTGGGTAAATGATATTACAAAAGAGATTGGTTTAGATGATAGTCTATTAATCGAACTGTCAGAAAAATACTGGAAAGACTAATTTAAATATATTAATATGGGAATATTTGATTTTTTAAAAAAAAACAAAGTAAAATCTTTAGAAATCACAAATGATAATTTTAAAAAACTAGATGATAAAGAATTATTTTTAGATAAGGACAAAAACCCATTCTCTGGTCTAATGATTATCAATAAAACAGATGATAATGGAATGATTGAATGCAATTATAAAAATGGGAAAAAAGATGGAGAATTTATAGAATATGATAAAGAGGATAAGAATAAGATACGGCAAAATAAATTTTATAAGGATGGATTATTAAATGGACCTCACACTTATTGGTGGGAAAAATATAAAAATGGAAAGGCTCCAAAGGCTAAAGAAATGGATTTTGGAAATGCCCAGCTTAATTCCATGGCAAATGAGATGCTAAAGAAACATGATATAATGATGCAAATTAATTACAAAAATGGATTAAAGCATGGAAAATGGATAAATTATTCGTTTAGAGGAGCAATAATTTTTGATTTAAACTTTAAAGATGGAAAAAAAGATGGGATATGGAAAGGACATTTTGAAGGAGGATTTATGGGCGGACAAGGTGCTTTAAAACAAGTATCAATTTATAAAGATGACAAACATATTTCTTCAAAATTTTATAATGTTGATGGTGAATTTATTACTAAAAAAGAAGCTCTTGAAGATGAAGAATGGGGAGGTGAAATTTGGGAACAAGACCAGAGCTTTGATTAAATAATTTATAAGTTTAGCTATTAAGATAAACCGATTCAATTTGACTCATATCATATCTTTTAAAATTGAAATATCAAATAACTTTTCATAACTACAAATCTTATTTTTTGATATCTTATTGTTAAAAATTTCAACATCACACAAAGTTAGTTATAATTTAATGAAAACAGTTTAATTTTCAAGTAGATTGATAGCCTCTATGCAAGCATTCAAATCAATACTTAATTCAGGATTTTCTTTGATTTCTGACATATCATTTAGAAATGAAGCAATATCGGTAAATCCTTTTTTAACAATATCCTTAATTTCCTCGTCGTTCATAATATTAGCTTGAATTAAGTACTTTTCAACAGAATAATCATTTCTGATTGCCCAGGTAAATTCAGTATAAATCCTTTGCATATTTGGCATGTCATCTAAATAAGCTTTTAAGCCATTAATATCTCTTTTGTAAAGAGAATGACCTAGCACTTCTTCCTTAGCTGGAAGGTCATTATTTCTCTCGTAGTTATCTGCTTTATTTTTTGAATTATTTTTAAAAATATCAAATATGCTCATCTTTTTTTTTTAAAAAATAAGACTTTAATAGTAATTACACAAATTCATCCTTGTTTCACTATTGCTTCACTGCCTTTCAATTTAAAGTTAAAAAATAGAAAAACTAAGAAGGGGAGTAGAAGTCAGTTCAGTTCCTAGTGCGATTACAATTTATTTCCGGGAATAATAAATTATTTTTAAAAATAACATTTGGAGGACAAGGGAGTAAAGTCGAACTATTTTGGGGAGGATTTGGGTTTATTATATTAATATCATAATGCAATAAATTATATTTACAAACATAATACGAGTAATTCGCGATAATATAATAAAATACAAACCTGAATGAAACTTAATAATAAATTGACTAATGAGTTTAATGTCTTTTTTAAATAGTATAAACAAACAGAAAATAGCAGTTTTACCAGATGGAAATGCCTCAGATCTTGATCAATTATTTACAAATTTAATCAAGAAAACTCTTCCAAAAATTGAGACTGTGATAAAATGGGACAATCTATTACTAGAATACATTCAACAAAAAGATGCTGTTTTTTTTATTCGCAGATATGCTAGTGCATCAAATAAACAATGGGATTTAATTAGGAGGGGGTTTTTGACAGAATATTCAAGTGGCTTGAAATATGTTTTTTGTGACAATTATCTTGCTCATTATTTTTATTTAATGGCTCTAAAAGATTTTGTACCAACAATAAATGAGTTTAATAAATTAATTAAGTCAAGAAATTTCCCTTATGGGTATATGAAAACAAGTGCTGAAGAACCATATCAAGCTTATCCTAAAGGTAAAAGTGTGAATATTAATAAATCAGGTTGGAAATTAGCACATCTATATTCTGTTAATCAGAATGACTATAACTTTGAATATAAAAAACAAAGTAAAAAGTTATTCCCTAGAGGTGATCAAATAGATTGGAAATTTCACAATGATAATAATTACCCGTCAAGACGAATAGAGCAGGAGAACACAGATTACTTAAGAAAAGTCACAATAGCCCATTTTTTGAGACTTGTACACCCAATTAATTACTTTTTGGTGCCAAAAATCAAAATGTCAAATATAGATATTGGTGAAAACCCCTGCCTAATATCGTTTATGAGAGAACATAATTATAGACGTTTTGGGGAATTACTTTTAGGTTATGAAAAATTAATTATGTCTAAGAAAATTTGCATCAAAGATAAGAGTGATTTTAAATTCAATTTAAGTTATGGCTTAACATATAATTCTAAGTCAGTTGTTCTTGAAAAAAATAAAAATCCTGATAAAAAATATAATATTAAGAAAGCTGGAAATCATATTTTAGATTATTCTGATATTGATTTATCAATTATTAAAGCATATTTAATTGATAAAAGGTCATACAGAACAATAGAAAAGGTTATTTTGAAAATTCCGTCATCAGCTCGAGGTGGTGGTTTTGTAGCTAAAGGCATTCTGAATTCTTATGGTGTCGAGGGGAAACATAAAGGATTTGTATATGGTAAAAATATTTCAGAGTTGATTATTACTAATGATGGTGCTTTAAAAGATACATTAATAAAACTTAAAGAATATATAAAAAGTCACTAACAATGTTAAAAGAATATTCCTAAGGATAAAAAATTATTCTGGTTATTCATAATTTTAAGGAGTTACATCAAAAGAGCTATTTAAATTTTTAATTGCACAACAACAGATAAATAACAAAAACGATCATTTACATACATAATGTTAATTAATTAGAAAATTAAAATGATATGAAATTCAATAACGAAACACTAAGAACTGCTGTAAAAGAGTGGTTAGAGGACCAAACAAAAGCAGAAGTAAAATACGGGCACATTTCTAACTGGGACGTGAGTAATGTCACTGACATGAGTAATATGTTTAAAGAGGCAACATCTTTTAACCAACCTATTGGTAATTGGGATGTGAGTAAAGTAACGGATATGAGTGGAATGTTTGAAGGTTCTTATGATTCACCTCAAATTTTTAATCAACCCATTGGTGATTGGAATGTAAGTAAGGTGACTAATATGGAAAGGATGTTCCGTTTTGCAAAATCTTTCAATCATTCTTTAAATGATTGGGACGTAAGTAAGGTAACTAATATGGAGGGAATGTTCTGGATTGCAGAATCTTTCAACCAACCAATAGGCGATTGGGATGTAAGTAAGGTGACTAATATGGATACTATGTTCTATATGGCACGATCTTTCAACCAATCTATAGGCGATTGGGATGTAAGTAAGGTGACTAATATGAATTCTATGTTCTATATGGTACTATCTTTCAACCAACCAATAGGCGATTGGAATGTAAGTAATGTGACTGATATGAGTTATATGTTTGATTATGCAATATCTTTCAACCAACCTTTAAATAGTTGGGATGTTAGTAGTGTCACTGGTATGAGAAGTATGTTTAATAAAGCAGAATCTTTCAACCAACCAATAGGCGATTGGAATGTAAGTAATGTGACTGATATGACTGATATGTTTGATTATGCAATATCTTTCAACCAACCTTTAAATAGTTGGGATGTTAGTAGTGTCACTGGTATGAGAAGTATGTTTAATAAAGCAGAATCTTTCAACCAACCTTTAAATAGTTGGGATGTTTCCAGTGTAAAAGATATGTCCCGTATGTTTGATGGAGCAACCTCCTTTAATTTGGACAATCAACCACATAAAATAAGTGATCCTTTGACCCAATCAAAGCCAGTAGAAGTAAATGAAATTGAGTCAAATATTGATGGTAAAATTTGGATTGCTATGGAAAAATCTGAATTCCTTGATATTGATGACAATACATTTGAAGCTCTGGAACTCACAATTCAATTTTCTGACGAAGGAGACGGAGAACATGAAGTAACAGAAACAATAAAAAAAGAAATGAATTATATAAACCTTGTATTTACTGAATATCAAGATGATAGTGGTGAATTCAAACTTCAAAAAGTAATTAATTGCCCTGAAATACAAGACACAGATAATTATGGTGATGCTGGACACCATGGTCCATTTTCAACTACAGATGAGGTTGTTGATTACTTAAAAAAATTAAAGACTATTAATTTTGATGAGCTCGATTTATATATAGATTCAACAGATTAATCATACCTTTATTCTCTACAAGTTTTACATAGGGTTTTGGTTTCGTGATTAAAAAATTGCATGCTAAATTATCTTTAAGGATAAAAAGTTATTTCCAAGAATAATTTTGGAGCAGAGGGGAGTGAAATCGAACTTTTTTGGTGAAGATTTAGAAAGTTTTCA
>ERZ887849.3576-NODE-3576-length-11572-cov-9.148042_pt1 | contig 11572 bp, 8 predicted proteins | sample MGYA00521267_ERZ887849 | MGnify/ENA primary metagenome ERZ887849 (study PRJEB32303, sample SAMEA104408601) | aquatic metagenome | biome: Brackish water; feature: Pelagic; material: water | place: Baltic Sea | collected 2014-06-06T16:11:00 | depth 2,863 m ... | reverse complement strand
TGCGGTCTATCCCGCCGGATCGGATCAGTTTTATGCCGCCGCTGATCATCAACGAGGATGAAATTGCCGAGGCAACGGCGATTCTGAAATCCGCGCTAGATGATGTTTGGGCAGAGATTAAGAAATAGCGGTTCTGATTCCCGCGACCCGTGCATCACTGTCGCCTGTGCGATCCATTTCTGCCACCAAAGCACGATGCATGGCCTTAAGTCGGTCTTGTTGGATCACAACGCCCGCAAGGTTGGTCATTTCGGTTGGATCGTTTGCCAAATCATACAACTCAACAAACCCGTCGGCCTGCACGATGAGCTTCCACTTACCTTGATACCACGCCCGTTGAGGGAGGGGTTCGTGCAGGCCATAATGCTCGGTCATCAGGCCCGCACGAATAGGGGCCTCGCCGTTCCATAATGGGACGAGGCTTTCTCCGTCGCCCTGTTCAAACCCTACGCCGCACATCTGGGACAAGGTCGGTGCGAGGTCGATATTGGCGACTGGATCTGAAATGGTCTGACCGGCAGGAATGTTGGGACCGGCGACATATAAGGGAATGCTCATGGTTTCTTCCACCATCAGGCCACCCTTGTTCAAAGCCCCACCATTGGACCCAACTGCATCCCCGTGGTCCGCAGTGAAGACAATGATCGTATCATCCAAAACACCCAAGTCACCCAGTGTATCCACTAGCCCCAAGAGCGCCGTTTCAATGACTTGTGCTTGACCCAGCGCGCGTCGCGCCAGCAACTGATGATCCAAGGCCTCCTCTGGCAACGCCTCTTTCCAGGCATCGCGATACCCCCTGTGGTGGTCGGGCCGGTGGCGTAAATCAAACGTCAGGTTTGCAGAAACCGGCGCGTCGACATCATCAAAATCGACTGCCGTTTCCTTTGGCACAATATAGGGCGGATGCGGCCCCCAAGGGTCCACGCGCATGAAGAACCGATCATCGGCGTTCAGACTTCGCACCCAATCGGCCGCCATATCGGCAAGAAAGAAGGCCTCATGCGTTTCACGCGGGGCGTTGAGGATCGCAGTGCCCGCCTCATAGTCGAACCACTGCGATTGATCGCGCAGATTGATTCGCGTGCCGCTTGGTGTCAGGGATTCACCGGAAAGTTCCACTTCGATCACTGGATCAGGCAAACCCGTTTTGCGCAGATACCTTGCATATTCGGGCGTCCCGTAAGGATATCCGTAGCCCCCAAGGCTCCAGCCCTCAAACCCGAAATCACGCGCGCTTTGGGTGTGGCTGAGGTGCCATTTCCCGAACCAGCCGCAGCGGTATCCGTCTTCGCGAAAAGCATTTGAAAACAATTGGTCTGACGGGTCCAGTTCCCCACGCCCGCCAAAGCGACCATCGTTTTCGGTCAGCCCGTGATTGTGCGGATAAAGCCCAGTCAGCATGGACGCCCGCGACGGAGAACAAATCGGCAGGACGGTGTAGGCGCGATCAAACTGCGTGCCACGTTTTGACAGCCAGCTTTGCAAAGGCAGTTGTTTGACCACATCGCCGCGATTGGCGTTGAGCTGGTGGTCGCTGACAAGCCACACGATATTGGGTCGATTTGAGATCGCTTATCCTTTCAAGCGCAAGTTTTCGGGATCATACACATGTGGACTATGGCGTCGCGCTGACTGGAGATTTCCCAGAACTCTAACATCGCAAGTCGCGTCCATGTCCACCGATCCACGCTTGACATAGCCCAGAACGCAATGCTTTCCCGTGCGATAGCCGTAGCTGGTTGAGGTGACAAAGCCGACCCATTCGCCGTCTTTGAGGATCGGATCAGACCCCATCGGTTCTGGGCAGTCTTGCGTGATCTCTAGGCCGATCCAGTCCCACTCAGGCTCATGGGCTGATTGCGCCTCAACAGCGCTGCGCCCTACAAAATCACCCTTCTTCATATTGGCAAAACGGTTCAATCCAGCGTCGAACAACGTATATTCAGTGCCGAAATCTGCACCCCAGCCGTGATAACCCTTTTCGATACGCATCGCGTTAAGCGCATAAGACCCGAATTGGCACCCACCCACTTCGCGGACATTTTCCATGATTGCTTTATAGACCTGCACCAAATGATCGGACGACAAATGCAATTCCCAGCCAAGTTCCCCGACATAAGACACGCGCATTGCAGTGACAGGGGCACCTGCTAGCGTAATTTCATGCACCGACAGCCAAGGCGCGTTTTGCGCAGACAGGTCGGCCTCTGTGAGAGGGGCAAGCACCTCACGTGACTTTGGCCCCATGACCATCAGCGCAGCATCATGCGCATATCCGCGCGACAGGGACACGCCGTCGGCAGGCAGGTGCTCTGACAACCAATCAAAATCGCGCAGGTCGGCGAGCGTCGGTCCGCAGAGCAGGAACCGATCCTCGGCGAGACGGGCGACAGTGGCCTCGGACCGGATACGCCCCTTGGGCGTGAGCATGTAGCTGAGCCGCACCCGCCCCGCTTTGGGAATACCGCCGCAAACAACCTTTGACAGGAATGCCTTGGCCCCCGGGCCGCGCAGGTCGTATTTTGTGAAGCCCCCATGGTCCATGACGCCGACACTGTCGGCCACAGTGCGGCATTCCTGTGCGACGGCGTCTTGCCAGGGTTCGTGATGGAACGACAGGTCCGCGTCGCCGTTGTCTTTGATTGCATCCGTCTGGAACCAAAACGCCCGTTCCCAGCCTGCGATCTGTCCCATGACCGCGCCTTGTTCAACCAGCGTGTCATAGAGGGGTGTTTGCTGCACAGGGCGACCGCGCTGCATGTTTCGATGCGGATAGGGAATGGCATATTGTAGGTCGTAATGCTGCGAGGCGCGGGCGTGGGCATAGTCCGGCGTCGCCCAATCGCCAAAGCGGCGAGGGTCCCAGGCCGTAAGATCCCACTCGGTTTCCCCTTCGGTGATCCATTCGGCCATGGCTTTACCGATTGCCGCTGAATGCGTGATGCCAACCTGCACACCCGTTGCATGATAGAAATTCGGCGCACCTGCTGCGGGGCCAACCAGCGGCAAGGCATCCGGAGCATAGGCGATAGGACCGTTGACGAACCTTTGCGCGCCAGCCTCGCCCAACAGGGGCACATGGGTCATCGTCGCCTCAAGAACGTCGAGGATGTCTTCGACGCTGTCAGGGAACAATTGGTGTGCAAAGTCGTCGGGCGGGCCGTCCTTTTGCCAAGCCGGGCGGCCATCATGGGCGTAAGACCCGACAAGAAACGCATTGCGTTCGCGGCGCAGGTAGAACCGGATGTCAGGGTCACGCACCAGCGGGAACAGGTCTGAGTGCTCTTCCAGCGCTTTCAGCGGTTCGGTCACAAGATACTGGTGCTCCAGCGTAATCACCGGTGCCTTCAGCCGCGCCATCGCAGCGATCTTTGCGCCATAAAACCCGCCGGCATTGATCACGATTTCAGCCCTGACCCTCCCCTTGGCGCAGGTGACCTCCCACTCGCCCGAGGGCAAACGCCTAATTGCGGACACGGGCGCAAAGCGCTCAACCTGCGCGCCCAGATCCCGCGCGCCCTTGGCGAGGGCTTGCGTCAATTGAGAGGGGTCGATATCGCCTTCATAGGGGTCGAGGATGCCGCCCAAAACGGTCTCGTCAGGGTGCCAGAACGGGTGCATCTCGTCCATCTCAGACGGGCTCAGCATCCGCAGATCGAACCCGGCGCTCTCGGACACACCGCACAGATGGCGGAACAGATCCATGCGTTCGGGGGTGTGGGCGGGCCAGAAGGCCGAGGTGTGACGATAGGTGATTGCACTATCGACTTTTTCAGCAAGGTCCTTGTAGACCTGCCAGCCGTAGTTGCCCGCGCGCATGCCCAACCACGAGGTCGCATAGGTCGGAATGTTACCCGCCGCGTGCCAAGTCGAGCCAGATGTCAGCTCATCGCGTTCTAACAGCAGTGTGTCGGTGACGCCCGCTAGCGCAAGATGATAGAGGATCGAGGTGCCGACGGCACCGCCGCCGATAACCACAACTTTGCTGGTACTTTTCATGGGTTCACGGTCCTTCGGGCAGGCGGATATCAAAGGCAGCACGAATGGCGGCCTCGCGATCCTTGGGTAAATGGGTGGGGTGCCGGGTCAGCAGTTTAGCCGTTCGGTCAACGGCCACGTCCCAAATCGTGCGCGATCCGGCGTCTTGCCAATCGGCAATACTCTGGCGGTTGCCAAGGTTTGGGTAGGTGTATTCGGTCTTCATGAGATCCAGTGTCTGAGCCTCACCGAGGTAGTGGCCTTCGCCGGTGGCCACGGCTTCGATCCGGTCCAGATCAATCGCGGTGTCGGTCATCTCGACCCCGCGCACGGATCGCAGGATCGCGCCGCACATATCATCGTCAATCACCAAAGCCTCGGGTGAGGCGGCCATGATAGAGCCCAGCATGCCTACAGACAGGTTGATCATGTCTGCGCCCGCCTGGGCGGCCAATGCAACGGTATAGCCTTTTTCATAGCCCGCCTGTGCATCGGGTGTTTTGGCGTCTGTCATGCCCGCCGAGGCGGTGGAGGGCAGGCCCAAATGCAGCAAAAGTTGCGCTGCGGCAGCAGCGGTAACAGCGGCCTCGCCAGAACCGCCGGTCATGGCACCCGTGCGCAGATCTGAGATGAACGGCATGAACGCAAAAATGCACGGATAGCCGGGCTCAAGCGTGTCGACCACCATGAGACCCGCCAGCGTTTCGGCCAACCCTTGGGCCAGCGCGCCTGCAAGTGTGACCGGGCTCGTCGCACCGGCCTGCGCGGCGGTGCAAATCTGCAACGGCATCCGGTGCGCAATGGCGCGCTGCATGATCTCCAACCCTTCGGCGGCATAGCGCAGCGGAGACACCGCATGAACGATCACGCCAAAACAAAACGGCTGCTTGCGAAAGCCACCCTCAGCGCCCAAGGCCATGTCAAACATCGACACAACCGGGTCCAGGTGAGTAGCGCTGTCAAAGCTTATGCCGATGGGTTTTGCGCAGGCCTTCAGGCAGGTAAAGCCGGTGTTCATATCCAGTAAAAACGGCGCGTCCATATCGCGCGCGATCACCGGGCGCAGGCCGTAGTGGATGTTTGGCAAGGTTCCAACCAATCGCATCAGATCGTATAGGTCGTTTAGTTGTGCGCCGCGAAAAGCACCTGTTGCGCTGTCCAATACTTCAGTAGCGGCGCCGCCGGTGCCTATATGTACTTGTCCACCACCAATGGTCAGGCCCTTGTCTTCGATGAAACCGGGCAAGGAAATCCTTGTCGCGGCGCGCGCAATCGCTGTTTCAACCATGGATTGCGGAAAGCAAACGCGCCCATCATCACGCAGGTTTGCACCCGCCTCAACCATCTGTACGGCCAGCGGCGCGGGGCATGCCGCAATCCCGGTTCGCGCCAGAATATCCAGCGCGGCCAGCACGATCCGGGTCACGCTCGCCTCGTTCAACGGTGCAAAGCGCCCGCCCATCGGTGCCGGTGTGACCAACTGTGTGTGACCGCTCGGTTTTGCTCTGGATCGCCTCACCATCTGGACTGGTCCCTTTCCACATCGGATCAAGGATCACCGATGGGCCAAAAAACACAATTCGAAAATTCGCGGCAAGAAATGAGAATTTTTCACTCAAACACTCCATTTTCGGTAGATGTGTTTACGTCTAAGCGTGCAAAGATCGCCCGCAGGGAGGTCGCCAATGACGAAAGTTGGGTTCATAGGCTTGGGTACAATGGGTGCTCCAATGGCGCATGTGCTGCGCGGCGCTGGCTTTGACGTGACTGGCATGGACGTCAGCGCTGAAATGCGAGCGAGCTTTGATGGTGCGGTTGAGCCTTCTGAGCAGGCGGTGGCGCAAGCTGCCGTCATCGTAACCATGCTGCCCGAAGGCAAACATGTGGCCCAAGTGCATGACACGCTGGTACGCAGGGCGGCCAAACCCGGAACATTGCTGATCGATTGCTCGACGATTGACGTGGACACAGCGCGCGATCTCGCGACCAAGGCCGAAGCTCAGGGTTTGGCGATGATAGATGCGCCGGTTTCCGGCGGGCCTGCAGGTGCGGCAGAAGGAACACTTAGCTTTATGGTAGGCGGTTCTGACGAGGCCCTTGCCCGGGCGCAACCTGTGCTTTCAACAATGGGCAGCAAGATCACGCACTTTGGCGATCCCGGCACTGGGCAGGCTGCAAAGGCCAGTCACAATATGATCTGCGGCATCACGGCAATGGCGGTGATCGAGGGCTTCGCCCTTGCCGACGCTATGGGGCTGGATCTGGATAAGTTTTATGCGCTGTGCGCCGGTGCCGCTGCACAAAGCTGGACCCTTGAAAATCGCTGCCCGATACCGGGCGTGGTGCCAGAGGCCCCCGCCTCGAATGATTTCGACCCGGGCTTTGCCGTGCGACTGATGGCCAAGGATTTGTGTTTGGCCCAAGCTGCCGCTGCATCTAGCGGACAACGCACGCCCTTTGGGGCCGAAGCGGCCAAAGCCTTTACCGCGTTCGCGGAAATCAGCGGCGACCGCGATTTCTCGGCCATTTACACCACACTTCGGGCTCTGCCCGGCCAGATAAAGGACTAAGCCATGGCTCTATTGGACTACACCCTTCCCAAGGATGGTCTTGCAGGATGTTTCATCGATGGCGCATGGCATTGGCCTGCCAGTGGCGAAAAACTACCCGTCGAAAACCCATCTCGCCGCGACACGATCTGCGAGATCGGGCGCGGCACCGCGACCGAAATTGATCTAGCAGTGTCCGCCGCGCATCGGGCGCGACGCGCTTGGGCTGCACGTCCAGCGGCAGAGCGCGGCGCGATGTTAACCGAGCTGGGCAATCGGTTGGCAGCAAATGCCGAGGACGTCGCGCGCATTCTCGCGGCAGAAAGCGGCAACGCCATTCGAACCCAGTCACGTGGCGAGGCCATGGGGGCTGCGGGCGTTCTGAAATACTACGGCGGTGTCGCAGGCGAGCAAAAGGGCGAGACCTTGCCCTTTGGCCCCGGGTTGATGTCCTATTCTACGCGCGAACCTTTGGGTGTGGTCGGATCGATCATCCCGTGGAATTCACCGTTGCAATTGGGCGCGGTCAAAATTTCCATGGCGCTGGCGACAGGCAACTGCCTTGTGCTGAAACCCGCCGAAGATGCACCCCTTGCGGTGTTGAAATTGATGGAACTGGCAGCAGATATTTTCCCACCTGGCGTCTTCAACGTCGTCACCGGTTTGGGCGAAGAGGCAGGTGCTGCACTGGCCGCACATCCCGGAATCTCAAAAATCTCATTCACCGGCTCGTCCGAGGTTGGCAAACTGGTCGCGCATTCTGCCGCAGACCGGATCGCCAACGTTACGTTGGAGCTTGGTGGCAAGAGCCCCTGTGTGATCTTCCCGGACGCCTGCACACCAGAGCGTCTGGACGCAACAGCCCAAGGTGTCGTCAACGCCATGCGGTTCGCGCGTCAGGGGCAAAGCTGCACCGCCGGGTCGCGTTTGTTTGTGCATAAATCCGTCTGGGATGATCTGATGCCACGGGTCGCTGAAAAAGCCGCCGCGATGACCGTGGGCGATGCGCTGGATGAAGACAGCGATATTGGCGCTGTGGTCAACGCAGAACGCTATGGCGAAATCTGCGCCTATGTGGCCGAGGCCGAGGCGCAGGGCGCCACGTTCCTGACGGGCGAAACCCCAAAAGCCACGGATAAGGGCTTCCACCCGATCCCCACCATCCTCACGGGGCTCGACAATTCATGGCGCATCGCGCGCGAAGAGGTGTTTGGCCCCGTGCTGGTCGCGATCCCGTGGGAGGACGAGGCTGATATGATCGAACAAGCCAACGACACCCACTACGGGCTGGCCGCGTTCATCTTTGGCCATGATCTGAGCACGGTGGTACGCATGACCCGCGCGCTTGATGCAGGCTGGGTGCAGGTCAATCAAGGCGGCGGGCAAATTCCGGGCATGTCCTATGGTGGGATCAAGCAATCCGGCATGGGCAGCGAATATTCGATTGAAGGCGCGCTTGAGGCTTATACCTTTCGTAAATGCGTGACGGTGGCGTTATAAACCATGGCGCAGGACCGGTTCGGCAATCCAATTGACCCCTCAGTCGGCTATGCGCGCGGGCGCTTCTTATCCTCCAGCGCGGCGGAGATTCGCAGGTTACGCCATGCGCAAAATGTGGCAGCGCAGGTTGTGGCGGCGCGGGGCATTGATGCCATTGGAATTTTCACAGGCAACCCGCGGTATTTCCCGCTCAAGCCCGACGACTTGGCCACCTATTGCGAGGAATGGGTTGGGCCGGGATTGTTTGCGGGCGATTTGGCGCAGATTGCGATCCAGCATTTCGGCGGTGGCGAAACCGTCGCCGTTACCAACCGCACCAGCGCAGGGCTAGTCGCGGCGGTGTTGGCCTTGGCCGATAGCCGCCCTGTTGTTTCGGTAGTTCCTGACGGTGATCGCAGCCATGCCTCCGTGGTGCGCGGTTGCACCCTGGCTGGCGTTGATCTGATTGAGCTGGACAGCAGTGCCGATCCAGCACCCGCCTTGGGGCAACACGCGTCCGCTCTTGTGGTGATCACGACGGTCACCAGCTCTCTGGCGCGGATGACGGATGATCAGACCCGCCGCGCTATCGCCGCCGCCAAAGCGGCGGGTGCCACGGTGTTGATGGACGAAGCATACGGCGCGCGATTGCGACCGGTGCTGCACGGCGGTGCGCTTAGCCTGACGATGGGCGCAGATTTTGCCATTACAAATGCCGACAAAGCGGGGTTATCCGGCCCACGCGCGGGCATCTTGTGCGGGGCGACAGAACCGGTGCTGGCGACGCTTGCAAAAGCCTCTGAGCTGGGTCAAGAGGCCCGCGCACCGATTGCGGCCGGGGCGATGCGCAGCCTGCAAGCCTTTGATCCCGAAGATTTACGCACCGAAGCGCGCGATGGCGGGTCCATTGCCGACGCGTTGAGCGCGACATGGGGCGAAGGTATCGTGCATCGCTCGGACCTTGGCCCAATGTTGGAGGAACAAGACGTGCTGGCGCGGGTGCTGGAACATGCCGGATTGCGCAAAACGGATATCGTCCCGGCAGAGGTCACTGCCGCCATAGGTATGATCCTGCTGCGCGACCATGGCGTGCTGACGGTGAACACGCATGGCGCGCCGGGGGGCCGGGTGTCCCTGCGCCTGAAACCCACCGCTGGGGCCTTGGCAGCCGTGGGCGGGCAAGGCGCTCTCGTCTGTGCACTCGACGAAGCCGTTGCTCAGGTATCTGATCGGTTGGGCGATGACACGTGGTTCACCGCCACCTTGTTCGGAGAGACTGCATGAGCGATTTCGCAAAATACGATGATCGGTTGGACCGATTGGTCAATCTGGATCTGGGCAATCGCGGGATCGAACCGCTCTATAAGGCCTCGCGCCAATTGGCGGGACAAGCTTTGTGCGGTGCTGCGGCGAATATGTTGCTGGCCATTCCTGAAGGTGGCACAGCAATTGTCACGACAGGCTCGGTCAGCCGTGCATGGTTGTCACCTGAACTGGGCGAAAACGACGGACCTTCGGGTGCAGCCGCCTTGATCCGTGCGTTGTGGCTAGCGCGACGGGCAACCTGCATCCTGGTGATCGAAGAGACGTTGATGCCGCCGATGGCCGCGACACTGCAAGCCTGTGGCGTTGCGGTGACTGATCTGGAGGTGACGCGCAAAGCAAGCGCGGACGGGACAATGGCCTGTGCCACGCTCATCCCCTATCCTGTGACCGATGCCGAGGGACAGACGGCAGCACGGGATATGCTGGCGCAGTTTGAACCCGATGTCATGGTGTCGACCGAGCGTGTGGGCCGCAATGAAAACGGGATTTACTACAACATGCGCGGGCGCGATTACGGCATGGGCCGCGCGCGGATCGACATGTTGTTTGATGCCGCGTTAGCGCATGGCATTCCCACGTTGGCCGTGGGCGACGGTGGCAATGAAATTGGCATGGGGTTGGTTGCAGAGGTTGTCAAAACCTCCGTGCCATACGCCGCATCCGGTGATTGCGCGTGCGGCGGCGGAATTGGTGCCGTGTCCAGCGCGGATATCTTGATGACGGCGGCTGTGTCGAACTGGGGCTGCACTGCGATTTGCGCGGCGATGGCCCTGCGCACGGGTGACAAACGCCTGATCCATACCCCAGAAATGGAAGCCCGTCTGTTGGAGGTTATGACCGCCAATGGGTTAATCAATTCCGCGGATGGCCTCATCGATCCACATGTTGACGGCATCAAAGACACAACACATATCGCGCTGGCGGAGATGGCCCTTGCTATCACCCGCAAGGCGCTTTCCTGACAGAAAGTAAGACCCATGTTTTCAGACGCACTTCTCGCTGACGTTCGCGACCGCTTTGCCCATGTGGACAGCTGCCCCAAGGCAGGTCCACGTGTTTTCTTTGAAAATGCAGGTGGCGCGCTGACGCTGAAATCCGCGGTTGAGACGTCAACGTATTATGCCGCGATCCCCGACAACCAAGGGCGCGACAATGAAATGGCCCATGATCTGGTGGACACGATAAATCGCGCCAAGGATGACATGCGGGTCTTCTTCAACGCGCCTGAGGGGGACATCTTTGTGGGCGAAAGTGGGACAGAGCTTTTGTTCCGCCTGATCATGAATGCGATTTTAGGCGCTGAGGACGGCGGCGTGGTTCTGGGGTCCACGCTGGAACATCCCGCCACCCGCAGCGCCTGCACCCGTTGGGCCAATATCGCGGGGAAACCCTATGTTCAAGTGCCGCATAATGATGCGACGGGCACTGTCACGGCGGCGGATTTTGAACCGCATCTGACACCGGATATTCGTGTGGCCACGATCCTGCACACTTCGCCTGTCACTGGAATGGCCGTGGATGTTGCGGGCATTGCGGCCGCAATCCGCGCGGTCGCGCCCAAAGCGCTGATCATTGTAGATGGCATTCAGCACGCAAGCCACGGGCGGATCGACATCGCGGGATATGATATCGATGGCTATGTGATTTCGCCCTACAAAGTGTTTTCGCGGCACGGGTACGGCGTGGCGTGGACCTCGCCCACGCTGAACGCGATGGAACACAACGCGTTGATCGGTGGCCCTGAAGGCAACTGGGAAATGGGAACCCGCGACACAGGCGCCTATGCCACGATGTCTGACGTGATTGGCTATTTTGACTGGCTGGGCGGCCAAGTGAGCGACAGTGATGACCGCCGCACCCGAATCGAGGCCGCAGGTGCCGCGATCCATGCCCACGAACAAGGGCTGACCGAAGCAATGCTGCACGGCACCGGTAATCTGGCAGGACTGGCCGACCTAGAAGGTGTTTTGATCATCGGTGGCATCGATAATTCTGCGCGCGAAGGGCTCGTATCAATCGCGGTGGATGGGTTAAGTTCGCCTGATTTGGTCACCGCGTTACGCAGCCGGGGCATTCGCACCCACACGCGCAAAGCAGACCATTATTCTGGCAATATCCTTGACCCACTTGGTCTGCCTGACGCCGTGCGGGTCTCAATGTGTCACTACAACAGCCTTGATGAAGTCAAAACGTTTCTTGCAGCAATGCGCGAGATTTTGGATGGCTAAGCACAAATT
>ERZ887849.3574-NODE-3574-length-11574-cov-8.274937_pt1 | contig 11574 bp, 11 predicted proteins | sample MGYA00521267_ERZ887849 | MGnify/ENA primary metagenome ERZ887849 (study PRJEB32303, sample SAMEA104408601) | aquatic metagenome | biome: Brackish water; feature: Pelagic; material: water | place: Baltic Sea | collected 2014-06-06T16:11:00 | depth 2,863 m ... | reverse complement strand
GCCCTCAAGCGGCAATATCGGCGCAGCCGAGGCCGTTGATCAGACTTTCCTTAAATGTGTCGATGGGTGATGCATCTGAAGAGATTGACAAATTCAAACCCTGATTAACGTTGTTTCGCCAAGAAATCAGGTTTGATCATCGTAGGTCTCCGCGACAGTGGGCTAGCATTAATGTTGAGTTTGGGCGAAGGACAGTCGTTCGTGGTCAAGGCCCGCCTTCGCAATGAGTTGCCCCCGCGGCGCGGAGCGATTAACACCAAACGCGCAGCCCGGGCGCGCGCTCCGGGGCCATTTGCAGCGGAGGCAGGTAATGAAACGCGCCCTTATCACCGGGATCACCGGACAGGACGGATCATATCTGGCCGAGCTTTTGTTGGAGAAGGGCTATGAGGTGCATGGCATCAAGCGCCGCGCCTCATCCTTCAATACCCAGCGGATCGATCACATTTATCAGGACCCGTTTCAGCCCGATCCCAAGCTGAAGCTCTGGTATGGCGATCTCACGGACACATCGAACCTCACCCGGCTTTTGTCGGAAATCCGGCCCGATGAGGTCTATAACCTCGGCGCGCAGAGCCATGTCGCGGTGAGTTTCGAGGCCCCGGAATACACTGCCGATGTGGACGCGATGGGCACGCTGCGCTTGCTGGAGGCGATCCGGTTTCTGGGGATGGAGAAAACCTGTCGCTTTTATCAGGCCTCCACGTCCGAGCTTTACGGGCTGGTGCAGGAAACCCCGCAGACCGAGACGACGCCTTTTCACCCGCGCAGCCCCTATGCGGTGGCCAAGCTCTATGCCTATTGGGCCACGGTGAATTACCGCGAAGCGTATGGCATGTATGCGTGCAACGGCATCCTCTTCAACCACGAGAGCCCCCGGCGCGGTGAGACGTTCGTGACGCGCAAGATCACGCGCGGTTTGGCTAACATCGCCCAAGGGCTCGATGTTTGCCTGCACATGGGCAATATCGACGCGCTGCGCGATTGGGGCCATGCCAAGGATTATGTGCGGATGCAGTGGATGATGCTGCAACAAGACGCGCCCGATGATTTTGTCATCGCCACGGGCACGCAGTATTCGGTGCGGGAGTTTATCCAGTGGTCGGCGGCCGAACTTGGGATTGCGCTTGAGTTTTCCGGCACTGGGCTGGATGAGATTGCCACCGTGACGGCTGTGACTTCGGATGCAGCGCCCGCAGTCAAGGTGGGCGATGTGATCCTGCGCATTGATCCGCGCTATTTCCGCCCTGCTGAGGTGGAGACACTTCTGGGTGATCCGAGCAAGGCCAAGCAAAAGCTGGGCTGGGTGCCGCAGATCACGGCACAACAGATGTGTGCGGAAATGGTCGCGGCGGACCTCAAGACGGCACGCCGTCATGCGTTGTTAAAAGCGCATGGGATGGACCTGCCGGTGAGTTCCGAGAATTGAGGAGGCCCGCGCGATGAAGATCTACGTGGCCGGGCACCGGGGCATGGTGGGCAGCGCGATCTGCCGCCAACTCATCGCGCGGGGCATGGCGGCGGCGGACATTCTGACCCGCAGCCACGCGGCGCTTGATCTGGTGGAGCAATCCGCCGTGCGCGCCTTCATGCAGGCCGAGCGTCCGGATGCGGTGATCTTGGCCGCGGCCAAGGTGGGCGGCATCCACGCCAACAACACATATCCCGCTGATTTCATCTACGAGAACCTGATGATGCAGGCCAATGTCATCCACGAGGCGTTTGGCGCAGGCGTGCAGCGGCTTCTCTTCCTTGGGTCCTCGTGCATCTATCCGCGTGCCGTAGCCCAGCCGATGCGCGAGGACGCGCTTCTGACCGGCGTGCTGGAGCCCACGAATGAGCCTTATGCCGTTGCCAAGATCGCCGGGATCAAGCTTTGTGAAAGCTATAACCGTCAGCATGGCACGGATTATCGCAGCGTCATGCCCACCAATCTTTATGGCCCCGGCGACAATTTCCACCCCGAGAACAGCCATGTCCTGCCCGCACTCATCCGCCGTTTTCACGCCGCGCGCGCCGAGGGCCACGCGGAGGTGGTGATCTGGGGCAGTGGCACGCCGCGGCGCGAATTTCTGCATGTGGATGACATGGCCGAGGCGAGCCTTTTCGTCATGGATCTGGAGCGTGCCGTTTATGAGGCCAACACCGACCCCATGCTCAGCCAGATCAATGTCGGAACCGGGGTGGATGTCTCCATTGCGGAGCTTGCGCAAATGGTGGCGGATGTAACCGGTTACGAAGGTCGTATAGTTTATGACAGCACCAAGCCGGACGGCACACCGCGCAAACTGATGGATGTCAGCCGTCTGGCCGATATGGGCTGGCGCGCGCGCACTGGCCTGCAAGACGGTCTGCGCGAGACCTATGACTGGTATAAAGGCAATGCCCAATCCGTGAGGGAGACCTGAGTTGAAAATCTGCCCCAAAGATCCGGCATGCCGGCTATGACGGACGCACCGTTGATTCATCCCGTGATCCTCTGTGGCGGGTCTGGCACACGGCTTTGGCCGCTGTCGCGCAAAAGCTATCCCAAGCAATTCAGCGCGCTCACTGGCGATGGCAGCCTCTTTCAGGCGTCGGCCCGGCGGGTGCAGGGCGACGGGTTCGCCGCCCCCGTGATTCTGACGGGTGAGCCGTTTCGGTTTATCGTGATCGAGCAATTGGCGGCGGCCGAGATCCAGCCCCAAGGCGTTTTGATCGAGCCTGAAGGGCGCAACACCGCGCCCGCTGTTCTCGCCGCCGCGCTCTGGCTTGAGGCGCGCGATCCCGGCGCGCTCATGCTGGTGGCGCCCTCTGATCATGTGATCCCTGATGAGGCTGCGTTTCGCGCCGCTGTTCTCGCGGCGGGTCCACGCGCGGCGGGCGGTGATCTTGTAACGTTCGGCATCCGCCCCACGCGGGCCGAGACGGGCTATGGCTGGCTTGAGCTTGCTGCCGGGGCCGAGGCGGAGGCAGGCAGCCCCCAGGCGTTGGAGCGGTTTGTCGAGAAGCCCCAGGCGAACAAGGCCGAGGAGATGCTGGCGGCGGGCAATTACCTTTGGAATGCGGGGATTTTCCTCTTCTCCGTGCGTGCGCTGATCAAGGCGTTCGAGGATCACGCCCCTGCCATGATCGCGCCCGTGCGTGCGGCAGTGCAGAACGCTCGGGATGACCTGGGCTTTACCCGGCTGGACGCCGCCGCGTGGGCGGACGTGCCAGAGGATTCGATTGATTACGCCATTATGGAGCCTGCGCAGAACCTTGCGGTGATGCCCTTTGGCGCCGGCTGGTCCGATCTTGGCGACTGGCAGGCTGTCTGGCAGGAAAGTGGGCCGGACGCGGATGGCAATGTGGTCTCCGCGAATGCCATAGCGCTCGATTGCGCTGGGACCTTGCTGCGCTCGGAAAATGCAGCGCAGGAGCTGGTTGGTATCGGCCTTGAGGATATGATCGCGGTTGCCATGCCTGATGCGGTTGTCGTGGCAAGGCGTGCAGACAGCCAGCGCGTGAAAGAGGCTGTGGCCGCCCTCACGGCGCGCGGCGCGAAACAGGCCACTGCCTTTCCTGTCGATCATCGGCCATGGGGCTATTTCGAAAGTCTCGTGATCGGCGAGCGGTTTCAGGTCAAGCGAATCGTGGTCAAACCGGGTGCCGCACTGAGCCTGCAAAGCCATCACCACCGCTCGGAGCATTGGATCGTGGTGCAAGGCACGGCGAAGGTGACGGTAGACGCGGATGTGAAGCTGGTGGGTGAGAATGAGAGCGTTTTTATCCCGTTGGGTGCGGTGCACCGGATGGAGAACCCCGGCAAGCTCGGCATGGTTTTGATCGAGGTGCAGACGGGTAGCTATCTCGGCGAGGATGACATCACCCGCTATGAGGACGTCTATGCCCGCTCTTGATGTGCCCGGCCTCGGTGTTGCGCGGCCTGATTGGTTCATGGTGGGCGCATCGGCCCGCGCCCGCGGCTGCGCCAATATGTGAGCGCAGCCCCCGCGACCTATGCTGAGGTTTTGCAGGTGTGGCCGGGATCACGGGCCTTGCCTCGGCGCGGATTGATTGGCGGGAGGCGCGGCTTGACCGGATATATGCGGTGCGGCGCAGCTTTTGCTGGGACATTGTGATCCTTTGGCAAACGGCCTTTGGCACCCGGTTTTGAGCCTTTTCAAGATGCGCGCGATCTGTTTGGGTGATGGCGGCGCGCGCGTAATGGAAAGAGGATACCCCATGAGTCTGTTTGACGAAGATCTGTTTCTCAAGGGATTGGAGCAGCGCAAAGCCACGCTGGGCGCTGAGTATGTGGAAAAAAACCTCGCCGCCGCCGATGATTTCACCAAACCGTTTCAGGAAGCCATGACGGCGTGGTGCTGGGGCTTTGGCTGGGGCGATGATGTGATCGAACCCAAGACCCGGTCGATGATGAATCTGGCCATGCTGGGCGCGATGGGCCGGACGCATGAATGGGAAATCCATTGCCGTGGCGCGCTGACCAATGGTGTGAGCAGCGAAGAGATTCGCGCGATCATCCATGTGGTGGCGATTTATGCGGGCGTGCCTTTGGGGCTTGAGTGTTTCAGGGCCGCCAAGAAAGTGCTGGCCGAAGAGGGGCTGTAAGCCTCGCGCTATATTATAGCGGTGCCTTGGAGGGGGATGCGGCATGACGAATGATGTGGAAGGCCCCCCTTGTATCTTATGCGTGGCGATCACCGGCTCCGTGCCGACCAAGGCTGACAACCCGGCCGTGCCGATCACCGTTGAGGAGCAGATCGAGAGCACGCATGCAGCATTTGAGGCTGGTGCGTCCATCGCCCATTGTCATGTGCGCGCCGATGATGGCGCGCCCAGTTCGGATCCCGAGAGATTTGCCCGTCTGGGCGAGGGGATAAGCGCCCATTGCCCCGGCATGATCGTGCAATTCTCCACCGGAGGCCGCTCTGGTGCGGGGGCGGAGCGGGGCGGCATGCTGCCCTTGCGGCCCGATATGGCCTCGCTCTCGGTCGGGTCGAACAATTTCCCGACCTGTGTCTATGAGAACCCGCCCGAATTGATCACGTGGCTCGCGTCACAGATGCGCGCGCATGAGGTGGTGCCGGAGATCGAGGCGTTTGATCTGTCTCATATCTTGCACGCCATTCGCCTGCATCAGGCGGGTGCGCTTTACGGGCACCTATATGTGCAATTCGTGATGGGCGTGCGTGGTGCGATGCCTGTCGACCGGGAGGTGTTTGATTTCTACGTGACCCTCATGCGCACCCGCGCGCCCGAGGCGCAGTGGTGTGCGGCGGGCATCGGGCCGGGTCAGATCATCGTGAACGAGTGGGCGATTGCGGCGGGCGGGCACACGCGCGCGGGGCTTGAGGACAATGTGCGGCTGGACCGTGATCGGCTGGCCCCGTCCAACGCGGCCCTGATCGCGCGGGCGGCGGAGCTTTGCGAGAAATACAGCCGCCCCGTGGCCACACCAGCGCAGGCGCGCTCCATTCTCGGGCTGCGCGCGGCCTGACGGCAGGCACATATCAAATTCCGAGTCAGGACCCCGGCTGCAAGGCTTTGCGCGAAATGCGGCGGACTCTGGGCAGATGGGCGGCGGGCGGCGCAGCTCTCAAATGCAGGTTCAAAACGGGCTTATATGTGGAAATCCCTTAATACCGGACGGTGCGGCGCAATCTGTGTGGTTAAAACGTCACAAAGCTGCCAAGAGACAAAGACCCTCTCGCGCCTTCGTTGACAGTGCGCGCCAAAATACAGCATCGTTCCCCCAAGCCGCATCCCAACGTGGGGCGTGGCGGATTATGACACATATCCCCGATAATATGAGGAGGGACTTCCTTTGAAAAAGCATCTGCTTTGCACCAGCGCGATCATCGGTTGCGCAATGGCAGCTCCAGCTACGGCCCAAGAATGGGACCTGAGCTGGGGTGGCTACATGACCCAGCACATCGCGTTCGCTGACGTCAGCGGCACGTTGGTCACAACTAGCGACAACGACGGCATCGTGTTCCTGGCGTCTTCTGAAATCATCTTCACTCCTTCGGTTACGCTCGACAACGGCCTGACCTTCGGTGTGAACATCCAGATGGAAGGCGAAAATAACGGCGGCGGCGCAATCGGTATCGACGAGACATACATGTCGATCTCCGGCGACGCATTCGGCAAACTCGACATCGGTTCCGAGAACTCGGCTGGTTACAAGATGCAGGTTGCCGCGCCCAGTGTGACTTCCGCGTACATCAACTCGCCTTCGATTTCGGCGTTTATCCCGCTGTCGGCATCCGCTGGTGGCACGCTGCCATGGAACTTCCGTCAGGCCGGCGTGTCCGCCTACACCGAAGTTGCAGGTAACAACGATGTAAACCGTCTGACCTATTACACACCATCGTTAAACGGTCTGACACTCGGTGTCTCCTATGCCCGTAACAACGCAGGTAACGCAGTTACAGCGGCAAACGCTAACGGTGCTGCTACTGTTGAAGATATCTTCGACATCGGTGTGGCATACAGCCAGACGTTTGGCACAACATCCGTTGACCTGAGTGCACGTTATGGCTCCGGCGACAGCAGCGTTGTGGGTGTTTCCGATCAGGACACTTGGGCGCTTGGTGCATCGTTCGGCTTTGGCGACTTCGCAGTCGGCGGTCACTACGCTGAAAACGACAACGGCGTAGCTGCTGGTGTTGGCGACCAATCCAGCTGGGGCCTTGGCGCAACATACGACATGGCTGGCCCATGGGCGCTTGAAGTTGTCACGTTCTTCGGTGAGTACAACAACACCGGTACCAATGCCGCAGACGAAGAGTACAACGCATACCGTATCGGCGCGAGCCGTGATCTGGGACCAGGCGTTGACTGGGACATCTACGCTGTCTACGCAGAAGCTGATGACAAGGGCCTTGCAGGCACCGAAGTCAAAGGTACTGTGATCGGTACAGCGATCAACCTGAGCTTCTAAGCTTTAGGTTCATCGATAAAGTCAGGGCGAGGGGGTGCATTCCCCCTCGTCTTCTTTTATGTGAAGGGCATCTGTTCATCAGGGTGCAGGACGCATGAAAAAGAGCATTATCTGGCTGGCCTCCTATCCGAAATCCGGCAACACTTGGGCGCGGATTTTTCTGGCCAATTACCTCGCAAACCCCCCCAAGCCGCTGCCGATCAACGAGGCGCATCGCTTTTGCATGGGCGATACGATCGCCAAGACCTATCACAAGGTCGCGGGTCGCCAGATCAACACCCAAGATGTCGATTTGACGTTGCAGCTTCGTCCCAAAGTGCTGGCTGGGATCGTCGGCAACAATGCGGATGTGAATTTCGTCAAAACCCACAACATCCGGAGCGTTGCGCGTGAGGTGACGCTGATTCCGCCTGAGGTGACCCGCTCGGCCATCTACATCATGCGCAATCCGCTTGATATGGTGCTGTCCTATGCGCGCCATTACGGGATGACGCCCGCCGTTGCAGTCGCCCATATCGGCAATGAAGACAACGCAAACGCTGCAGATGGGCAATCAGTCGCGCAATTTCTTGGCTCGTGGTCAGGGCATGTGAAAAGCTGGACATCGCCCTCGCCCTATCCGGTGTTGGTGCTGCGGTATGAGGACCTCTTGGAGGACCCGGAGGCGCAATTTGAGCGCGTTCTGACCCATATCGGCATCCCCGTGGACAAGGCGCGGCTGAAAAAGGCGGTCGAGTTTGCCAGCTTCAAGGAATTGTCGCGGCAAGAGGAAAGCGCGGGCTTCATAGAGCGGCCTGTGCAATCGGAGAAGTTCTTTGCCAAGGGCGAGGCTGGGCAGTGGAAAGACGATCTGGACAAGTCGCTGATTGTTGAGATCAAACGCACCCACCGCAAGGTGATGAAGAAATACGGGTATCTGTGATGCAGGATCTCAAACGCGTAATCTGGCTCGCCTCCTACCCGAAATCGGGCAATACGTGGATGCGCTCGCTTTTGGCGCATTATCTCATGCCTCCGGGAAAAGCACCGGATATCAATAATTTACGTCAGTTCACCACGGGTGATACGCGGCAAGATTTCTTTGATGCGGCCAATGGCGGGCCGTTTCGAGGGGAGGGGATTGAAGAGTGGGTGCGGGTGCGCGGCAAGGCTTTGCGCCTGATCGCCGGCTCCAAGCAGGGGCATCATTTCGTCAAGACCCACTGTCAGACGATCAAGCTTTTTGACGCCGATCTCATCCCACCCGAGATTACGGCGGGCGCGATTTACGTCATGCGCAATCCGTTCGATCTCGCGCCGTCTTTCGCGCGCCACCAATCGGCCGATATCGACACGGCTATTGAACGGATGTGCCTAGAGGGCAACCTTATGGGCACGCCCACGGGTATATACGACGCGCTTGGGCGCTGGGACGATCATATTGCCCTTTGGACCGGGGCGCCGGGCCTCAAACGCCGGATCGTGCGGTATGAGGATCTTCTGAAACGTCCTGCGAAGGAGATGCGCGGCCTTCTTGAAGATTTCCTCAGCGTGAAGGTCGAGCCGCAAAAGCTTGCCCGCGCGGTGAAGGCCACCAGTTTTGCCAATATGCAAAAGCAAGAGCGCGACAAGGGCTTCGCCGAGCGGCCCGAGGGGATGAAAGAGTTTTTCGCCAAGGGGCAATCCGGCGTTTGGCGCAATGACCTGACCCCGGCGCAAGTGGGCCGTATTCGAGAAGCGTTTTTGCCCACGCTTGAGACGTGGTATCCTGAGCTTCTGGATGAGACGGCAGCGTTCGCCAAAGGCTGATCGCTGCGCTCATATTTCGGTTTGAACCCTGCTTGGAAGGTCACGCTATGAAACCTCTATTCGCTTCTTTCGCGGCCCTCGCCCTCGGTGCCTGCGCCGTGGCCGCCCCTCAGGGCACCCGGACTCTTGGCCCTGATCTGGCGGTTGGAGGCGGCACGTATAACTCCCCCGGCGGGCTCAGTGTGGCGGCGGAGGTGCAAGATATCGGCGGAAAAACAGGAGTTTGCGGGGTTTGGGCGCAAAGCGATAGCCAATCCGTGATGACCAAGTTTGCCGCAAAAAACGTCTTGGCCAAGGGTGCTGTTCTCTTGGATAACGAGGTAATCTTGCCAGGGCTTGACCGTCTGGCCGAGGTGCCGCCGGCGCCGTCCTATGTCGGCCAAGTGGGGAACTGCTTTGTGACGGAGGTGCCTTGGACCGGTGGTGGGCAGGCACGGATTTCAATCCCCAGGCAGGTGGTCGGCCGGGACGGTAATCTGGATCTGAGCGAGGAGGGCGGGTTTGTTGTTATCTTCCGTCCGGGCGGGCCAAGCGCGCATCCCAGCGACCCCAAGCCTTGGGATTGACCCATCGCACAAGCTACGCGCCGATTTCTACGCCGCGTCATTTGCCCAAGGGTCATTGCAAGAGTAGACAGCCCGCGATTTGTTCAACAAGGTAACGGGACGCCAATTGCGGGTGGGGGGGGGAGCAGAAAGGCTTTGCGCCTAGGCTAGGACTTGGGAGGGTTCCATGACACAAGCTGAGCGGCCTTGGACGGCTTTTTACGGACCGGGTGTCCGGGTGGAAATGGGCGCACCGTCCTATCGGAATCTGGCCGATTTGATCCGCTCGGTTGCGGAGACTTATGGCAAAGCCCCCGCCTTCACCTGCTGCCTGCCCAACGGGATGAACGGCACGCTGAGCTATGCGCAAGTCGATGAGATGTCCGACGGGTTCGCGGCCTATCTGCGGGAGGTTGCGGGCCTCCAGCAGGGCGACCGGGTGGCGCTTCAGATGCCAAATGGTCTGGCCTTTCCGGTGGCTGCGTTTGGCGTGCTCAAGGCGGGGTGCATTTTGGTCAACGTCAATCCGCTCTACACCGCCGAGGAGATGGCCCGGCAGTTCGAGGATAGCAAGCCGCACGCGCTGATCATCGTCGACATGTTCGCAGACAAGGTGCCCGCCGCCACCCGCGTCCACAAGATCCCCAACGTCATTGTCACCCGTGTGGCCGAGTTTCTGCCCGCCATGCCGCGCGGCATTGTGGGCCTTGTGCAGAAATACTGGGACCGCTCGATTCAGCCTGTGGAGATGCCCCATATTCGCCTGCCCGATGCCATCGCCGCCGGGCGCCGCCACGTGGCCGAGGCCCATATCGAGGTGGATGCTTATCATCAGGGAGTGGGCACCGACGATGTGGCGGTGTTGCAATATACCGGTGGCACCACGGGCGTATCAAAGGGCGCGATGCTGACCCATGGCAACCTGATCATAAACATGGAGCAGACGATGGAGATGCTCTCCACCGCTGTGAAACGGGGCGAGGAGGTCGTGCTGACCGCGCTGCCGATGTATCACGTCTTTGCCTTCACGGTGAACTTGCTTGGGTTCTACTGGCTGGGCGCGCGCAATATTCTGATCCCTAACCCGCGGCCTCTGTCGAGCCTCAAGCGGGCGTTTGAGAATTACAAAATCACCTGGATGAGCGGTGTGAACACGCTTCTCAACGGGCTGTGCAATGAGGTGTGGTTCACCGACAGCCCGCCCAAACATCTGAAATATGCGGTCGCGGGTGGGATGGCGCTGCAATCCTCGGTGGCGGAGCGGTGGCAGGATATCACCGGCGCGCCCGTGCTTCAGGGCTATGGTTTGACCGAGACATCGCCTGTGCTGACGTTTGAGCCGCCCGGCAAGGCGCGCGCGGGCACGATTGGTGTGCCGGTCCCCTCCACGGAGGTGAAATGCGTAACCGAGGATGGCCGCGACGCGGCACAGGGCGCGCCCGGTGAGATCGCGGCGCGCGGGCCGCAGATCATGAAGGGCTATTGGGAGAAACCCGAGGAAACGGCCAATGTGATGCAGGGTGAGTGGTTCCTCACGGGCGATATCGGCGTGATGGAGGCGGATGGCTATTTCCGCATCGTGGACCGCAAGAAAGACATGGTCGTGGTGTCGGGCTTCAACGTCTATCCCAATGAGGTGGAGGACGTTCTGGCCGCCCATCCCGGCGTTTTGGAAGTGGCTGTAATCGGCGTGCCGGACGCAACGGCGGGCGAGGCGGTCAAGGCATTCATCGTGAAGGCCGATCCGGGCCTTACACGGGACGCGGTGCGTGACTATTGCAAGGAGCATATGACCGCCTACAAGGTGCCCAAACAGGTCGAATTCCGAGACAGCCTGCCGAAATCCAATGTTGGAAAAATCCTTAGAAAAGACCTGCGCGCGGAAGTGTCGCGCGGGCTTGCAGCGGAGTAGGCGCAATGGTCGGAGCCTTCGAACAGGCGCTTTTGGCGCTGATGATTTGCGTGATCATGCTGGGGATGGGTGCGTCTCTCACCCCGCGTGATTTCTACCTCGCGCTCAAGCGGCCCTACGGTCTGGCCATCGGCGTGGTCAGCCAATATGGCTTCATGCCCTTCATCGGCTTTGTGCTCATCACCCTTTTGCCACTGCCGCGCGCGGTTGCGGTGGGTGTGCTGATCATGTCGTGCATGCCGGGCGGAACCACGTCCAATATCTTCACCTATTTTTCCAAGGGTAATCTGGCGCTGTCGGTTTTGATGACCGTGACGTCGACGATTTTCGGCGTGATCTTGATCCCGATCTGTCCGTCGTCAGGGTTTATGGAACCAATGGCGGCCTAAACTAAGAGAGAG
>ERZ887849.3571-NODE-3571-length-11580-cov-8.838178_pt1 | contig 11580 bp, 10 predicted proteins | sample MGYA00521267_ERZ887849 | MGnify/ENA primary metagenome ERZ887849 (study PRJEB32303, sample SAMEA104408601) | aquatic metagenome | biome: Brackish water; feature: Pelagic; material: water | place: Baltic Sea | collected 2014-06-06T16:11:00 | depth 2,863 m ... | reverse complement strand
GCAGGTGACTCTTAATCACCGGGTCGGGGGTTCGAGTCCCTCACAACCCACTTATAAGTCCTGTTCACAGGCCTAGTAAGCCCCAAACGTTTCTTAACTTTCTTTATTTAATTGTATTTCCTAACACTTCCCTAACACCCTACAAAATACCGCTTACTGCGTTAGCAAATCTACTAGACGCGGTTTCTGACTGCTCACTAGACACGTGTGCGTAAATAGTCGCCGTCACCATTGCATCGCGGCGTTACGAGCTATTCCAACTAATCTTTAATTTATTATTGTAGGGAGAAAAAAGTAATTATTTAGATTTATTCATGAATAGAGCTTTGATTTGGACGGCCAACTGCAACCCACTTACGAAGATTTCTAGATGAAAATAACTCAGCAATTACCATTTCGACTGCACCAACAAGTCCAGATTCAATCGGGAAATCAGTAATTCGAATCTGCAAATCCCTCGTTGCAAGTGGAAGTGAGCGACTCAGTACCGTCTCCCGAATTGAGGCGAGTAACTTATCTCCGGCAGCCGAAACGCTGCCTCCAAGGACAATTAGTGATGGATTATGAAAGTTAACAAGAGTTGCAAGAACACTTCCTAAGTCGGCACCTACCTTTAGGACTCTCTCAACGCACCATCTGTCACCATTATTTGACCCTTCAATAACATCTTGTACTTCAATGCGACGCTTCGTTTTTTTTCGAATTCCCAGGTGAGCACTTTGATAATCACTTGAAGCGACTTCAGCATCTCTAATCAAAGCCAATCCACCCGATACGGCTTCTAAACATCCCAAATTTCCACATCGACATTGCACCTTGTCGTTGGAAGGAAGAGCGATATGACCTATATCCCCAGCACACCCTTGTGCGCCTCGATGTAGTTGGCCGTGAGTCAAGATTCCCGCTCCAATACCGCTACCGATCTTTACAAAGATAAGTTCATTTGTAATTGGATCATTACGTAGAGCATGCTCACCAAGTGCCATCAAATTAACGTCGTTATCAACCCAAACAGGCACCTTATATTTTGTTGAAAAACGCTCGCGCAATGGGAATTTGTCCCACCCGGGCATGATCGGTGGCGAGACTGGTAAGCCAGTAGCAAACTCAACGGGACCAGGGACTCCAATACCGACACCCCATAAATTCTTGATTTTTAGACTGCTCACTAGATCATCAAATGAATTTTCTACGAGAGATAGGACCACATCGGGCCCATCGGAAATTTCGACACTTGTAAATATAGTTCCCAGTAAATTCCCATTCAGATCAGAAGCCGCGACATTAAATCCGGTCGCCCCTAATTCGGCGACGAGAATTGTTCCCGCGCTGGAGTTGAAGTCAATGAGTCTTGGAGCTCTACCTCCAGTGGATTGACCTACTTCACCACTTTGAAGGAGATTTAACTCAAGTGCCACGTCGATGTACTTTGTTGCCAATGTTCGCGAAAGGCCGGTTGAAGTGGCTATCTCAGGGCGCGTCACAGATCGAGATTTACGCACAAGAGTGATTACTTCCGCCAAGCACTGAGCGGCATCAGCATCAAGATCCAAGGTCGTTGAGGTAACTTGACGTGCCATAACCCCCCCACCTCTGCTGCGTTCGGAAAACAGTATCACCGGAGCGCTCAATCTTAGGTTAGGGAGTTTATAACATTTGCATAAATTTTTACAACTTTGTCCAAAAAGGCATTGACTTATGTTTTTTTAGGCATAAGTTTGGCTCACGTTCACAGGAGGTAAGAAAATGAAACTTGGCTACCAAACGATTACTTGGGGTGGAGTTGTAGGTCAGGCACAAGGAGTGACAAGTATCAAGGATCTCTTTTACCAGACGTATGGATCCACCGCTAAAGCTTGTGAGGATATCGCTGCTGCTGGTTATTCGGGTATCGAAATCTTTGATGGCAATTTAGCGGAATATGCGAATGATCCGGACTCATTCAAGAGTCTTCTATCAAAGCATAAACTCGAATTAGTCAGTGTTTACACAGGTGCCAATTTCATTTACAACGACATCCTTGTAGATGAATTCCATAAGATAAAGCAGGCAATCGCATTTGCTAAATCTATGGGTGCAATCAACTTAATTGTTGGTGGAGGTGCAAAACGTTCAACAGGCACTACGGAAGAAGATTTCCAGATGTTGGCAAAGGGTCTTGATCAAGTTACAGATCTTGCAGCAGCAGCAGGATTAACGGCTTGCTATCACCCGCACTTAACTACAATTGTTGAAACCACTGCCGAACTGGACAAAATCATGAGTCTCTCAAAGATTCATTTTTGTCCAGACACCGCTCACTTAACTGCGGGCGGCGTAGACGCTGCAGCAGCAATCCGCAAGTATGGAAAACGTGTACGCCACGTTCATCTTAAGGATTACACCGCAAATCCATTTGCCTTCTTGCCACTTGGCAAAGGCCATATTGATTTTGCAGATATCTTCTCCGCACTAAAGGAAGTCAATTACGACGGTTGGCTTGTTGTCGAACTTGATGGGTATAGCGGCGATCCTAAAGATGCCGCCGATATCAGCATGAAGTTCATTAAAGAAAATCTGAAGTAAGTTTCACTAAAACTCTCACAGCACTTAACAAAAATTCCAAGGAGGAATTATGAAAGCTAGCATCAAGTCAAAGGTTGTGTTGGCAGGTTTAACTGCAGCACTTCTCGGAGCATCAACATTGTCGGCAGTAGGAGCGGAATCAGCTGCCTCCGTAGCAAAAAAGGGCTTAGCAGAACTTGCTAAGGGTGTTTACTCAACTGGACCTAACGGCGAAAAGGCAGCTGCTGCAAGTTCACTTAAATTCACAGCAGCTGAACTCAAGAAATTAAAAGGAATGAAAGCGACAGCAGCAATCTCGTTCCATTTAACATCTGACTGGACATCTGGCCAGCAAGCAGGTCTTACAAAGCGTTTTCGTAAACTAGGAATCAAAATTGTTGGCGTAACACAAGCAGACTTCAAAGCAGATGTACAAGTTTCGCAGATTCAAACACTAATGGCCAAGAAGCCAAATATTTTGGTTTCAATTCCAGTAGATGGCCAAGCAACTGCAGGAGCATACAAGGCTGCTGCTGCAGCTGGTGCAAAAATTGTTTTCATGGATAACACAGCGGCTGGATTAACAGTTGGCAAAGACTATGTTTCAGTAGTTTCTGCCGATAACTATGCAAACGGAGCTGCTTCTGCATACCTTTTGGGTCGTGAACTAAACGGCAAGGGAACCATCGCACTTATTTACCACGCTGCAGATTTCTGGGTAACAAAGCAACGATGGAATGGGTTCAAAGAAACTATCACTAAGAAATTCCCTGGCATCAAAATTGTTGATGAACAAGGAATTTCTGGACCAGACTTTGCAGGAGATGCACAGAAGGCAGCAACAGCAATTCTTACTAAGAATCCAAAGATCAGTGCAATTTGGGCTGTTTGGGATACACCAGCTGAAGGTGTTCTAGCCGCACTTCGCGATGCAGGAAACACAACAACAAAGATTGCAACACAGGATCTTGGAGCAAACGTTGCGATCAATCTTGCAAAGAAGGGGCCAGTTATTGGTCTTGGAGCACAGCGTCCGTTCGATGCTGGTGTAACTGAGGCGAATCTTGCTGCATACGCACTTCTAGGCAAGAAGGCACCTGCGTACATTGCAATGCCTGCGCTAGCAGTTGACCACGCCGGAGTATTGAAGGCTTGGAAGACTGTTTATAGTGCTCCAGCACCAGCTGATCTAAAGGCTTCTTTCAAGAAGTAATTGAATAACGTCCCTAAGGGGGGCACATTAGGAAATGCCACCTCGGGTTTAAAAGCCCGAGGTGGCACCAAAACTTAAATTTAAGGAAGCGAAAATGAAAAAGTTAAATGTCGGTCTAATTGGCGCAGGCTTTATGGGCAAAGCGCACTCACTTGCATATGTGGCCATGCCGATGTTTTTTTGGCCGGCTCCAGCTATTCCAGTTCGTAAAACTATTGTTGACGTTAGCGATTCTATTGCTGCAGAGGCTGCACAACGATTTGGTTTTGAAAAGAGTACCTCCGACTGGCGATCAGTCGTTGAAGATCCAGAAATTGACATTATTGATATTGCAACACCAAATCACTTGCATGCTGAGATTGCGATTGCAGCCGCTGCAGCTGGAAAGCACATCATTAGCGAAAAGCCACTTGCGCGAAACGGTGATGAAGCAAAAACTATGTACGACGCGGTTAAGAATGCTGGAATTGTTCATATGGTTGCTTTCAACTATCGTCGAACTCCTGCAGTTGCACTGGCAAAAAAATATATTGATGAAGGTGCGATTGGAGATATCCTGAATTTTAGAGGGACATATCTTCAAGATTGGTCAGCTGACCCAGATGGACCACTTTCATGGAGATTTCAAAAGAGTATTGCTGGTTCTGGTTCCTTAGGAGACATTGGAACTCACGTCGTAGATATGGCACGTTTTCTTTGCGGTGAAATTACGCAAGTGAACACTCAGTTAAAAACATGGGTTAAGACTCGTCCTCTCCAAGCAGGAGGCGTCGATAAGCTAGGTGCAAGTACCAAAGATTCAACTGCACCCCGTGGCGAAGTTGATGTCGATGATGAAGTGTTATCGCTCTTGGAATTCCAAAATGGAGCAATCGGTTCATTGGAAGCTACTCGAAATGCCCATGGACGAAACAATTTCCTCACGTTTGAAATCCATGGAACTTTAGGATCTATCTATTTCAACTATGAGCGCCGAGACGAACTTCAAGTTGCATTTGCATCTGATCAAGCCGATCGAAAGGGCTTCCGCACTGTGTATACAGGGCCGGCCCACCCCTACGGAGAAGGCTTGTGGCCAATTCCAGCTCTCGGTATTGGCTATGGTGAAACGAAGATAATTGAAACCTATGATTTCGTTAAAGCAATTATGGAGGGCGGAGAAGTTAGTCCAAACTTTAAAGATGGCTATCAAATCAATCTAATTGCTGATGCCATGGCAGCTTCTTCACAATCTCGATCTTGGACTCCGGTCCAAATAGTTAAGTAATTAAGAAAAGGGGACTGACAATGTCTAGCAACTTTAATGTCGTGGAGATGAATGATATTTCTAAATCATTCTTCGGCGTTAAAGTGTTAGACAATGTCAGTTTTGCGGTAACTTCTGGAGAAATTCATGCCTTAGCAGGAGAAAATGGTGCAGGAAAGTCAACGTTGATGAAAATTCTTCAGGGTGTCTACACGTTAGATTCTGGTGAAATTCAAGTTGCTGGTGAAAAGGCCTCAATACATTCATTTCAAGATGCTCGTAAGTATGGAATAGGCATGGTTTTCCAAGAGTTCTCGCTCGTCCCTGAACTATCAGTTGCCCAAAATATTTTCTTGGATCGTGAACATAAAAATAGATTTCACTTGTTTGATGAGAAAAAAACAATCAGACAATCAAGACTTGTCATGGAAGAGCTAGGTCTAGATATAGATGTAACTGCAAAAGTTTCAACTCTAGGCCGTGCATTTCAGCAGTTAACCGAAATTGCGAAAGCAATTGCCGGGGATGCAAAGATTCTAATCTTGGATGAACCGACAGCATCACTGGCGAAGGAAGAAGTGGATGCACTTTTTAAAGTTCTAAAACAATTGACTGCGCGCGGAGTTTCGATTGTGTATATAAGCCACCGGATGGATGAAATTTACAGAATATGCGATCGCATTACAATTTTGCGAGATGGTAAAAAGATTGCTGTTTCTTTACTTTCTGAGATTTCTCCACAAGAAATTATTGCTCATATCACTGGGCGTAAAGATGTTGAAATGTTAACTCATGAAGGCAATTCAGTCGTTCGATCATCTACTCCAATATTCGAAGCAAGTGGAATTCAAGTTGGTAGTCGTGTGAATAATGTTTCTTTTAAGCTTTATCCAGGCGAAATTCTCGGCTTGGCTGGTCTCATGGGTAGTGGGCGTACAGAACTCGTTAGAGCAATATTTGGATTAGATAAAAAAGATGGTGGAGCACTAAAGATTGATGGACAGGATGTAGTAATTAAAAATCCACGCGAGGCAATCGCTCACGGATTTGCCTTGATTCCAGAAGATCGTCGCCGTCAAGGCCTTGTAATGGAGCATTCGGTGAAACAAAACATTTTAGCTGCAAATTTGTCCTCACTTTCACATCTGAATTTCCTGAGTTTTTCTAAAATAAATAATGTAGTTCAAGATTCAATCGAAAGTTTTGAAGTTAGGCCGCCTGAAGCAAATAGAGAAGTTCGACTTCTTTCCGGGGGCAATCAGCAAAAAGTTGTTATTGCTAAATGGATGGCCACTAATCCAAAGATCGTTCTTATGGATGAACCAACAGTTGGAGTCGATATTGGAACAAAAGTTGAAATCATGAAATTAGTTCGAGCCATTGCAGCGGAGGGGAAATCTGTGATCCTCATTTCTTCAGAACTACCCGAGTTACTTGGGGTATGCGATCGAATCCTCGTCATAAGAAAAGGCGAGATTGCTGAAGAGTTAGACCGTAAAGATGTCAGAGATGAAGACCATCTACAAATGATCGTTCAAGGGATAAAAATATGATTCTAGCTAGTCTCAAGAAAATCGATATTCGTGCGACACTGATTTATTGGATGTTTGCGGCGATTTTCTTACTCTTCGCTCTGCTACTACATGACGATGGATTTTTGCAATCGAATAACTTGCTCAATATTTTCCGCCAAACTGCGACAATCACCGTGATGGCCGTGGCTATGACTTTTGTTATCTCTGCCGCAGAGATAGATCTATCTATCGGTGGCGTAGCTGGTCTGGCCAGCGTAGTTGGAGCAATTATGTTGCGTGACCACGGCTTAATTCAAGGAATTCTTGGGGGACTCGCAATTGGGTTTGTAGTTGGGTCTCTTAATGGACTTTTAGTGGCACATGTTGGAATTCCTAGTTTCTTAGTCACACTTGGTATGCAAGGTGTCGCTATTGGATTTGCAGCTTTAGTCACAAATTATTATCCAATCCCAATCTTGAATGATACGTTCAATGCAATTTTTGGCTCAGGAACGATTGGTTGGTTCCCAGGGTTATTACTCTGGAGCTTTACAGCAGTAATAATTGGTTGGATTACTCTTACAAAAACTACATTTGGTCGACGCGTTCTTGCTACAGGTGGAAATCGTGATGCTGCGGAGTTCAACGGCATAAATACCAAGAATGTAAAGTTCAAAGTTATGTTGATTTCATCCGTCGTCGCCTCAATCGCTGGACTCTTGTACGCAGGACGTTTACAAACAGGTCGATACGAATGGGGTGCAGGCGATGAACTCTCCGCCATCGCAGCTGTTATTTTGGGTGGCACAAGTTTGTTTGGTGGAAGTGGAAGAATAATTGGAACTTTTTTTGGCGCTTTATTGGTTGGGTTGATCAATAATGGGCTGATTCTTGCAGGCCTCCCAGTAAGCCAACAACAAATTGTTCGAGGATTAATAATTATTCTTGCGGTTGCGTTAGCGAAAAAGAAATAGAATGACGACTACATTTTCACGGGAAGAAGTTACATTTACTCCACAACTAGGGATAAATGCTGGCGTAATTGGCTTTGGATTCATTGGCGAAGTACACGTTCGCGCTATTAGGGCTGCTGGTGGTTTAGTAACTGCTATTGCGGCGAAAACCATAGAAGAAGCTAAAGCGGCAGCGTTAAAAATGGGAATAGCAAAAGCACTGAGCATCGATGAGATGTTAAATGACGACGATATCGACGTGATCCACATATGTACTCCTAATATTTTCCATGCTGAATTAGCCGAACAGGTAATCAAGGCGGGAAAACACGTTATTTGTGAAAAACCTTTGGCAACTTCGGTAGTTGAAGCCCAGTACCTGAATGATCTTGCACAATTGAATGAGGTCGTAGCTACAGTTCCATTTGTCTATCGCTATCACCCATCAGTCCGGGAAGCTCGCTCGAGAGTTTCGCATTTGAAGGAGCCCTTGAATTTACTTCACGGTTATTACTTACAAGATTGGCTCTCCCGTGAAACAACTATCAATTGGCGCTTAGACTCAAGCATTGGTGGACCTTCCCGTGCATTTGGCGATATCGGAGTTCACTGGTGTGATCTTCTTGAATTCGTGACGGGGCACCGGATCACGCATATCAACGCACAGTTAATGAAAGTATTTCAAAACCGTGGTGACAAGATTGAAATAGATACCGAAGACGGTGCAACGATGATTTTTAGAACTGACAAGGGGGCACAAGGATCATTAGTCCTGAGCCAAGTATCTGCTGGCCGAAAGAACAAATTGTGGTTTTCTTTTGAAAGCCCAAGTGAGAGTTTTGTCTTCGATCAGGAAGCGCCAGATTCGTTGTGGATCGGAGGGCTTGCCTCCAATCAAATTGTTATGCGTGGAGTAGCCGAAGAGTCAGCGAGCGCCAAGTCATATTCAATTCTTCCAGCGGGGCACCCGCAGGGATATCAGGACTGCTTTAATTCCTTTGTGAGTGACACCTATCGGACTATTGGCGGAGCAGTTGTTGATGGCCTCCCGAATTTCAATGATGGCCTTAGGGCTGCGAAATTAACTGAAGCGGTTTTAACTTCTGCGAAATCTGGAAATTGGGTGGAGATTAAATGAAACTTGGCTTCCTAACAGCATGTTTACCAAAACTAACTCTGGAACAAATTGCAGATTTTGCAGTTCAAGAAGGTTTTCAATCCTTAGAGGTTGCCGCTTGGCCAGATTTGGGCGAAAGACCCTTTATTGCGACCCACATTAATGCAGAGTCCACCGATGCAGATTATCTGACCTCTGTAAAAAGTATTTTTAGAAGCAGGAATCTAACTTTATCGTCACTAGCTTTCTATGATAATAATTTACACCCAGATCAAAACTCGCGCGATGCCATTAATTCGCACTTAATAAAATGTATTGATACTGCAGCGGCTTTAGGGGTTGAAACAGTGGGCACATTTGTGGGGCGAGATTGGAATAAGCCAGTGCGTGAAAATCTGGCAATGGCCAAGGATGTTTTTGCACCACTGGTAAAGCACGCCGACTCTAAAGGTGTGAAGATAATAATTGAGAACTGCGTAATGGAGGGTTGGCATCCAGATGGCTATCCGGGCAACTTGGCGTACTCACCAGAACTTTGGGAATGGATGTTTAACCTTGGTTTGTATTTGAATTATGATCCGTCACACCTCGTGTGGATGGGCATCGATCCGATTGAAGCAGTTAAGCCGTATATAGATCGTATTCCTCATGCCCAAGCGAAGGACATTCAGGTGAATACATCTCAAAGAAATTTCTATGGATACCCTGGTAAATCTGTAATACGAGAAAATCCTTGGGATGTTGGTTGGTGGCGTTACAGGGTCCCTGGCCTAGGCGATGTTGATTGGCGCAGATTAATTGATGTTATGTATGAAGGTGGCTTTAACGGAACATTGTCAGTTGAACACGAAGACCCGTTGTGGGGCGGAACTGAGGAAAAGATCAAAGTTGGTTTGCAAATAGCCTACAAAACACTACGCCCACATATTGTGAATTGAGGCTATTAATGTCTAACCAGGAAATAATCATGTGCGCCCGCTTTCAGGCGAAAAAAGAAAAGCTAGAAGTGCTGAAGGCGCGTCTTCTGGAAATGGTTGAATTCACTTCCAAAGAAGAGGGAAATCTTTTTTATAACTTGCACGTAGATAGCAAGGATTCAACAATTTTCTATTTCTTAGAGGGCTGGAAAAACGCTGAAGCGCTTGCTTTTCACGATCAGACACCGTACGTAAGAGCGATAATTGCAGATGCGCCAGAACTGACAGTAGACGGCATCAAGGTAAACTTTATGACAAAAATTTCCTAATTTAAATCAAAAAACCCATTTATGGTCGAGTTACCACTCAACAATCTGATTGTCTTCCCACAAAACTCCTGTGGTATCGCCAGGATATTAATCCCCTAACAATCCCCTAACACCTCTAGACATTAGGAGGGACATCAAGGGACAATTCACGCTTAAACGTTAAACACTGGACACATAGGGGCACGCGTAGGAACTTACTAGGCCAGACTCTTAATCACCGGGTCGGGGGTTCGAGTCCCTCACAACCCACTTGTGTAAGTGAATCGCAGATCTATGTCCAAACCTTGGATGTGGTTCAAACCCTTGAATAGTGGATGTATCTGCCCAGCGTCATCATGACTTTACCTGCCGACTTATCTCTGCGGCAATAGCAGAGGCAATAATCGGGCAAGCGTCAGACCAGGCAATGCCGTACTCCTGGTTAAATGCTTGTACAAATGTTTGTCCTCGACCTACATCCTCATACATTTTCATGATTGCACCAGGACCTTTTATGTTGACGAGGATTTCTATAGCCATAAATCCGATTGAGTAAACATTATCTGACGGGTATTTAGTCCAATAACTCCAATTATCTTGATTTGGCAGGAAAACTGGATTTGGATTGAGGAATGTAGTTATCCAATCCGAGGTGAGTGTTGAGGCATTGCCATATTTATTTGCTAAATCTCGTGTGCGAAAAGTTAAAAAGTCAGAGTACTTCACGCTCAATCTTGCTACCGATCCTGACCATTGTGCAGTTCCTTCCATTAGCCACAGTGGTAAATCGTTGTAGCAACCCGCGCCTCCCCGACACACAGCATTAATCCCTTGAATTGTGTGCGTGTATTCATGTGCAATTACGACACCATCCATGGTGCTTTGTTCGAGCGGATATCCATAATCGCCTCCCTGTCCGAGTAAAATCACTCCATCACTGGCTGCATTAATTCCTGCCATGCCGCCACGGCAACCGCCTGATTGAACACAATAACTTGCGGCAGCGTTTGCACGATAATTATTCGGGCGAAGCAATTCGTATTGTTGTTGCGCCCATGCGATATCGTCTTTGGAATATTTAATGACGTAGAGGTTTTTAACTTGAGAAGAATTTGAGTAAAGTTTCGAAAGTAAATTAAGGGAATCAATTGACTTTGGATCAGTTGGGTTTGTGTTCGGCCCTACCAATACATTAACCGTACCTAGCGGACTGGAAGATTTTTGAATTTGCTGACTTGCTTGGAGCCAGGCTCCATAAATAATTCCATCGATTCGAGAAGGTAGATCCTCGAAGGAGGTGGGAGCAAGCGGTTGCACAAATGGCTTTTCATTTGTTGGAGAAGGTGTTGGAGAAGGTGTTGGAGTTGGCTTCTTTACAACAACTCCCTTATTCCAAACCAATTTCTTCCCAGATTTAACACATTTATAAACCTTGTTTTTATAGGTAACTTTTTGCTTTTGTACTTTGCAGACAGATCCAGCGGAAACCTTTTGTGCAGAGATTGCAGAGGCAGGAATGAGAGTAAAAGCCAGGGCAACTAACAACCCTTTGGCAATACTCCCCTTAATTCGCATTCCAAAAGGGTAATGGAGAGATCAAGCCAATTGGGAAATTGAGCAAACTTTTCTGCTCTTACCTCCCAAACAGGATCACATATCTTCCAATCCCCTTGATTTGTCACTGGCTATCCCTAATATTGGAGATGAGTCAAGATCGGATATATCCGCATAGTGGGTCAAAGGGAATGGTTTGAAGGTTTGATAACGA
>ERZ887849.3570-NODE-3570-length-11583-cov-8.643997_pt1 | contig 11583 bp, 9 predicted proteins | sample MGYA00521267_ERZ887849 | MGnify/ENA primary metagenome ERZ887849 (study PRJEB32303, sample SAMEA104408601) | aquatic metagenome | biome: Brackish water; feature: Pelagic; material: water | place: Baltic Sea | collected 2014-06-06T16:11:00 | depth 2,863 m ... | reverse complement strand
CCGTATCTGACCTGTGGAACCCCCGAGAAATTAAAATACTGCATCGAGCGAGGTGCCGAAGGAGGCGTCACGCGAGACCAAGACTGGGCTGCATACTTCCGTGGATTAGGCGTCCGCTTCGACGTGATCTTAGATCCAGTCGGGGCTGGCTATGTGAATCGTAATCTGTCGGTGATTGCCAATTCTGGTCGTATTGCATTGATCGGTCTACTCGGCGGTATCCACGCGGAGTGCAATCTCGTTGAGCTGTTATCGAAAAATGTGACACTCACCGGACGAACCTTACGTAACCAGCCAGATGCCGTGAAACGCAGACTCTTGGCCGAACTTGAGACCATCGTATGGCCGGCGGTTGCGCGAGGCCGAGTAGACCATGCGGTTCGCCAGATTTATATGCCCGATGAAATCAATCAAGCCTTTGAGCGGATGCAAACAGGTGAGCAAATCGGGAAGTCCGTCATCACGTTACAGTAAGGAACTATTGTGGATCGGTATGATTTCGTTGTGATTGGTGCGGGCTCAGGTGGTGTGCGGGCCGCACGAGTCGCGGCCCAGGCTGGGGCGCGAGTCGCCATTTTGGAAGATCGGTACTTAGGCGGAACCTGTGTGAATGTCGGATGCGTTCCTAAAAAGCTCTATGTCTATGGCTCGAGCTTCTGGGAAACCTGGACCGATGCTCGCGGTTACGGGTGGGACGCATCCGCCATCAGCTTTGATTGGCCGACCTTACGCGACAATAAAGTACGGGAAATCACTCGCCTTAACGGGATCTACGATCAGTTGCTCTCTAACGCGGGGGCCGAATTAATTCTTGGTCGAGGACGGATATTGAGTCCTCAACAAGTGGAGGTCGCTGGGCGTATCCTAGAGACCGAGCGTATCTTAATCGCGACCGGAGGCTGGCCAAACCGTCCAGACATGCCGGGGATCGATCTGACCAAAACCTCCAATGAAATCTTCGATTTAGAATGTCTTCCGGACTCCATCTTAGTCGTGGGCGGTGGTTATATCGCGGTTGAGTTCGCAGGTATCTTCGCAGGACTGGGCGTGCATACCACGCTCTCTTATCGCGGACCGCAAATCCTCAAAGAGTTTGACCGGGAGATTGTGGATGGGCTGTTGCAAGAATTGCGTCGAAAGGGAATCGATGTTCGATTGAATCATCGACTCTTTGGGTTTCACAAGAGTGCAGATGGCATCGGTGTCGATCACTCAGATGCCGACACACTCAACGTTCAAGAGGTCCTCATGGCGGTCGGACGCTCACCCAATACCGAAGAGCTCGGTCTCGATAACACCCAAGTACAAACGCGCCCTGACGGGACCATTATCGTCAATTCAGCTTTTCAAACACACGAGCCATCCGTGTATGCAGTCGGTGATGTGACCGGAACAACCCAACTCACACCAGTTGCACTTGCCGAGGGTATGGCGTTGGCAAAGTATCTGTTTGCCGGTGCGGCGGATGCCCGTGTGGATTACGCACAGATTCCGACGACTATTTTCTCGCAGCCCAATATTGGTACGCTGGGATTGAGTGAAGAGGCTGTTCGCGCAAAAGGTCTCAGAGCGCGGGTCTACACCAGCCGTTTTCGGCCAATGAAGCATACCTTGAGCGGCCGCGAGGAACACAGCATCTTCAAACTGATTGTTGACGATACGTCCGATGCAATTCTCGGGCTACATCTTCTCGCTCCTGATGCTGGAGAAATCCTGCAGGGATTTGCGGTCGCTGTGAAAGCGGGAGCAACTAAAGCGCAGTTTGATATGACCATTGGCATCCATCCGACTGCGGCTGAAGAGCTTGTCACCATGCGGGAACCAACGCGCCTGATTCCGTGAACACACTACCCACCCTATGTTGAGTTCTCGCCGAAGGGCGTGCCAACACCTTGATCATCATGCGAGCCCGAGCGCAGGGACTTTAGCCAATAAGGTCTTCGGATAAGTACACGTAGTGACAACTGGGCGTGCATGCATCCCGAATCACATAACAGCAGCTTTCGCTATTTTGTTCCACAGACAGGTCAGCCCATTGGCTGATCGCGATCCCTCACCACCCCAGTGCAGGTCGACAGGAGGGATCCGCGGCATCGGGTTTGCACCAGGACATCTGAGTCAGAATGTCGATAAAACGTCGTAAAGACAGCGGAAAAATGACCGGTACACTGTCCCTCATGACACAAGGATAGGTGCACATGGGATATCAGGATCACTACACCGCTTCGATTAACAATCCGGAATCGTTTTGGCTAGAGCAAGCAACGCTTATTGACTGGCACCAGTTTCCAAAAGTTGGACTGGCTCAAGATACCCAGGGCATCGAACGATGGTTTCCCGATGGATTATTAAATACCTGCTACAACGCGATCGATCGCCATGTCATTGATGGTCGAGGAGAGCAGGTGGCGATTTACTACGATTCACCAGTTACTGGCGTGAAGCAAGCAATCACCTATCACGTGTTAGGCGATCGAGTCAGTCGGTTTGCTGGGGCTCTTCAAGCGCTCGGCGTCAGGACAGGCGACCGTGTCGTGATTTACATGCCAATGGTGCCTGAGGCTGTCATTGCGATGTTAGCCTGTGCTCGCATTGGGGCGATCCACTCCGTTGTTTTTGGCGGATTCGCAGCACATGAGTTGGCCGTTCGGCTGACCGACGCAACCCCCAAGGTACTGGTCACTGCCACCTGTGGAATCGAAGTCGCGAAAGTGATTCCCTACATGCCTATCGTCAACGAGGCGATCCAACTCGCTGATCATGCCCCGAGCCATGTCATCGTTCTTGAACGGCCGCAAGCAACATGCTCCCTAATAGATGGGCGAGACATCACTTGGGATGACGCGGTGGCTGGGGCACACCCTGCAGACCCCGTCCCAGTTAGTGCGACACATCCGCTGTATATCCTTTACACCTCCGGGACAACAGGCAAGCCAAAGGGTGTGGTTCGCGACCATGGCGGACATGCGGTGGCGATGACCTATTCCATGAAAACCGTGTATGACGTCAATCCTGGAGATGTCTTTTGGGCAGCCAGTGATGTGGGTTGGGTAGTGGGTCACTCCTATATTGTCTACGCACCATTACTCGCGGGATGCACCACGATCCTCTATGAGGGAAAACCCGTGCGAACGCCTGACGCGGGCGCATTTTGGCGTGTCGTTGAAGAATACCGAGTGAAGGTATTATTCAGTGCACCCACCGCGTTTCGAGCGATTCGGAAAGAAGATCCGGAAGGTCGCCGATTCGCTGAATATGACACCTCCTCACTGGACGCACTGTATCTGGCCGGAGAGCGACTTGATCCTCCGACCTATCATTGGTTAGACGAACTGACAAACCTCCCAATCGTGGATCATTGGTGGCAAACGGAAACTGGTTGGGCGATAGCCTGCAATCCGCGTGGATTGGAGTCCTTTCCACCCAAGCCAGGCTCAGCCACCAAGCCCAGCCCAGGCTTTCAGGTCGACATCCTCGATGCAAGTGGTGCATCAGTTGACCCTGGAAAACAAGGTTCCGTCGTGATCAAACGGCCGCTTCCACCGTCTTGCCTGCCGACGGTCTGGGGTAACCACGGCCGTTTTGAGCAGGGGTACCTCGCACCCTATCCGGGGTACTACCTCACCGGCGATGGCGGTTTTATCGATCATGAGGGGTATCTGTTTATCATGGGACGCACTGATGACGTCATTAATGTTGCCGGTCATCGACTCTCAACCGGTGAAATGGAAGAAATTGTTGCGGCGCATCCAGCAGTCGCTGAATGCGCTGTGATTGGCATCGCAGACGAACTGAAAGGCCAATTACCGCTTGGACTGGTCGTCCTGAAAGATGGGATTAACACTGCGCCAAATGTGGTTGAAAAGGAATTGATTCAGGCCGTACGTGCTCAGATTGGTGCAGTTGCGTGCTTTCAGAAAGCACTCATCGTCGAACGATTGCCAAAGACACGTTCTGGAAAAATCTTGCGAGCGACCTTGCGAAAGATCGCCGATGGGGAGACCTACACAGCACCCTCGACGATCGAAGATCCCGCCGTGTTGGAGGAAATCAAAGCCCGGTTCTAATCAGACAACAACCTGGTTCAAGCCTGGGACCAACTGAGCCAAACGTTCGGTCTCCCAGGCGTCAACCAGTGCAGACAGGACACGTGTCATCCACACACAATCTGCATCCAAATCGATCCGATTCTGAAAGCCAATTTCCTGAGAAAATACCTGCATCCCCTTGTTTTCAAGAAGGTGTTCAGAATCTCTTTCCGGCTGGATTATCAGCGATCCATGTTACAACCCTGGTCACATCTGAAATGCGTGCATCCTGAGGAGCCCAGCAGTTAATGATCTGTGGCTGGAATAGATGTTTGAGTAATCGCGTGCTCATGGTGTTCAAACTGTTCCAATCGGTGCATCAATTCCGGGCTCAATACGCCCGGCGTGACTGGCATGGAATCACACACATGAAGACGATGTTGTGACCGACGATAGGCCGGATCATAATGCAACGCCAATAAAGACTCTGATAATCGCAGCCATTGACCTGCATCAACCCATTCGAGCCACTGGCTGATCATTTGTCGTGGTTGGCGAAATTGCAGTGCTGCGATGGCCACTCGGAATCGATCAGGATCTTCCTGCATATCCTGATAGATCGCTCGCAGAAAGGCACTTCGCGCGTCCAGGCTCGCCTCAAGCGCCAATGCTGGCGATGAGACCATGCACTGAAATAATTGCTCAGGCACATGCAATTGGCCTATTTTCGAGGACTCCGACTCTAGCCAGACAGGCCGGTTGGGATCCATCGCCGCCAACTGATGAAACAACTGTGATTCGAACCATTTTTGGGTCGGCTGCGGTGTTCGATAGCCTCCCAACAAAGACCCCCGATGATGCGCCAATCCTTCAAGGTCAATGGTCTGGAAGCCATGCGCAGCCATCTGGGTTAAGAGCTCAGTTTTGCCAGACCCAGTCGGTCCAGTAAGCAGTCGAAACTCAAATTGCTCAATCAGGGCAGGGAAGACCTGTTGCAGATATCGCCGATACGCTTTATATCCGCCAGACAACACGCGGACTGGCCAACCAATCTCATGCAGGACCAACGCAAGCGAACCAGATCGTTGTCCTCCACGCCAGCAATAGACCACAGGCCGCCAATCACGCGCATGATCCATCCAACCCGTGAGGTGTCGCGCGATATTCAAATTGGCGAACTGCGCACCATGCTTTCGAGCGGTGAAAGAGTCCACCTGCTTGTATAGCGTACCAATCGAGATGCGCTGTCGATCGTTTAAAACTGGATGGTTCACCGCCCCCGGAATATGGTCGTGCACATATTCAGACTCAGAGCGCGCATCGATGAGCGTGTCATAGACGTCCGGCGCCTCGAGTAACTCGGCGGCTGAGAGGATTTGGATGTGTCTTCGCATGTTGACTTGCTTCGGTTGGGCCTGAATAATCGCGCACCTCAGGATGCAGGCGTGGCTCAGTTGGTAGAGCACTCCCTTGGTAAGGGAGAGGTCCCGGGTTCGAGTCCCGGCGCTTGCACCACATCATCTTGTGTTCGCCCTGCGAGTTCTCTCAGTTTACCAGAAGTCTTCCAGTTGGAATCCAGTGAATCGCGCTTATTGTAAGCTTACGGTACCTGGAGGCGATCATGATGCGCACACTTCCCATGCGATTCTTCGAACAAGCTGGGTTATTGAGTGATCGCATTCTATTCGCTGCCCGCCAATCAAATGGCTGGGAGACCATGACTTGGTCAGACGCTCAGATACAGGTTGAGCACGCGATGCGAGCATTGCGTGAGGCAGGCATTGAGCCGGGAGATCGGGTCCTGTTACTCGCCGAAAACCGCCCTGAATGGGCGATATTTGATCTCGCCATCATGGCAGTCGGCGCGTTGGTGGTGCCGGCATATACGACTCACACGGTACATGATCTGCAGTATATTTTGCAGTTAACGACCCCCACCGCTGCATTTGTTTCTTCTGCCGAACTCACTGATCGCGTCCTAGCGGCCAATGTCGAGGCTGACACACTCAAACAGTTGTGGAGTGCCGAGCCGGAGGGAATTGAAAAACCCAGGTGGCACACCCAGGTGTCTGGATGGCGAGATATCTTGAACTCAGGTAAATCGGACAGCCATGACCCTGACATACTCTATGCAGCAAAACCGGATGATCCCTGTTGTCTGATCTTCACATCAGGCACCGGTGGTCACCCCAAGGCTGCCATTTTGACACATCGATCAATCGGGTCGAACGTCGATGCGGCGGCCCATATTCTGCGAACACATGGCTTTGGCGCCGACGATCGCTTTTTATCATTTCTACCACTGGCGCATGCCTACGAGCATACCGCCGGATTACATCTCCCGATTAGCTTGGGCGCAGAAGTGTGGTATTGCGACTCAACAGACAAACTACAGACCTATCTCGGTGAAGTACGTCCGACGTTAGCAACCGCAGTGCCTCGACTGTACGATTTGCTGTATTCACGTATTCAGGGCCAAGTTCGAACCAGCTCAGGCCTGAAATCCAAACTTTTCCATTCAGCGGTCTCGATCGGTCTAAAGAAACTTGATCAGACCCCACTGACCTTGCTTGAACGTCTGATCGATCCCGTCCTCGATCGCCTAGTACGGCAGAAAGTACGCGCGCGTTTTGGGGGGCGTCTTCGCTTTTTTATTTCAGGTGGCGCCCCGTTGAATCCCGATGTGGGGCGGTTTTTTACGAGTCTCGGACTCGGCATCTTGCAAGGCTATGGACAGACTGAAGCGAGCCCTCTGATCAGTGTCAATACCCCAGACGCCAACAAACTACACACTGTCGGCAAGCCCTTTCCCGGTGTCGATATTCGTGTGGCCGATGATGGAGAGTTGGTCGTGCGGGGTGATCTGGTGATGCAAGGGTATTGGAATGACCCTTTGGCCACTGAGGCAGTATTGCGAGATGGTTGGCTGCATACGGGTGACTTGGCTCGGATCGATGAGGATGGCTTTATCGAAATTATCGGCCGGAAAAAAGATCTATTGATTACCTCAGGCGGCGACAACATCGCCCCCGCGAAACTAGAAGCCCTATTAACGCTACAAGACGAGATTGATCAGGCAGTGGTGATTGGGGATCGTCGGCCTTGGCTCAGCGCCATCTTAGTTCCTGCAGCGCAGTTACTCGAGACCACAACCTCGTCAGAGCAATGCATTGCAGCGCTGGAACACGCGCTGAAACGGGTGAACGACCGGCTGGGGCCTACCGAGAAAATTCGGAAGTTTATCGTGCACCAGATACCCTTTAGCACAGACAACGGACTCCTCACACCAACTCAAAAAGTGCGTAGGCAGTTTGTCATTGATGCATTGCGGGTGGAGATTGATCAACTCTATCGCGGTAATCCGTCATCTGAGTCCTGATAGACTCAACCATGCAACACCACACCCCGGGATTTGGCGATGACCCTTCATATTTTCTTCACATTTTTAAAATTAGGTGTCACGTCGTTTGGTGGCCCTATGGCCCACCTCGCCATTTTCCGGCAGGTATTCGTTCAGCAACGGCAGTGGCTTAACGAGGCAGAGTACAGTCAGTTGGTGGCGCTGTGTCAGGTGATCCCGGGGCCAGCGTCATCGCAAGTTGGAATGGCGCTGGGGTATCGTCAAGGCAGGCTCACAGGGGCGATGGCAGCCTTTGTTGGTTTTACATTGCCGTCAGCACTGATCATGGGGCTCGCTGGATGGGGCTGGGTCCAAGGCGTTGGTCTCGAGATCCAGACACTGGTGATGGCCCTAAAATGCGTCGCGGTCGCGATCGTCACGGATGCGGTGTTAGGTATGTGGCGATCACTGTGCCAAACGCCGGCGTACCGTCTTTGGGCGGTTGTCTCGGTAATCCTATTGTTGGGCGTCAATCACCCACTGATGCCCCTGATTATCCTGACAGTTGCCCTCGTGGCTGGCGTGGTCCAACACCAGTCGACGCCTCCCGCCACCAATCATTTGGGAGGCAAGGAGATACGACATCTAATTCGGTGGCTTGCTGTGATGGGCGCCTTGGGAGGGCTCCTGTGGCTCGCCGTCACGCTGAAGGGTGAGGCAGCGGAGTCACTTGCATGGTCCATGTATCAATCAGGTGCATTGGTCTTCGGCGGTGGACACGTTGTCCTGCCACTGCTCGATGCCACGGTCAGCCCACCCATCGCCCCGGAAACATTTTTAGCGGGGTATGGTTTTGCCCAAGCCATGCCAGGGCCATTGTTTACATTGGCAAGCTTCATCGGCGCGGTATACCCAGGGATTGATCCGGTGGTTGGGGTCGGCCTTGCCACCATCTGTATTTTTATTCCAGGAATCCTCTATTTGGTGGCCACACTGCCCGCGGCAGTGGCGATGATGGGGGCTTTGCAACCCCGTCTGCAATGGGTCAATGCCTGCGTCGTCGGCTTATTACTGGCAGTATTAATCGACCCAATTATCCAAACCACGGTGGTAGACGGGATCACCACGCTGTTAGCAGGTGTCGGCTTGGTGATGACGTTGGGATTTCGGCAATCACCCTTGCGTGTCGTCATGGTGCTGGTCACTCTGGCCTACGCAGTCACCGCAGTCTCACGCTGGCTTTTGTAAGGATCCATATGGCGCTCCCTCTGATTACCCTGTTAATTGCCATCTGCTTGACCGGGATCTACCTTGCCCTCTCGGCACATGTGATTCGCACCCGACGCAACGAACAGGCAAGTGTCACAAGCGTGCCCTCCGAGCCGTTACAACGCGCCATACGAGCGCATAGTAATTTTATGGAATACACCCCCATATTTCTGATTTTACTGATGTTACTTGAGCTTTCTGATAGTTATCTATGGTGGATTTCCGGGCTCGGGATCAGCTTTATCATTGGCCGCTTGAGTCATGCCTACGGGATATTGATTGGTGAGACGGGGTCGCCGCCCGCGTTCGGAGGACGAGTCCGCGGCATGATCCTGACGCTGTCTACGTTGGGCGCGGCCGCACTGTCAGGGCTGATTCTGATTGGCTGGATCGTGCTGCACTAGCAGCACGATCTGCACAGCACGAGCGGAGAGTTTAGCCGCGCAAATGTGACTCTAGAAACGTCAGTGTCCTGGCCCATGCAAGCGCTGCATCATCTTCATCGTAGCGACCACCGGTTGGATTTGCGAACGCATGATCTGCGGTATACCAATGTGTGGTCATCAGATCTTCTTTCCCAACAGTGCGAAGATGCTTTTCGAAGGCACCGATCATCTGGGGATTAATCCCCTTGTCCAAGGTTCCAAAATGACCCAGTAAGGGTGTGGATAAGCGCACCAAGTCTTGCGCCTCCACTTTGACGGATCCGTAATAGATCACGGATGCATCAGGTGCAGCGGCAAGTGCTGTTTGCAGACTCCAGCCACCACCAAAACACCAGCCACAAGTTCCAACCTTGCCATTACCCAGGCCACGAGCCCAAGCCACCCAAGCCTCCATTGTCGCGCGCGCCTCAGTGGCGACAAGGCCACGTGTTTGCTTCATCGCACCTTCGCGATCTGTCGCGACGGAGCCTTTAAACAAGTCCACAGCTAATGCACGGAAGCCTTTGCTTTTAAATTCCTGTGCGACTGCTTTGATGTGATCGTTGAGTCCCCACCATTCATGAATCAATAACACTGTCGGCGCGTCAGGCTGATCAGGATCTGCAAGGTAGCCTTGGACCGTGCCCACGCCAGGCACCTCCAGAGACACCGTCTCACCCCCATGAGCGGCCGCCGCGGCTAACTCAATATCAGCCAACACATAGGCCAATGGGAGAGCCGCTAATCCCTTCAAGAATAAGCGACGGATCTCAGGATCAGGCTGGGGGACTGGTTTTGTACTGACATAACATTGAATATCGTGACACATTGGGGCTCTCCTTGACTATTGAGCTGTCCAGCCGCCGTCGACCGGGATGGTCGCTCCAGTCAGCTGCTTGGCCGCATCCGTGCACAAAAAACAAACGAGCGCTCCGAGCTGCTCGGGGGTAACAAATTCAAGAGATGGCTGTTTCTCCATCAACAACTGACGACCACCTTCGGTCACTTCAACCCCTAAGGCGTCAGCACGCGCTCGGATCTGATCAGCAATCAACGGTGTTTCCGTCCACCCTGGACAGATGGCATTACAAGTGATGGGCAATTGCGCCGTTTCAAGGGCTACCGCTTTGGTTAACCCGACCAATCCGTGCTTTGAGGCGACATAGGCCGACTTGTCCTTGGATGCGACCAAGCCGTGCACGCTCGCAATATTAATCACACGCCCAAATCGTTGCGCAATCATACCCGGCAATGCCAGACGAATGGTGTGAAAAGCAGCTGACAGATTCAACGCCAGTAAGCGATCCCACGCCTCTACCGGAAACTCAGAGATCGGTGCAACATGCTGCGCACCTGCATTGTTGACCAACACTGACACGGGCCCAAGCGTCTCAATCAATGCACCCAATGCGGTCTCAATCGCATGCGGCTGGGTGAGATCGGTGCCTAAGAATTCAACTGGGTAGGGGGATGACGATTGCACCGACGTCACTGCGGACTGAATCGATTCCGCCGAGCCGACCCCGTTTAGCACAATCCGATACCCTGCTTCAGAAAGGGCCCGTGCAATGCCCAAGCCAATCCCACTGGTGCTGCCAGTGATCAATGCAAGACGTGGTGTCGTTATCATGACTCAGTCCTCACAACGCTCAATCCACATGATGACATGCGATCCAATGGGATGGTGCCAATTCACGAAACAGGGGTCGCTCTTCTCGACAGCGCCCACTGACCTGGGGACACCGTGTCTGAAATGGGCAACCCGAGGGCGGGTCGGACGCCGATGGTAGGTCGCCCACCAGACGCGTCCGCGGTCGATGCCGCAAACGAGGGTCAGGACGGGGAAGGGCGTCCAGCAGGGCTCTGGTGTAAGGATGCGCAGAATGGGCAAATATGTGTTCTGCCGATGCATACTCCATCATGTGGCCTAAATACATGACCCCCACAGTGTGACTGACATGTCGAATCACCGACAAATCATGGGAAATCATCATCACACCAACACCACGATCATCCTGCAGATCCATGATTAAATTGAGAATTTGCGCCTGGACGGAAACATCAAGTGCAGAGACAGGCTCATCGCAAATCAAGAAATCTGGCTTGAGCGCAAGGGCACGCGCGATTCCGATCCGTTGACGCTGCCCACCGGAGAATTCATGCGGGTATCTGGTCAACGGCGTATTTACTAATCCCACGTCGCTCAACAACTGTTGGACCATCGCGACCCGAGAAGCCGCATCTCCAATGGTGTGGATATCCATCGGTTCAGCCAAGATCTCTCCCAGCGTGTGGCGACTATTGAGGCTTTCCGCTGGATCCTGAAACACCATTTGCACTCGCCGGCGATACGCGCGGAGCTGTTGCGTATTCCCTGCATCCAAGAGAAGTCCGTCAAGCGATACGGTCCCAGACGTCATCGAGACCAACTGCATCAGGGCCTTCGCTAATGTGCTCTTACCACACCCAGATTCACCAACGAGTCCGAGCGTCTTACCGCGTTCAACCTGCAACGACACCC
>ERZ887849.3568-NODE-3568-length-11587-cov-7.157735_pt1 | contig 11587 bp, 11 predicted proteins | sample MGYA00521267_ERZ887849 | MGnify/ENA primary metagenome ERZ887849 (study PRJEB32303, sample SAMEA104408601) | aquatic metagenome | biome: Brackish water; feature: Pelagic; material: water | place: Baltic Sea | collected 2014-06-06T16:11:00 | depth 2,863 m ... | reverse complement strand
CGGCAGCAGTGCTAAATGATTGTTCGCCCCATTGGTTCCGGTCGCGAGAAACACGGTAAACAAATCTCGGCGCAGCCCCAATTCCTTCTCTCGGTAGTGTAAACGCGAGTCGCCCGTGAAATGCTCCAAATGAGCCCGTGGGCGCATCAAATAGCCACGCACGCGAGCTCGTTCGACTGGGATACCGTTTTTCACGGCGAAGTCGCGGGCAGTCGGTGTGCGGGAAAAGTGTAAATCTACACTAGGTTCGATCCAGTTACGCGAATACCCCCCAACCACCAGAAAACTCCCCGCAATAAGTCGCACAGCGCACTTGATCTGCCCTGAGCACCTTGCGGGCCAATTGAAAATATCCGCGATTCAAACAATCGTGCACACTGAGAACCAAATGTGGTCGATACTCTTCAAGCACTTGCAGGTAAAACGCTCGCCCAAAAACCACCGAGCGTCTGTTCAAAAAACTCAGCCCTTCGATCACCGTGTAAAAAACCTTATGCATCCAGGGCGAACGACGTTGGATCCAATTGTAGAGATTTACTCCACTACGATTGATGACCGAAGATTTCTCTAACATCTGCTCGATCTGCACATCCACATCATGCCGATAGAGCTGAAAACACCATTCCGCAAAAGCCACCGCGCGGGCATCATGGCCACCGCCGGTGCTGGATGTGAGAACTAAGATTCGGACTTTAGACATGCCTGTGAGCTAACGCGCAAGGGCGAATACGTCAGTTGGCACGACGGAACACAAGACTGACGTTTGCTCCGCCAAATCCGCTGCTATTATTCATCACCACATCAGGCGCTTTCTCAACCGTCTCGCGGATGATATTCAAGCCTTCACATTCGGGATCCAAATTCGAGATGTTGGCAGAACCCGGCATAAATCCCTCGCGCATGGAAATCGCGCAAAACGCGCTTTCCATCGCCCCCGCCAGTGAGAGCCCATGACCGGTCAAAGCTTTCGTGCTGCTGATTGCAGGGCGCTTCGTCGAGTTCGTGAAAATTTCCTTCAAGGCTCGCGCTTCTGATACATCCCCAATCGGCGTCGAGGTCGCGTGAGCATTCACATAATCAATCGCTTCCGGTTCCAATTTGGTTGCGCGTAAAGTATTGATCATCGCTTCCTGAAGACCAGTGCCGTCTGGGTGTGAAATCGCTACATTGTGACCATCTGAAGCCTGCCCCCAACCAACATACTCGCCATAAACCTTACTGCCTCGACGAGCCACTTCGTCTTCTGTTTCCAAAACCAGCACAGACGCTCCTCCCGTTCCCACGAAACCATCACGCGCGACATCAAATGGGCGCGAAGCTTGGTCCGGATCGGTTTGCAGAGACAGGGCCCTCATCGCCGCAAAAGGCAGAATGCTATCCACATTTCCATCCTCGGCCCCGATCACAAACATCCGCTTCTGGCGGCCCATCACTAAATCGTCATAGGCATAGCCCATCGCATGTGAGGACGACGCGCATGCTGAAGAGAAACCACACGAAGCTCCTTTGATTTTGAAATGAGCGACTAGATTAAAATTCAACGTGCCCGAGATCGACGCAACGATCCCAAGCGGTGAACAGCGCATCACCCCTGATTTATGCATCCGATTGAGCATAAAACCCATTTGTTGAGGAGATCCGCCAGACGCTGCATACAATCCTGTGTCTCCATTGGAGACATCTTCCTCAGCCAAGCCTGCATCGGCAATCGCCTGTTGCATCGCACACCAAGCATAGACGCCATGCGGAGCCATCCCCCGCAGAATTTCGCGTTTAATTCGATAAGGATCAGGTATCACCCAATCCTCCGGATCGTGCGAATCGGTTTCAAAACCTCGAACCGGGGCGGCGATTTTGACTGGAACATTGTCCTCTTGAAATCGCGGATAAACCTGCAATCCGTGGCGCAATTCGCGTAAATTCTTCGTCACGCTTGAGATATCATTGCCAATACTCGTGATCAGGCCAAGGCCGGTGATATATACTTTGGGCATGTTTGAGACGGGACAATTCACATGACGGCTATAAACAAAAAACGTTCATGTTTTACCTTTCTGACCAGTGGAAAGGCTTTGCAGCTCAGGGTCAACGAGAGAGGGCACTAAGTTGTGCGCTCTACGATCAATTTAGCGAAGGTCAGACCTCGGTGGCCTTCTGCTTCTATGCCGCAGGCCTTCACTAGCTGTCTCAGTCGGAGTCGCTTTTGGTTCAGCATAGCCAAACGTCAAAGTGATCTCTTCGGCAATCGCCGCCTTCTCTTGTCCCACGCGAATCGAACCTTCAAAGGTCGCAAGTGGCATCTTGGTCCGACGTGGCTTGATTGAGAGTGTCAAAATATCGCCGGGCTTGCAGACACGGTGGGCGCGCACGCCTTCACATCCGGTGAAGAATATCGTAGCTGGATTTACTTCCTTGCCGGTTTCCGGCACCATTCCCTCGATGAGATAAAGCACGGCCAATTGCCCGAGCGCTTCCAACATGATGGATGCAGGCATCACGGGATTGTCTTTAAAGTGACCCCGTAAAAAGAATTCCTGCCCAGTAATCTTATACTTGGCGTTCGCCCCACTGGAGCTCACCGAACCTTCATTGAGGAAAAGAAAAGGAGATTGGATGGGCATGACCGCCGAGATCTGCTCGATCGGGAGAAACCGAGTAGGCTGAGGCAACGGGAGCCCACGTGCCTTGCAATCAATGAACATTTTCACGTCACCTACCGTGCGCAGGTTGCGCAATTCGTCATTGTTGATGGACATCGAAAGCACTTCTTCAACCAGGATGACAATTTCCATCATCGTCAGGGAATCGACCCCCAGATCCTCAATCAGTCGAAGATCATCATCAGCATCTTTAAGCTTGGTGCGGAGATCAGGTTCTACGAATCGCTCGATCACACCAATGATGACAGCAGGCAAATGCTCAGGGTTTCCGGTCTTTCGAAATTGGACAGCAGCCTCAAAGGTCGAAGGCGAGCAACGCTTTAGCGATTCACGCAAGATGCCCTCATCTTCTGGTGCGAAGGGCTTCGCTTCCTGCGGAAAAGGAGAGTTTGTGCCCTTGTTGGATTGAACTGCATGTGCCATTGTCTGTCCCTTGTAAGTTACGGCGCCCTTGAATGCAAACTCCTTTCTCTAAGCCTAGTTACGTATAGTTGGATGCTATTTATGGTGAAAATTGAGTGTTATGCCGTTTCATAAACATCCGCTTTCTTGCTGTTGCACCTGACTCATTGCATACACAAGTAATACCCCTGCGAATTAGGCATGTCGCCCAACTGTCACATGAGTGTCACATCCTTCTCTAAAATCATCATCATCACGCATGAGTTTTACCCTCGGCGCGGAGGGATTGCCACCTACACGGAGGAAATAGCCCGGGCAGCTATCCTGACTGGTCACGACGTGGAAGTGTGGGCTCAAGCCCTACCTGCTGGTTTGAAAGAGGGCATCTGGCCCTTCAAATTGCGCAGACTGCCCCTTAAAGGCACTCACGGTATCCGTTGTCAGCTGAGCATAGCCCGCGAATTCATCCGCCACCGCAAGACCCTCCGCGAGTCCACGGTCTATCTACCTGAACCGGGACCGATCCTCACTCTGTTGTGGTTGCAACTTTTCGGCAACCTGTGCCCACCGCGTCTTATCCTTACTTTTCACGGTTCCGAGATTCTTAAGTTTTATCGCACCCCCCTCTGGCGACTTCTCGCCCGGAAGTTATTCCGCCGGGCCAGTCGCCTCAGCACTCTCACAAATTACACGCGCGAGCTGTTCTGCCAGCGGTTTTCCTTCGATGAAAACCAGGTCCTGATCGCACCTGGAGCCCCACGGAGTAATTTCAACCCACAAGATCCAGTGCAGGGCACTCTCGACCTCGCCAAGATTATCGTGCTCACCGTCGGTCGACTGCACCCGCGCAAAGGACAGATGCTCACACTTCGTGCCCTGCAGGCACTTCCGGGCGAGCAACGCGACCAAATCGAATATTGGCTCGCGGGCACCGAGGCGAAACACGGCTACGATGACAAACTCCAGCATCAAGCCGCTCAATCCGATCTTACCGTAAAATTCCTCGGCAACATCTCCGACGAGCAGCTCGGCGCGATCTACGATCAAGTCGATATTTTTGCCCTTACGAGCGTCGAGCATTGCAATAGCATTGAAGGCTTCGGTCTCGTTTATCTCGAAGCAGCCAGTCACGGACTACCTGTCGTCGCTCACGATATCGGCGGCGTAAGCGAAGCCCTTGATGATGGCAAAACCGGCTTTCTCGTTCCGCCCGACCAACCAGAAAAACTCACCGCCACTTTTTCACGCCTGATCGCAGAACCCGCCTTGCGCGATCAACTCGGCACTGCTGGTCGCGCTTGGGCTCAACGCCATCAGTGGAGCGATTCCGTCGAAATTTTGTTTCCAAAATCATGATTACTTCCCGCACTCAAGTGACTGTTCGCTACGCCGAAACCGACATGATGGGCATCGTTTATCATGCCAACTACCTGCCGTGGTTTGAGATTGGACGCACCACCCTGCTCAAAGAAAAGGGTCTGTCTTATCTTAGTCTGGAAAAAGCCGGCTACCGAATCCCTGTGATTGAAGTGAGCGCCAAATATCGACGCCCCGCCCTCTACGATGATGAGATCACCATCATCACCACGATAAAAGAAAAGCCCACGATCCGGATCAAAATCTACTATGAAGTGAAGCGAGGCGATGAACTACTCGTCACTGGTGAAAGCATGCACACCTTCATCGATATGAGTGGGCAGCCCACCCGACCTCCGGAAGCTTTTGTGCACAAGATGAACGAGCTGTTCGCCTCTTCCTAAGCGGATTAACCCCAAGCTGAGTATTCGCTCAGCACATCAGTATCCGTCTCGCTCGCGCGGATCCCAGACAAGCTCGCGCCTGCTCCCAATCGGTAAATTGCCCACACCGCATGCACCCGGACCATAGGTAATTCGTGCGACGCGAGTTCGATCAGCGCTGGCATCACCGCAACATCCTCGCTATTCCCCGCCACCACACAGGCGTTGCGCAATAGACCGCGCAACTTCAGCCGCTTAATCGGGGTGCGTCGAAAGACTTCTGTGAAACGCTCCGGCGTCATCGCGAGCAACTCCGCCAAACTCAGATCCGGTAAATCATGCCGCGCCGTGAGCAACAATTCACGCCCCTGCTGTGCAAATCGATTCCACGGACATACCTCCAGACAGATGTCGCAGCCAAAAATATGCCGCCCGATCCCCTCCCGCAATTCACGCGGGATGTTCCCTTTGTTCTCAATCGTCTGATACGAAATACACCGTCGTGCATCCACCACACCGGGTTCGGAAAATGCTTCGGTCGGACACGCATCAAGACACCGGCTACATTTACCGCACAACAACCCCACGTCGGCAAAATCGGACACCTGTTTTCGCACCGGCTCATCCGGCACCAATTCCGTCCTCACTAAAATCGAAGCGAGAATCAGCCAGTTGCCAAAATCGCGCGAGATGAGCATCGCGTTTTTGCCCACAAAACCGAGGCCCGCTTTTGCTGCCCAGCCCCGTTCGATCACCGGCCCCGCATCCACGTAGTAGCGGTAGTCTTCTCGAGTCAGCCCGTAAAGTTCCTCGAGCACTTGCCCCGCTTTTTCCAAGGCAGGTTTCACCGTATCGTGATAATCCTCATTGATCGCATAGCGCGCCCACTGCGGACCAGGCTGTTGTTTTTCACCGGGCCAATAATTGATCCCGAGCATGATGATCGACTGCGCGCCCGGCAGCACTAAGTCAGGTCGCAATCGTTTTTCCGCCGTGCGTTCCATCCACGCCATATCGCCATGCATCCCCTCACCTAACCACTTCTTCAAATGGTCACCCGGTAGATCGCACAGCCGCGCCATCCGCACAGCATCGAACCCAAGGTCCGCTAAACGCTCGCGTAAGAGATCCTGCCGCGCATCCATCATCAGCCCACTACGTGATTCGTGCGCGCAAAGTCCGCCGCCTCGCGTCGCCACGTGCGCACCACGTGCCCTACGATATCGTTGATCGGACGCGAATCCGTGAGAATCAACGACCCAGCGTTTTTGTAGATCGGTTCACGCTCAGCGTAGAGTTTCTTGATGCGTTCGAGCGGGTCTTCCACATCGAGCAAAGGCCGCGTTTTACTGCGCTGCGTGCGCTCCAACACAGTTGCGATGGATGCGTGTAAGCAGATCACGACCCCCTTGCGGCGCAGCCGATCAAGCATGCCCGGTTGCACGACCAACCCTCCACCGCAGGCCACAATCGTGCGGGTCGACGGATGCCCCTTCTCGACAAACTCCACCTCCATCTTTCGAAAAGCCGCCTCACCATCCGTCGCAAAGATTTCTGAGATCATCCGATCCTGCTGATGCTCGATCTCGTGATCACTGTCCATGACCTGAAATCCGATCTTACGCGACGCCAAGCGCGCGATCGTGCTCTTGCCCGTGCCCATAAAACCGACCAAGTAGAGATTTACATCCGTTGCATTCATCAACCCGCACAGGCAACGGACAACCGCTACGATTGCCAAACACGAAAACACCTTGGCCTCATGCAACGAATCCGGCTTGCTGGAAAAACCAACCCTCTCCCCGCATGAACTACACCTTCGCCAGTGATAACTCGGCCGGCATCTGCCCCGAAGCCCTTGCCGCCCTCAACGCGGCCAATACCGGCCACGTCGCCAGCTACGGCGACGATCCCATCACCACGCGAGCCAAGTCCAAGCTCCGCGAGCTTTTCGAAACCGATTGCGAGGTCTTCTTCGTTTTCAATGGCACCGCCGCCAACTCACTCGCGCTCAGTTCAGCCTGCCAAAGCCATCAAAGTATTTTTTGTCACGAGCACGCCCACGCCGATACCGACGAATGTGCCGCTCCGGAGTTTTTCACCGGCGGATCCAAAGTCATTCCGCTCTCCGGCGAAAATGGTAAACTCGATCCGGCCGCAATCGAAGCCGCCACCCAACGCGGACACGGGATTCACTACCCTAAACCCGGCGCCATCACCTTTACGCAATCTACCGAACTCGGCACCGTCTACACCCTCGATGAGATTCAAGCGCTGGCCGAAGTCGCCAAACGTCACTCGCTCACGCTTCACATGGACGGTGCCCGTTTCGCCAACGCCATGGTCGCACTGCGCAAACAGAGCGAAAATGTTTCTCCCGCTGATGCCACCTGGCGAGCTGGTGTAGATGTAATGAGTTTTGGCGGCACGAAAAACGGCATGCACACCACCGAGGCGATCGTCTTCTTCAATCGAGAGCTCGCACGCGACTTCGATTATCGCATCAAGCAATCCGGCCAACTCGCCTCGAAGCAGCGTTTCGCTGCGGCTCAATGGACCGCCATGCTCGAGAACGACATCTGGCTGGGCTATGCCGCCCACTCCAATGCTATGGCACAGCGATTATCCTCTGGCTTGGCTGATCTCCCCGGCTGTCGCTTGCAATTTCCTACCGAGGTCAACGGGGTGTTTATCGAAATGCCTCCAAAGCTCTTTGCCGGCTTGGCCGCGCGAGGTTGGGAGTTCTACCCCTTTGTCGGTCCTCAAGGCTATCGCCTGATGTGTGGCTGGGATACGCAACCCGAAGAAGTCGATGCCTTGATCGTCGCAGCCCGCGAACTCACGAGCGCATAAAAAACCTCCGCCGGAAAACCCAGCGGAGGTCGGAAACTTTACAGAATTACGCGGGGCTTATTCGCCGAGATCGTCAGATGGATTAACCAGCAGTAGCTCGATTTCGAAAATCAGCGAGGAACCGGGAGGAATCTCACCTGCAGACTTATCCCCAAAAGCCAGATCATTCGGAATGTAGAGTTTGATCTTACCACCCTCGCCAATCTTTTGGATACCTTCTACCCAACCCGGCATTGTAGATTGGAGTGGCAAGATCACCGCCCCACCCTGCTGCTCGGAGCTATCGAACACCTGCCCATTGAGCAACATCCCTGTGTAATTGATCATGACTGAATCAGCGACCGTCGGCTTGGGCTCAGTGCTCTCTTGCAGGATCTCGTAGGAAAGCCCGCTCTCAGTGCTGATGATACCAGGTCGTTTTTTCAACGCATTGAAAAAACGTGCTCCCGCGACCAAATTCGACTGACGCGAACGCTCCTGCGCCGCATTTTGGCGTTCGGTGATAAAGTCATCCATCACCGGACCCACCGTTTTCAAATCGTGTGGAGTCTCCTGTCCTTTGGCTGCCTGTCCTACCCCGCGCAAGAATGCCTCGACCTGCTTATCTGTAAACTTAAGTTCAGCGAGACCAAGACGGGCCGTCATGAACCAACCAAAGGTCTCCATGATCTCGTTCTCAGTAACCTTGGGTGCAAGTGCCGAAGGAGTCGCTTCGGCCGCAGCTGCTGGTTCCTCGGCGGCACCGAGAATATTAAATTTCACTTCCTGCGCTTGGAGTGCGGTGGAAGCCGTGAAGGCCAGAAGGCCTGTGAGGAGGAGTGACTTGGTATTCATACTATGAGGTAGAGTTGGAAACTGATCGACGGAATTTGTGCCGTGGAATTTGCGGGTGTGCCAGCCGAGAATGCCAAATGCAAACAATTACTCCCCACTTGTCTCTCGCGGAGGCATGCTCCATGCAGGTTAAACACACCCTATGACTTCCGAAACATTTTGGACAAGCCAGGACGGTCAGATCTTGGATCTCAAACCCAAGAACGATCACACCGTCACCCTCACCCTCGCTTTCTGGCCGCGCAACCCCACCGAGTTCGCCTTCCTCAAGGCCCATCACAAAGCGCTCAAATTCAGCGAGCGCAGCTCCCTCGCGCGCACCGGTATCGAGATGATCCGGCAAAGCGCCCCTCGCCTGGAGCACAACCGTATCGTGCTCACGGCCGATGCCTTTCTCTATGACCAGAGTTTTCCCCACGCGAGCTACTGGAAAAAACTTCTCCGCCCCGGGCTCTCCGTCGGTCGACTTTTTTATGCTCCCCCCAAGGCCAAACTCACCAGCGAGGAAATCTGGCAAGCCGTGCAGGACAACCGCCTCAAGCTACCCAACACGATCAGCATTGATCGTCAGGGTCAGGTATTCCTCACCCCGCATAAAGTCCGCTATACCCTGAGCCCCTTGCTGCAATGCTTGGACATCGAGCGCGTGCTCAACGGTTTCGCCGGGCGATCCTTTCTCGACAAAGTGCAAGTTCGTCACGACGCCATTCCGCTGACTATCCCACCGCATTCGGGCGTCCTCACCAGCTGCTCGATGTATCTCAAAGAGCACTATGTCGTGCTCAATCAAGGCAAGGGCAACTTCGGCCTCCACACCAGCGCCGTGCTGCTCGATCCCATCAAGACCTTCGGCACCAACATCATGTTGGAAATCTACAACACCGGCGACCAACCCGTGGTGAATCCCATGGTCTCAGTGGAAATATTCCGCGCCCCCACTTACACGGATCCCGAGCTCAAAACACTCACCCGCAAACGCCATCGCCTCCTCTCGACTGCCACCGATCTTTTTAAGTGCCTCGACGACTATCCCGCTCTCGATGAGAGCGCCATCCGCCCTAAAACCAAGATCACAGTGCGTGGCCAAAGTGCCACGATGGAAAACCGTGCAGCCCTCGTGAAGGCCAACAGCAAGGAGCTGCGCGAGATCCTCTCGGGAAAAGCCTGCCCAGTAGGTCACCACACCTTGATCCAAGCCCTCGACGACGCGCCCGCGAAAGCCGATACGCTGATCATCGATTACTTGCCCGACCTCCTCGAACACATGGAACTCATCACTCGTTTCGGCGATGTAAAATTCAAGCGCCTCATCTTCCGCCGCGCCTCCCGCACCCATGGTTATTTCTTATCGAGCAACGCCCACGCACGACTCGATACGCTCAATCAGATCGGCGTAAAAGTTTACTGGTATGATGAGATGACCAAGGATCTCTATCAGCACACCTACAAACGCGACCACGGTTACTTTGTTCGCGAAGAAAACGCCCGCCGATTCCAGGAATCTACTATCTTCGCCTTTTATGGTTCGGCGATGGGGCTGAATGAAAACGAAACCGAACGCATCTCATCACTCGTCGAAAAGCTGACCACCTTCATGGGATCCAATCTCGGAGTGCTGACCGGTGGTGGTGGCGGCGTCATGCGACTCGCCACTGAACGAGCCCGAGAAAAAGGTGCCCTCACCGGCGCATGCTTCCTCGAACTCGAAGCACAGCCGCCCGCGCTCAGCGTCGACTTCTTCAATACCTTCCAGGAAAACTCCCGGCACTTCCGCCAGAAATGGTTCGAAGCCGCCGATTTCTGCATCTTCAACGTCGGCGGAGTCGGCACCCTTGAAGAAATCGGCATCGAACTCTGCAATCTGAAACTCGGGATCCGCCCTCGCGTGCCCTACGTATTTTTCAACGCCGAATTCTGGAGCCCCCTTCGCCAACAAATCGAAGCGATGATCAACGACAAACGCGCTCCGGCCTGGATGAAAGACTATATCCTCTTCACCAACGATCCCGAGGAAGTCATCGCCTTCTACCGCGATAAACTTCAGGTGCTGTAAGCTATACGCAAGTATGCGTATGGATGAGCCTTAGTAATTGGCCTAAAGTGGTTGAGTGAAATTTTGCATCTCTGGCTTCATCCTCTTCCTCACGCTTAGCACCGCTTGGGCCGAGGGCACATTTCGATTTTCAGGAACCGTCGGAACCGTGGGTTCCCTCCTTGGCTCATCAGTCGTCGCCGGAGATGTCTTTCAATTCGATGTAGTTTTCGACGAAACCATCACGCACGCCGGAGCATACTCTCCTTTCTATAAATTCTTTTCATCTACACTGGATATTCAATCTACCGGATCGGGCACCCTCACTTAGAGCCGTTCAGATCCCTTTGGGAGATAATGCGAGCAATGCTTTCACGATCGAAAACTGGACCACGGATCGCTTTATTATTGGCAGTAGCATGTCGGGCCCTAGCATGAAGGGGCATGCCCCTTCCCAATATTCAGGCACTCTGACCAACATCTCCGGCACTGCCTGGAATGGATAGGACATCCCCTTCAGTATGGCGAGTGGCACCTTTGACCAGAAGGCCTTCGGATCGATCTCCGCTAGGTGATCGATCCCTGCCCAACACAACATCCAGCTAACGATCTCCTCGATTCAGTATCTCTCCGCCGTCCCCGAACCAGCCCCCTATGCACTCATGGCCGGGTTGGGAGTCCTCGGCCTAGCGATCTGGCGTCGGAGGCGCAGCTGAGATCTACTTTTGGCAAGAGCTAGGATCACCCTAGTCTTGCCACACAGGCCACGCTTTGAGTTTTGTAGTTCGTGGCTTCTACTCTTCCCTCTTCCGTTCTCGTGGTTGGCGCCGGTGGGCGCGAACACTCACTCGTGCAAGCAATCGCACGTTCTCCGCAAAAGCCCCGCATTCTCTGCGCACCGGGCAATGCCGGGATCGCGGACGAAGCGACTTGCTTTCCAGTCGCTGCCGATGATGTCGCCGGGCTCGTCGCTCTCGCGAAATCAGAAGAGGTAGGCTTCGTGATAGTCGGTCCGGAAGTGCCGCTTTCTCTCGGTCTCTCTGATCAATTGATCACCGCTGGAATCC
>ERZ887849.3565-NODE-3565-length-11592-cov-7.426281_pt1 | contig 11592 bp, 8 predicted proteins | sample MGYA00521267_ERZ887849 | MGnify/ENA primary metagenome ERZ887849 (study PRJEB32303, sample SAMEA104408601) | aquatic metagenome | biome: Brackish water; feature: Pelagic; material: water | place: Baltic Sea | collected 2014-06-06T16:11:00 | depth 2,863 m ... | reverse complement strand
TGCCGTTTCCGATCGTGGCCCTCGTGGGCTATACCAACGCGGGCAAATCCACGCTCTTCAACCACCTGACGGGCGCCGAGGTGATGGCCAAGGACATGCTCTTTGCCACGCTCGACCCCACCATGCGGCGCATCGCGCTGCCCGGTGGCGGCCCCGAGGTGATCCTGAGCGACACTGTGGGCTTCATCTCCGATTTGCCGACCGAGCTTGTCGCCGCCTTCCGTGCGACGCTGGAAGAAGTGCTCTCCGCCGATCTGATCTGCCATGTGCGCGACATCGCACATCACGAGACCGAGGCACAGAAGCGCGACGTTGAGACAATTCTCGAAGGGCTGAACGTATCTGAGGATACGCCCCGGATCGAGGTCTGGAACAAGATCGACCTGCTGAGCGATGATGACCGTGCCGCAGCCATCGCGCGCGCCGAACGGATGGAGGAGGTGCAAGCCCTCTCTGCCGTCACGGGCGAGGGAATGCAGGCGTTTGTGGAACGAATTGCGGAGGCCCTCTCGACCGAGATGCGCAACGAGACGGTGGAGCTTGCCTTCGCCGACGGGCGTCAGCGCGCATGGCTTTTCGAGCGCGGCCTTGTCGAGCAGGAGACACAGACGGAAGACGGCTTCACCCTTGAGGTCCGCTGGTCCTTGCGGCAGGCGTCGGAATTCGCCGGGCTGGGCTGACGCGCCCATTGCAATGGCAGGGGCCACCTTCCATTTGCACTCAAGCGCTGCGGCGCACTGGCGACCCGCCTTTCAGTTTGTTGGGACACCAATATGGATATTCTCTATATCGCGATCGGTTTGATCGGCCTTTTGGCCGGGGGTGAGTTTTTGGTGCGGGGCTCTGTCGCCGTGGCTGCGCGGGCGGGGCTGTCGCCCTTCGTGATCGGGCTGACGCTGGTCGGGTTCGGCACCTCGGCCCCCGAGCTTGCCGCGAGCCTCAGCGCCGCCCTTGCCGGAGCGCCCGACATTGCCTTGGGCAATGTGGTGGGCAGCAATATCGGCAACATCCTTCTGATCCTCGGCCTCTCGGCCCTCATTACACCGATTGCTCTGCCGCGTGGCAGTATGGCGCGTGACGGGGTGGCGCTTGGACTTGCGAGCCTCTTATGCGCCGGTTTGGTGCTTAGCGGTGGGGTGGGACGCGTTGCGGGCGCCTTCTGTGTGGCGGGGCTGATCCTCTATCTTGTCCTCGCACTGCGCAGCGGTGACGACGCACCGCCGGAGCTTGCTCCGAAATCCGGGGCGCTTTGGGCCTCGCTCATAGGGGTGCTTGCTGGTCTCGCGCTGATCATCGGCGGCGCGCATGCGTTGGTCATCGGTGCCGCGGATCTGGCGCGGATGGTGGGCCTCTCAGAAGCCGTGATTGGCCTCAACGTGGTGGCCATTGGCACATCGCTACCCGAGCTTGCAACATCGCTTGTCGCGGCGCGCAAAGGGCAGGGTGATATCGCACTGGGCAATATTCTGGGCAGCGGGATTTTCAATATCCTTGGGATTCTGGGGATCACGGCCCTCGTTCTGCCACTCAAGGTGCCGGCGCAGATCGCGGGGTTTGATATCTGGGTGATGCTGGGAGCCACGGCGCTTTTGGGGCTTTTCACGCTGCTAGGGCGTCTGGGGCGTGTGGCCGGTATGGTGTTTTTGGCGCTCTACGCGCTCTACATCGCGCTGCTGGTGATTTGACGCCTCATTGTGCGGGGCGCAAGACCGTCACCCCCACAGAGGCCGCGCGCGCAAGCTCGGGATCGAGCGACATGGGGATATACTCGCCGCGCCGCCACAGTTGCGCCATATCGTCGTAATGCCGGCTAAGAAAATGCCCCGATTGCCCGGTGGAGGTGACAAAAACGCTGCTGCCCGGATCGGCGAAATCATAGACCCCGCGATAGGCTGCTCCATGCACGTTGTGATAGGGTTCGGGGCCTGTTCCAAGGGTGCGGCCGCGCATGAGGGTATTATCGCCGCCCGAAGTGCTTTGGCGGATATTCACGAAATACCGCAGCACCGGGACAGATCCGAGCACGGGGTGATCATGTGTCGCCTGATGCGCATCGCCCCAGCGCAGGGATTCCAGAGCCGTGCCGTAGCGGTCCGTGATCCACACCAACGCATCATCCAACGCCAGCCGCGATATATCCGTGCAGGTCTCAACGGGGCTTGATTGGCGCACGTCGCACCACGCAGACGCCCCGTCTACATCGCGGTAGACCCGCTCGATGAAGATCGGGTCATGATGGGTGAACTCGGGCGCAAGGGGGCCAAGCTCATCCTGCGCCAGACGCTGGCCCAGCGCGCGCAACCATGCGGCATAGATCAGCGGCTCGGGGCGGTGCTCGTTCATCTCCCCGTTCCATCCCGCCAAAAGCTCCAGCGCCTCTTGGCGCAGGCGCAGGGGCGTGCCCTCGGGTGCGCTCTCGCCGGTGAACCACAGATCCGCGCCAATCAGCGGCAGGAGCGACCGGGCGGTGAAGCTCACCGTATCAAGCTGTGCCTCGATAAAGCTGTCGCGGGTATGGACTTCGCGCGATTGCATCAGGCGTTGCCACCGGTTGATCCGCTGCGTGTCGCCCCAGACATAGCTCACATGGAGCGGGAAGGGCCGGTCCACCGTCTTGTTATTGGTATTGCCCAAGATTCCGCCCTCGGGGGCGATAAACTCGGGATTGGCCGAATAGGGATAGCGCCCCTGCCAGCGGTTCTCGGAGATCCAGCCCCGGCTGGGCATCCGCCCCTGGCTTTCATGCGCGGCGGTGCGCCGGGGCATGGCCCCCACGAGCTTCATCGCGATCGTGTTGCCATCCACCACCGTCAGGTTCTGCGCAGGGGCCACGAAGCGCTCGCCCGCTGCCAGAGCCTGATCCACCGAGGTGGCGCGCATCAGGGCGATGGCTGCACTCAGCGTGGTGTCGCGCGGGCTGAGCGCTGTCCATGCGAGCGAGGCCACATGGCCCGTCGGGGTGACGGCGGCCAGATCATATTGCGTGCCGGGCAGCACGGGGCCATTCTCGGTCCAGCGCAGGGTCATGGTGACGGGGTTCTCGCCATCGATCTCGATGATGGAGCGGCGGGTCGTAAACGGTTTGTAGCCGTTCTGCGTGCGGTATTCTTCGGGATTGTCGGGGTTCAACTGCTCGATAAACACGTCCTGATCATCGAGATTGGCCGAGGTAATCCCCCAGCCCAGACTATCGCTGCGCCCGGCCAGAATGGCAGGCACACCGGGGATCGTGGCACCTATGACACCGCCCGTGGCAAGCTCCAGCCGCGCGAGATACCAGATCGCGGGCGCGGTGAAGCCGAGATGCGGATCATTGGCCAGAAGCGTGCCACCCGCGGCCGAGCGTGACGGGGCGGCGGCCCATACATTGGACGCGCCCGACAGGGCGGGGGGCTGTGCGGGCATCAGGGGTGCGCGCATCATCTGGGCCGTTTGGGTGAAACGGGGCAGGGCACCCGGCGCAAAGAAGCTGGCATATTCGGGCAGGGCAGCAACGCCAGTGCCGGGCGCATCGGGCAGGATATCACGCAGGCGCGCGTCATCCTCCAGCATCAGGGCCGTGCGCGCGCGCAGTACCTCATGGGGTAGATGCGCCGACAATTGCACGGCCATCAACTTGATGATCGCGATGGAATCCGCAGGCCCCCAAGGCGAGATCGGTGCGTTGAAGAGAAACATCTCCGGCGCGCCACGGCCCAAGGCCTCTTCGTTGATCTGTGTTAGCCGCGCGTTGACCCCGGCGGCATAGGCCTCAAGCGCCGCTTTGGTAGCCGCGTCCTGCGCCTCGACCGAGGAGCGGGCGGCTGTGTAGATGTCAAAGCGCCGCATCAGCCGGTCGATGGGCAGGGTCCGAGGTCCGAACACTTCTGAGAGCCGCCCCTGCGCGGTGCGCCGCAGCACGGTCATCTGCCACAGGCGATCCTGTGCATGGGCAAAGCCGAGGCCGAAGAACACATCCTGCTCGGCTTGCCCGAAGATATGCGGCACATTGGCATTGTCGCGCACGATCTCCACGGGGGCCGTCAAGCCGTGCACCTCAACCGTGGCGTCATAGTCTGGAAGGGAGCGCGACAGCAGGAAGTAAAGCCCAAGCACGGCCAGCAGCCCAAGTGCGATCAACGCCCCTGCGATCCGCATCAACCATGTGTAGATCTGCGCCATCGAGCCTCCGCGCCGTGCCGCGTTTTGCGGCTCTAGCAAGTTTGTCAGGGGATAGTCAGAAATGATGGGGGAGACAATGGCAAGCAATTGTAGCAGGGGCGATCATGGCGTGCAGGGCGGTTGAACCAGTCTCATATGACGCACGCCACGGCATCCGAGCGCTATGACCGGACCAATTGCCCAGTTCGCCCGCGCATCTTGGCGCATAATCACGCGCAGGGCCGGATTTCGCTCGGAAGAAATGCCCGGAAGCAACTCCCGGCGGTTCCTGTCGCGCCTCACGGGGGTTGCCTGCCTTTTTCTGGTGGCCGAGGCGCTCTTGCCGATCTGGAATTTCAACCTCGATCAGGTGCGCGAAAGTTCCATCCGCATCGCAGTCGCGTGGTCATTCGCCTATTTCGTGGTCGTGGTTCTGATCCCGATTGTCTTGCTCACGGGGCGCGATTTCCGGCTTCAGCCGACGCGGCTCTTCAACAATATCCTGCTGTCAGGGGCCTACTGTGTTTTGGCGTTCGGGCTTTTGTATCGCAAACTGGGCTTTGCCAGCAGCATCGAGGGCATGGAGGTCCGCAGTGTTGCCGATGCCTATTACTTTTCGGCGGTGACGTTCTCCACCCTCGGGTTTGGCGACTTTAGGCCAATGCCAGGCGCGCGCGGATATGCAGCCATTCAAGGGATTTGGGGAAATGTTCACTTGGGCGTTCTGGCAGGGGCGATCTTCTACGCGATTTCCGCCAACGAGAGAGCGCGCCTAGAAAAAGCTGATAAGCACGGCCATGATCAACGCGATGGGCGCGATGATTGAGGTTGTTTTCAGCAATCTGTTGTAGGTTTTCACCGACACGGGCGTTCGTCTCCATTTGATGCTATTAACATAGCGTATCGCGCATATATTTACAAATACGAAAGCGGCCGCCGGGAGGGCGACCGCCTTGTTTTGAAACGCACGTGGGCGGCGCTTTCCTTAGCCCGCGAGCGCTTTGTTCAGGTTCTCGTCGACCTTCTCCAAAAAGCCCATCGTGGTGAGCCAGCCCTGATCCGGGCCGACCAGCAGCGCCAGATCCTTGGTCATGGAGCCCGCCTCGACGGTGTCCACGACGACCTTCTCCAGCGTTTCTGCAAAGTTCAGCAGGGCTGCGTTGTCGTCGAGCTTGGCGCGGTGCTTGAGGCCGCCCGTCCATGCGTAGATCGATGCGATGGAATTGGTCGATGTCGCCTCGCCCTTCTGGTGCTGGCGGTAATGCCGCGTGACGGTCCCGTGGGCCGCTTCGGCCTCCACGGTCTGCCCATCAGGCGTCATCAAAACGGAGGTCATGAGGCCGAGGCTGCCGAAGCCCTGCGCCACGGTGTCGGACTGCACATCGCCGTCATAGTTTTTACACGCCCAGACATAGCCGCCGTTCCATTTCATCGCACAAGCCACCATATCGTCAATCAGGCGGTGCTCGTATGTGATCCCGGCCTCTTTGAATTTGTCTTGAAATTCCGTCTCGTAGATATGCTGGAACAGCTCAAGGAAGCGACCGTCATATTGTTTGAGAATCGTGTTCTTGGTGCTGAGGTAGACGGGCCAGCCTTTGTCGAGGCCATAGTTCATTGACGCACGGGCGAAGTCAATGATCGATTTGTCGAGGTTATACATCGCCATGACCACGCCTGAATCAGGCGCGTCGAAGACCTCATGTTCAATCTCGGTGCCGTCTTCGCCGACGAACTTGATCGTCAGCTTGCCTGCGCCGGGGAATTTGAAGTCGGTGGCGCGGTATTGATCACCAAACGCATGGCGGCCCACGACGATGGGCTTGGTCCAGCCGGGCACGAGGCGCGGCACGTTTTTGCAGATGATCGGCTGGCGAAAGATCACACCGCCAAGGATGTTGCGGATGGTACCATTGGGGCTGCGCCACATCTTCTTGAGGCCAAACTCTTCGACGCGCGCCTCATCAGGGGTGATGGTTGCGCATTTGACGCCGACGCCGTATTTCTGGATCGCGTGTGCGGCATCAATCGTGATCTGATCATCCGTGTCGTCACGCGCCTGAATACCAAGATCGTAATATTTCAGGTCCACGTCGAGATAGGGCAGGATGAGCTTTTTCTTGATGAAGTCCCAGATGATGCGGGTCATTTCATCGCCGTCGAGTTCGACAACCGGGTTTGCTACCTTGATTTTGCTCATCGCGTGGGCCTTTCAATTGGGCTGAAGGGGAGGTCTGGCGCGTCTTTAGCGCATTTTATGGGGCATGGGAAGAAGTGTATGCAAGTGTATACACATTTTGGCCTGGTGAGCACGGCGCGTGCGGTTACGCCTCCTGTGCCGCGATATCGTCAATCACGCGCACCCAAAGATCGGGGTCCTGACAACCGGGCACGGCGTGTTGACCGGCCACGATGAATGTGGGCACGGACGTGATCCCCATCTCGCGCACCTGCGTGTCGCGCGCGATGATCTCGGCGCGGTCGGCGTCGCTTTCCAGCAGCTTCAGGACCACGGCGGCGTCCATGCCTGCGGTGTCGGCGATGTCTGCCAAAACCTCATGCGCACCAATATCGCGGCCCTCCTCGAAATAGGCACGAAAGAGGGCCATCACGACCGCCTCCTGATGATGCTCGATCCCAGCCCAGTGAATGAGACGGTGCGCATCAAGTGTGTTGGGTGTGCGTTTCATCGCCTCGAAGTCGATCTTCAGGCCTGCGGCCTCGGCCCGCTCTACCACTGGGGCATAGGCGCGCACGGCGCCCTCCTTGCCGCCAAACTTTCCCTCCAGATAGGCGCGCCGGTCCCTGCCGCCTTCGGGCATGTCGGGGTTAAGCTGGAAGGGATGCCACCTGATCTCAAACGGATGGTTTGGCCGCTCCAGAAGCGCCGCGTCGAGCAGGGTCTTGCCGATATAGCACCACGGGCAGATCGGGTCGGAGACGATATCAAGTTTGACCATGCAGGGCCTCGTAAATGGGCCGCAGGGCGCGGCGTTGCAGTTTTCCGTTCGGATTGAGCGGCAGGGCATCCACGTGATGATAGGCGCGGGGGCGTTTGTAGCCTGCCAGCCGCGCTTGTGCAAAGGCCGCGAGTGCTGCGGTCTCCAATGGGGCGGCGCTCGTGTAGAAGGCCATGATGACGCGGGCATCCTCGGTCACCTCGATATCGGTCACTGCGATCTGATCGAGACCGGGCATGGCGCTGAGGGCTGCTTCGACTTCCAAGGGCGACACGCGGTAGCCGCCTGCGTTCATCATATCGTCATCGCGGCCCAGATAGGTGATGAGCCCGCTCGCATCCATCGCTCCCAGATCGCCGGTGAGGAACCAGTCGCCTGCAAACCGCGCCTGCGTTTCTGCCTCGGCCCCGAGATAGCCCAGCATCAGACCGGGGTCGGAGCGGTGGAGCGCGATTGTGCCGGGCATGCCCGGGGGCTGCACCTCGCCGTCCTTGAGGATCGCCACATGGCGGCCCTTTTGCGGGCGGCCCAGCGCCGTGTGCGGGCAGGGGGCGGCGGGGCTGGAGGAGATGAATGTAGAGGCCTCGGACATGCCGTAAGCCTCATAGACCTGCGTGCCGGTGGCGGTGATCCAACGCTGGCTGAGGGGTTCCGAGAGCTTCTCACCGGCGCTGAGGCCATGGCGCAGGGAGGGGAGGTCGAGCGTGGTATGTGCGTTCAGCAGTTTGCGATACACTCCGGGTGCGGCGGCAAAGAGGGTGGCGTCGTGGTGCCTCATAAGCTCCGGCAGCGCCTCCAGCGGGGTGCCCGCGGCGGGAATGAGTGCGCTTGCCCCGATGCTCCAAGGATCCATCAGCCCGGTGCCGAACGTATAGGTCCAGTTGAACGCACCCGCGTGCAGCAGGCGGTCAGTGGGGCGCAGCCCATACCACCCCTCGTGCATCATCCGCCGGGCCCAGATCGCGCGATGCGCATGGACCACTGCGCGCGGGCGTCCAGACGTGCCCGAGGTGAAGACAATGTAACCGGGCCGCTCCGGATCGCCAATATGGTAGGGCGCGGGCGGTAAGGCGCGCCAGCCGCGCAGTGTGTTTAGCTCGGCGCGGCGGGTGGATCGGGGTGCAGGCAGGCCCGGGTCTTGCAGCACGAGGGCCGGGGCGATCTGGTCGGCCACCGTGGCCAGTTCGGGCGCGGTCAGCTGCGACGATGTAGGCACAGGCACCATCCCCGCCGCAATCGCCCCGAGATAGGCGATGGGAAAATCCACGGTATTGCCCAGCCGCAAAAGCACATGGTCCCCGGGGCCAAGCCCTGCGCCCAGAAGCCCGCTGGCCGTGCCCAGAACCGCCCTTTGAAGCGCGCCGTAGGTCCAGCTTTCGGTCTCGCGCGCGCCAAGGATCGCCATGGCCAGCTTTTCGGGCTGCGCATCCGCATGGGCCAGAACGTGGGCGGCCATGTTGAACGGGGTGGGACAGGGATCAGGCTGCATGGGGCAAGGGGTAGGATGGGGCGCGCGCTGATGCAAGTGAACGCAGCAGGCGGAGAGCGTTTTCAACCCCAAAGCGGGGCGAGGAGTTGCGCGGGCGTGGCCAGCGCGCCTATATGATAGCTATGAGTGATGACATTGAACCCAGCGAAAACGTGAACGGCAACCTGATCCAGATCGCCCGCGAAAGCGGTGCGGAGGAGAAGGGCGAGCCGCTCAACCTTGGCCGCCGTGTGCGCGAATTGCGCAAGGCGCGCGGCTGGACGCTGGAGCAGGCGGCGGGGCAGGCGGGGCTTGCACGCTCAACGCTGAGCAAGATCGAGAACGGGCAGATGTCGCCCACCTATGAGGCGCTGAAAAAGCTGGCCGTGGGGCTGGAGATTTCGGTGCCGCAGCTTTTCACACCGCCGCAGCGCGATCAGATCAACGGCCGCATGGACGTGACGCGCTCAGGCAAAGGCGCGCCCTATGCTACGGCCACCTATGAGCACACTTTGCTGGCCGGAAGCCTGCGCCAGAAGCGGATGATGCCTTATACGGCGCGCATTCGCGCTCGCAGCGTCGAGGAGTTCGACGGCTGGGTCCGGCATGACGGCGAAGAGGTGCTCTACGTGCTGACCGGGGTGATCCGGCTCTATACGGAATTCTACGAGCCGGTGGAGATGCGCCGCGGCGACAGCGCGTATTACGACGCCGCGATGGGCCATAACGTCATCAGCCTGAGCGCTGAGGATGCGACGATCCTCTGGGTCACGTCAGTGACCTGACACACGAAAACCCCCGCGCAGAGCCCTGCGCGAGGGTGTAGGCCACGCCAAAACAAGCCCCAGGACGTCTAGAACCAGCTTTGTACGCCGCGTGCAGCACCCGAAATATCGCGCCCCGCGCCCTCGATCGTCGCGCATCCGGCCAGAACGGCCAATACGCCCATTACCATGAGTTTTTTCATTGCTCTTGCCTTATCTGCTCTCAAACTGCTCATTTTGCTGAGTTTTCTCAGTCTTGCTCGGCCATCCACCAGACTTCGGGTAGGAAACCCACACCATCGCCATAGATAGGCAGCCGGTCTTTAGGATACTGCAACGCGGCTTGATGGGCAATACGGCCCACGGAATATTGATGGATTGGAATGACATAGCGGCCTGAAATCAACACCCGGTCCAGCGCGCGGGTGGCGTTGATAAAGTCCTCCCGGGTCTTGGCAGAGAGCATTGCGGCGATCATTGCCTCGGCGGCGGGGCTGTTCATGCCCATCAGGTTGCGGCTACCGGGCAGGTCCGCGCCCTTGGCGCCCCAGTAGAAATATTGCTCGTTTCCGGGGCTGAGCGAGAGCGACCGCCGAATGAAGGTCAGATCGAAATCATAATTGGCCTCGCGCACGGCAAACTGTGCTTTGTCCGTAATCTCGATCTTCAGGGTGATCCCGAGCCGCTCCAGCGCGCGCGCATAGATATCCATCATGGCACCGGCCTGCTGTATCAACCCGTCCTGCTTCAAAAGCACGGTCAAATTCATCGGCGTGCCGGAGGTATTGCGCAACACGCCCTCCTGCACCGTCCAGCCCGCCTCCTTGAGAAGCTCCACAGCCTTGCGTATATTGGCCCGATTGCGCTTTGTCCCGTCCGAGACGGGCAGGGCGTAACCTTCCAGAGTGCCGGGCAAGAGGCTGTTCTCAAACGGTTCCAGCAGCGCGCGGACGGGGGCAGGGGCGGGCCCCGGCTCCATCCCCAGCACGGAGTTTGAAAAATAGGAGGTGATCCTCGGCTGCCGTCCGCCGGTCAGGGCGTCATTAATGAACTCAAAGTTGAACGCATGGATCAGCGCCTCGCGCACCCGCCAGTCGGCCAAAGCCGCGTTGCGCGTATTCATCACAAAGCCGGTGATGCCGGTGGGCTTTTGGTGCGGGATTTCACTGAGGATGATCTCGCCCCGCTCCACACCCGGAAAATTGGCCAATTCCGCCCAGCGCTCTGCGTTGAATTCGCGGATGTAACTGACCTCGCCTGCCTTGAAGGCTTCCTTGAGGACGGAATCGTCACCATAGAACTCGATGCGGATCTCGTCGAAATTGGCGGTGCCACGGCGCAGGGGAAGATCATTGCCCCAATAGTCCGGATTGCGTCGCAGCACGACATTGCGGTCAATCTCGTAGCTCTCGACAACATAGGGTCCGCTGGCGATGGGGATCTCCTCCAGCACGCCATCCTCGAACACTTTATCTTCCCATTGCGCCTTCTTCAGGATGGGTCTGAGCCCTGCCAGAAGGGGCAGATCGCGCTCTGGTGCGGAGAAGTCCAACCGCACGGTGCGCGGCCCGGTCTGGGTGATTGCAGCGGTCTTGGTGTGAAAATCGCGGTAACGCAGATGCCCGCGCGTGCCCAGCGTCTCAAAAGACCAGATCACATCCTCGACCGTGACCGGGCTGCCATCGGAAAATTGCGCCGCCTCGCGCAGGGTGAACTCCACCCATGATCGGTCATCGGGCACCTCAATCGATTCGGCCAGAAGGCCATAAAGCGTAAAAGGCTCATCCCACGACCGACCCATCAGAGATTCGGACCCCAAGAATCGGAGCTGCCAGGGAGGTGTCCCTTTCACAGCGAAGGGGTTCAGCGAATCGAATCCTCCCACATTGCCGGTCACAATCGTGCCGCCGCGCGGTGCGTCCGGGTTGGCATAGGGCAGGGCATTGAACCCCTCGGGCAGGGCGGGGGCACCATACATCGCGATCCCGTGCTGTGGCTCGGCAATGGCGGAGGTGACGACGCCTGAGGCCAGAAAAACAACGCCAAAAACGGCCCGGCGCGCAAATCCTGGTGCGAAATTAACTGATCCCATTCCGGCAACAATCCCTATTCTGTCTTGTTTGTATGAGCCTGAGCCTAAGGCTGGATTCACACCTTATCAAACTTTTAGCTTGGATGGCGGCGTGAGATTGCCTATAAAGGTGTCACTGCTCGATAGGTTTCTTGCCTGTATGAAACCTGCCTCAATAACTTAACGCCA
>ERZ887849.3558-NODE-3558-length-11614-cov-9.614326_pt1 | contig 11614 bp, 6 predicted proteins | sample MGYA00521267_ERZ887849 | MGnify/ENA primary metagenome ERZ887849 (study PRJEB32303, sample SAMEA104408601) | aquatic metagenome | biome: Brackish water; feature: Pelagic; material: water | place: Baltic Sea | collected 2014-06-06T16:11:00 | depth 2,863 m ... | reverse complement strand
AGATACATTTGTTACTGGAAGTACTTTAAGTGGTAGTACTTTATTATTGTCAAGAAATGATGGGGTTGAGTTAACAACCGATTTAAGTTCTATATTATTCACAGGAAACACGTCAGGAGATTGTATCACAGATTTATATATAACAAACCTATACGGTTGTTCACCAATCACAGTTAACGATACTTTAAATTTAACTAATAACGCTAGATTAAATATAAACGCAACATCATCATTTACGTTGGCGGTAGAATCTTACGATAACAATATCGCAACTTTTAGGGATGTTGATGGTGAAGACATATTTTTCGCACAAGGTAGTTTAGCTAATCAAGATTTAGTTTTTGGTTTTGGTGATTATGGTAATGCTTATGCTTATGCTGGTTATACTTTAGATACTGTTTTAAATCAACATAATTTTACTAATGGTAATTTATATTTGGGTAATTCTGAAACATTCAACGCAGACACTAAATTATATGTCGATGGTAACGCTAAAGTAACTGATTCTTTATCCGCTACTACATTTTATGGTGATGGAAGTAATTTAACTGGGATATCTACTGATAATTTCTATGTTAGTGGTGGTACTTACAATAGTGGTACTGATGATATAAATTTTGTTGGTAATTCTACTGAAACCACATTTGATGTAGATTTAAGTTCTTTAGTTAGTTCAGTAAGTGGGGATACATTTGTTGTTAGTGGTAATGCTAATGCAGCAACTTCACAGTTAACATTCACAAATAATAGTGGTGGTACATTTAATGTAACTAATTCAGCAGCTTTATTTTCGGACAACGATATTAATGTAACGGGTGGTACATACAACCCAAGTAATGGGTGTGTTACTTTTAGTACCAACAGTGGGACTACTTTCGATGTTTGTGGTTTTGTAACAGGATTTACAGATTCATACACCACAGACGCTTATTTAAGTGGGACTGAAATTAGATTCGATAATAGTGTTGAAGGTACTAACTATTATAATGTTGATTTAAATCCTTTACTGAGTGGTAAAACAAATAACACAACATTTAACACATACACAGCTAATACCCAAACAATATTAAATAGTAAAATAGATTCTGTCAATAATGTGGGTGGTGCAAATGAATTCTTTAAAGACAAGAGTGGTACTACGTTAAACTTTAGGACACTTTCTGGTGGTTCAAATACAACAGTTTCTACCGTAGGTGATGTTGTTAAAGTAGATGTTACTGTACCTTCCACTACAAACACATTTGTAACAGGTGGTACTTTAAATAGTGGGACACTTATTCTAGAAAGACAAGATGGCACAGTAACTATCACAGGATTTACTACAGATTTAGACACTTATGTGACAGGTGGTACTGTATCAGTAACCGCGACAAACGATAATAATGATGGTACTATAGGTTTATTTTATAAAAACTCTGAAGGTGTACCCCATACACTACCTTTTAAAGATACCTTTATTACGGGTGGTACCTATGATAATGGTTCTTCCACGATAGAATTCACTAAAAATGATTCTACAACATTTGACGTAGATTTAAGTTCGATAGATGTTAATGATACGTTTAGCACTGGTGGTACGGTAACACAATCCTCGACTAGTGGTAGTACAGATGTTACACTTCAAATTACAGGTAACGGAGGATTTACTCCTTATAGTATTACAGGACTTACTGATACTTTTGTAAATGATTTTAGTTATAGTGCACAAACATTCACAATAACTCAAAATGACGGTTCTACTTTTGAAACAGAAGTAGAGTCTATCGATTTGGCTAACATATTAAGTGGTGTTACTTTTGATATTGCGACTAGTGGTAGTATATCCGCAACAACATTTAATGGTGGTACGTTTAACGGAACCTTCGTTGGTGATGGTAGTGGGTTAACGGGTATTACTGATAATAATACTTTTGTAACTGGTACAACATTTAATTCTAATGAGGCAACATTAACAAGGAATGATGGTTTTGATGTCTTTAAATTTAGTGGTGGCTCAAATGTTAATTTAAGTAACCCCTCGACAAATCAAATTAAGATTGATGTGTCCCTACCGTCAACAATGAATACCTTTACAACAGGATTTACTTACAATAACGCAAATACATTAACAATAGAAAGAAATGATGGTGTTAATTTAAGTACTTCGATTAATACAATGACAGGATTAACTGTTAATGGTAGTTTATCCGCAACAACTTATTTTGGAGACGGTTCTAATTTAACAGGTATATCTAGTGAAGATAATTTTGTTACTGGGGGAACATTTAGTTCGGAAACACTTACTTTAAATAGACAAAATGGTTCTGTTACAATTACAGGATTTACTTCAACACCAGCACTTAATAATGGAGAAATATTTGTAGGTAGTACAGGTAATACCGCACAATCAGTTGCTATGACGGGTGATGTTAGTATTGATAACACAGGTTTAACAACCATACAACCTGATGTGGTGACATATGATAAAATGCAAGATGTTACACAAAGAGCAATATTAGGTTCTGAAAATGTTAGTGGTGGTACGGTAACTGAAATTCCTGTAGTCGACCAATTTTTAAGTACGGGTGTTGTTACTGCATTACTTAGTGATACTAGTAATTGGGATATAAATGGTAATTATACGGGTAGTACAATTTCAGGTACATTTCAAAGTCAAATGTATTATGATGGTAATTATTTCTTTATTGCGGTTTTAGATAATGTTTGGATAAGATTAATTAGGGGATAATGGGAACACAATTAGTAAGAACAAATTTGGGGGTTTTAGGTAATAGTACTTTAACTGAAAGATATGTTAGAAATCCTGAATTATTAGAACTTCCCACATTGGTTGATGGTGATGAAGAAATTTTAATATTACAAAAAGTTTTTGAACAGGGTGAAAACTGGTTAGTGGTACAAATTCAAGGTGCTTATGAAGTAGATTGGGGTGATGGTGATGTAACAACACATACTTCAGGTTCAAAAGCATACAAAAGTGTTAACTGGAGTGGGGTTAGTAGTAGTACTTTAACTTCGGGTGGATATAGACAATCTATTGTTAGGATAACACCACAAGCGGGACAACAATTAACATTGTTTAATGGAGTTCAAACGATAACTGAAGACCCATTAGTACCAAACTCTAATGTGGTTAGTGTTAAAATGGCTGGACAAAATTTTACTACAATGAATACTGCATTCCAAAATTTTACTAATCTTCAGGACTTTGAATTTGTTGGTTCCAATAATTTTAATGCTATTAATAACATGTTTGCTAATTGTTATAATTTAAGGAAAGTTTATCAATTGGATACTTCTTCAGCAGTTAGTGTGAATGCATTGTTTAATGGTTGTTTTAATTTATTAGAGATACCACAACTTAATTTAGATAATTGTACTAATTTAGCTTCTGGATTTTATAACTGTACTAATTTAACTTATATCCCAACTATTGATTTATCTAATAGTCCTTTAACTAGCTTAAGCAGCTCTTTTAGAAATTGTGTAAAAATTAGTAAATTACCTGTTAAAAATACAGAAAAAATAGGAGACTGGTTATATACTTTTAGTGGAATGGAAAATATGACATCTATCGAGGGTATATCATTTAGTGCAGCAACAACTTTAAATAGTACTTTTTATCTATCTTACAATATTGAACGAATAAATCCTTTAGGTTGGCCAACTAACTACACAGGTTCACTTAATAGTACCTTTAATGGTTGTCAAAGATTAACAGACATCACACCATTCCAAACTTCAGGTTGTACAAACTTTACCTCAACATTTAATAATTGTAGAAAACTTACCGATTTAAGTTGGGTAGACTTATCTTCCGCTATAGAAGCACAGGGTGTTACAAGTTTTATGTTTTCACTAAAAAAACCACCAGTAAACCTTCCAACAGATTTTAATAAATATTTAAACCAAACTCATTATAGTAATAGGTCTTTACGTGAACCTATAGACATACCTAATACCGCTAAACCAACACGATTATATTATTTCGCTAGAGATGCTTATTCTTTAGAAAAACTACCTGAGTTTGATGCTTCGGAGGTACAAGATATTAGAGCAATGGCTTATCAAGCATATTCAATTTCTGTATTGCCAGCATATAACTTTAGTGCGGTTACTTTATCAGATGCCACTACCTTTGCTTATATGTATAATCTTAGAGAAAGTAATGTTTATGGTTTAACAAGAACTCATTCATATCAAAGGTGTCAGTTAAGTAGGGAAGAAATAGTAAATATATTTAATAATTTAGGTACCGCCTCAGGTGCTCAAACAATAACAGTATCCCTTAATCCAGGTTCTTCTAGTGTTTCAGCTGGTGAAATTGCGATAGCAACAGGTAAAGGGTGGACAGTAACAATTTAGATGGGACGATTTTATAAAAAATATATTTTAGATAACGGGGAAGAATCTTGGGGTGTTGGTAGTAGAATATTCTTTACCGATGGTGAGGTTCTTTCTGAAAATAATAAAATTAGTAGGGATGATTGGGTGTGGTATGATACCCCACCAGAAGAATATTTACAATGGTTGGAAGATAATGGTTTACATTAATATTTATAAATAATGAGTGCGACTAAGAACATAAACGCAGAAAAAATACAAGGTAACTTAAATATTACTAGTATTTCCGCTACAACAATATCGGGTACGACTTTTTATGGGGATGGTTCTAATTTAACAGGTATATCTTCTGAAGATAATTTTGTTACGGGTGGAACATTTAGTTCGGAGACCCTTACTTTAAATAGACAAAACGGTTCCGTTACAATCACAGGATTTACTTCAGATTCTAACACATTTGTAACAGGATTTACATACAATGACGCCAACACATTTACGATAAGTAACAATGATGGTACATCATTTAATTCATCTATTAACATTATGACAGGATTTACTGTTAACAATGGTGTAGGTGATGGTTTTGTTACAATAAACTCTACTAGTGGTCAAGAGTTAGAAATAAACCAAAGAGGAGTAAACTTTAATTATAGTACACCAAACATACAAGTAGGTACTACAGGTGCGAATATGATGATAGGTTCCACTGGTGGGATAGGTAGTTATCCTAGTGGAAGTTATCCAGGACTTAATTTAAATACAACTACAGGTGATATATTTCTTTTTAATGGTGGTTACGGTGGTACTGGTGCGGTTATGGACTTTCAGGGTGGTAATATAAGAGATATTCGTGATATTCAATCAACTAGTAATTGGCCTTTAAAACTATACGGTGGTCCAGGACCTAATGACGCTAATGACGGTATACAAATGTATACCGCAGATAATCTTAATGTTTATACAAAGAAGTTTGAAATTAAAGCAGACACTGGAACACCAAATGCTTATTTTACAAACATCAATAATTTTGGTGTTAACACCACAACACCACAACATACTTTAGATGTTAATGGTACTACTAGATTGTTAGGATTAACTGCGAACACACTAAACTTAGTTACAACACCAACACTTAATAATTCCGCAACTGACATATTAGTAAGAAATAGTAGTACAGGTGAAGTAGAATACCGACCAGTTAGTGGAATCACTCCTGATACAAATACTTTTGTTAGTGGGGGTACTTATAATGATACAACAAATAATATTAATTTTAGTGGTAATTCTGCAGAAACTACTTTCGATGTAGATTTAAGTTCTTTAGTTAGTTCTGTAAGTGCCAATACTTTTGTGATATCTGGAACATATGTCGATTCTACTGACACTTTAGCTTTATTAAGAAATGATGGAAATTTTGTTAATGTAACAGGAATTACAGATACGTTTACAACAGGTTCTACATACGATAATGGAACTGCAACTGCAACATTTACAAGAAATGACGGTAATACATACACATTAGATTTATCGACAATAGATGTTAATGACACTTTTGTGACAGGAACAACATTTAGTTCTAATCAAGCAACTGTAACTAGAAATGATGGTACTGAAGTTTTAAAAATAACTGGAGACACTAATGTAGTACTTTCAAACCCATCTACAAATCAAATAAAAGTTGGTTTAGACTTGGGTATAAAGTCAGGAACAATAAGGGGTACAGAATTTACTGGTAACCCAAAAACATGTAAAATAATATTCACCACTGCCTACAGTGACACTGACTATAGTATCAATATAACTGGTGGCGCTAATAGAACTTACACATACCAAGACAAAACAACCGCTAGCTTTGTTATAAACACAAACGCAAATAGCTCATTTACTGACTTTGTAGATTGGGTTACAATAAAATACGGAGAACAATAATTATATAATATATGGGAACTTTTATTTCATCTAACATATTTTCAGAAAATGGTCTTACCGCTAGCACAATTAGTGCGACAACGATAGATGTGACAACCTTAAATTCTACAACAGTAAATTCTACCACTATTGATGCAACAACAATATCAGGAGATACTTTTTATGGTGATGGTAGTGGGTTAACTAATATATCGGGTACTAATCTATACACTCAAAATGGTACGGTTGGGTCAAATAGGGTTGTAACAATATCTGATACTTTAACATTTTCAGGTGGTTCAGAAATACGTGTTGTTAATGGTAGAACATATAAAGAAATTAACCAACCCTCAGATTTACCTACAACCTTAGTTGCTAACACTACTTACATATTTAATGGTGAGACAACTATGACAAACAACATAACTTGTAATGTTGACGGTGTTGAATTTATAGGTTCAAACAGAGAAGAAGATGGTGTTGTATGGTCAGGTACTGGTGCGTTTTTAACTTTAACAGATTGTAATTTTGATTTTGAGAAAATGAAATTCTCTAGTCTTGTATCAGGTAACTCTATTTTAAGTGCAACCAATGTGGCAGCTTCAGGGTATAATAATGGTAGATTAAAGGTACTTGCATTTGTTAATTGTCAATTTAGAGGAACATATGACGTGATGGATGTTAATGGTTATGACCTTGTAGACATAAATAACACATTGTTTTTTTATGTTAAAGCAACAAATTTTGGTTTAAGGTTTAGAGACACCTCTAAACTTGAGATGTCATCTTGTGAATTAATTAGATGGTTCGATGAATCCACTATCCCAACACCAAGTAGTTATGCAACTGCGTCAATGATTGAATTACAAAACAATAATTTAACTTCATTTGGAGCGGTAAATATTAATGGTTGTATTATTCACCCACAACAAACTCAAAATGGAATCGATATTGGTACAGGCTCCACAACAGGTTTTGGTACAATAAGTTCTAACGCTTTTATTAATATTGGTCTAACAACAGGTAAAGTCTTCTTACCCCAAAACGTAGCTAACTTACCAGACTATTCATTAGATTCAACAAAAACATATGATATATTTGCGAACCAAGGTATATTAAACTCTAATTCAGGTATAATGATGACTGTTAGTGACAATACTAATGATACCAATTTAACCGATGGTGTACCAGCAAAAATAGAAACCGATGGATTAGCACTTACACAAGCATCAGTAAGGTTTGACTTAAATACTGATGGTAGATGTACTTATACTGGTAGTAAACAAATTTATGTGAGTGTTCACGCAACAGTAGGTTTCGACAAACAAGGTGGTGGTACAGATAATTATGTATTCTACATATACAAAAACGGTGCACAACTACCAGGTTCACAAACAAAAATTAGAACTGGTGCTAATGATGGTACTTTAAGTATGACATACGGAACGTTAATGGAGACTGATGACTATCTTGAGTTATGGGTTGAGGTTGTTGGTAGTGATGATGATATGTTAATTCAAGATTTACAATTCCTAATAAGGGAGTAATTTTAATTTACTTCATCACCATAGATATCAGTCTTAGGTTTACACCTTTCTTTAATTAACCTTTCAACAAAAGCAAACATTTTTAAACCATTTTTTTGACAATAGTCTTTTAATATTTTATGGGTTTGTGGTGTTATTTTTAAGTTTTTGTCCCTTTTCATTAAGCTTTTCTATATAAGTATGATAAAAGTATCTTTTTTTTCATACTTAATTTGTGGTATATACCACAAAATTAATTTTTTGGTTATTTCCATAATATTTATTAATAAAATAACTAATAAAAGAAAAAAACAAATTAAATGGCATCAGACAATAAGATATTTGTATCACCAGGAGTGTTTACATCAGAAAAAGATTTAACGTTTGTGGCACAACAGGTGGGTGTTACAACTTTAGGTGTAGTAGGGGAGACAACAAAAGGTCCCGCTTTTGAACCTATATTTATAACAAACTATAATGAATTTACTTCAATATTCGGTGGTTTAAATCCATCTAAGTTCGGTGGCGAATATAAAGTACCTAAATATGAGTTACCATATATAGCTAAAAGTTACCTAACACAATCAAACCAATTGTTTGTAACAAGAATTTTAGGTTTAACTGGTTATGACTCAGGTTCAGCTTGGTTGGTAACCGCTTCCGCTAATTACGACCCAAGTACAATTACTGCTGGTGCTGGATTAACATGGACAGCTAGTTACACAGGAGGTACGTTTGGTAATTTTGCAGGAGCAGGAGCTTCTCAAATTGAAGAGTTGTACGATTTAGGTCTATTAGCAAATGGTGACTCTTACACAACATCAACCGATGTTCCTGGTGTAACAGAGACATACCCTGACGGTATTGTTTTCACTAAAGCAGGTGGTACTTTTACAGGTATTAAATCAAGTGTAATAAATACCTTTAATGACCCATCACAAATTACAGGTACAACTTCAGGTACGGTTACACCATATACAGCAACAGTTTATACTAAGTATGAAGGTATGGTTATGGCAATGTTACGTTCTAGAGCTGACTATAATACTGATGATTTGGTATTTAGAACTAGACAATCAGCTGATGGTTTAGTTATGAACCCAGGTGGGGTAGCAACAAATCCTTTAGCTAACTTCTCTTTATCAGCAACAAGTAATACAACAAGTGGTGTTACTATGTATGAAGTTTCTTTAGCTAGTACCAATAGAGATTATCTACCAAGAGTAATAGGTGTTGATTGTTTTGACGCTGAACCAATGATTTTTGCTGAAGAAAACTACAACAAAAAATTACTTCAAATGATTGATGACGGTTATATCTTAGGTTTAAACACTGGATTAACTTTCACAAATGAATATAATAATTACTTACAACAATGGCAAACACCTGAAACTCCTTGGATTGTTTCTGAATTACGTGGTAACATTGTTGATAAATTATTTAAACTTATTTCTATTTCAGATGGTAATTCAGCCAATAAAGAAATTAAAATATCATTAGTTAATATTAGACCTGACACAAAACAGTTTGATATTTTAGTTAGGGATTTCAACGATACAGATTCTAGACCAATTATAATAGAGTCTTTCCGTAAATTGGTTATGGACCCTAACGATGATAACTACGTATGTAGAAGAGTCGGTACTGCTGATGGTGAATTTGAATTAAGAAGTAGATATATAATGGCTGTACAGAATCCTGAAGCACCAATAGACGCTTTCCCAGCTGGGTTTGAAGGATTTATTGTTAGGGATTACACATCTGGTGTTATAGCACCCGAACCTGTATATAAAACAAAATACAATATATTAGAAGAAAGAATTAAAAGAGTTTACTTAGGTTTATCCGATAAAGTTGGTATTGACCAAAACATGTTTAATTGGAAAGGTTACGATAATGATTCTACACCTAACCAATGGACAGCTAGAACAGAAGGTTTCCATATGGATAGTGGAGCTACTGTCGCTGGTGACTTTGTTGTTGGTGAGTATGAGTTTAGAACTTTAGCCTCCCTTGAAGGTACTAATTATGAATCAATTCAAGCTAGAAAATTCACTACTACAATGGCTTTAGGTTTTGATGGTTGGAACTGTTATAGAGAAACAAGAACTAATACTGATAGATATAAAAGAGGTAGAGCTGGTTTTACAAGTGGTTTAGCTAATGGAGAATTTCAAACTGTCGGTTCTACTGATGGTACTTCAGATTACTACGCATATCTAGAAGGTATTTATACTTTCAGAAACCCTGAAGCTGTAAATATAAATGTGTTCTCAACAGCTGGTATAGATTATAGTGAAAATCAAGATATAGTAGCTCTAACTGTTGATATGGTTGAGGAAGAAAGAGCTGATTCAGTTTATATTCTAACATCACCTGAAGGTGTAACTTATAATTCTACAACACAACTAACAGGTTTAGGTTTTTCAAGTGTGAGTACTTTCTCAGCTGAAGATATGGTTGACTTGTTAGATGTAGCCGACTTAGATTCCAACTATACAGCCACTTATTGGCCTTGGATTCAAAGTAGGGATACTGAAAACTCTCTAAATGTTTGGTTACCACCAACATATGAGGTTGTAAGAAATATAGCTTTAACAGATAACGTATCATTCCCATGGTTCGCATCGGCTGGTTACACTAGAGGTCTTACTTCAGCTATTCAAGCAAGAGTTAAATTAACCGAAGACCAAAGAGATACTCTTTATGAAGGTAGAATTAATCCAATGGCTACATTCTCAGACCAAGGAGTTGTTATTTGGGGTAATAAAAACCTACAAGTTAAGGATTCAGCTTTAGATAGATTAAATATCAGAAGATTATTACTACAAACTAGAAAATTAATTTCAGCGGTAGCGGTAAGATTGTTATTCGAACAAAATGACCAAATCGTTAGAAACCAATTCTTAACACTTGTTAATCCAATCTTGGAAAACATTAAAAGAGAGAGAGGTTTAGCTGACTTTAGAGTTCAACTTTCTAGTGACCCTGAAGAAATAGATAGAAACGAATTAAGAGGTAAGATTTTCTTAAAACCTGTACCTTCACTAGAATTCATAATCTTAGAATTTAATGTGACCAACACAGGAGCTTCATTCGATGATATCTAAAAAATAAAAAGAATAACTAAAGTGGGGAAGAATTAAGCAACTTCCCCATTTTTTACATATTTATTAATAAAAAGAAAATTATGTCAAAAATTATAACAAAAAAACAGTTAGATTTAGTAATGGAATCCACTATTAAAGAAGCTGATTATATGATGGAAAACAAAGACGAACTTAAGCTTACTAAGCAACATATGGATGAACTACACAAAGAAGGTCATTGTATGTGTGATGATAAGTGTTTGGTTTATTGGGAAGAGGTTAAAGATGATGACTCTAAACTAAAAGAGCTTATGAATAAGTTAGCTGCTGAAAAAACTAATTGTGTAATGATTTCTAAATCACAAATGGACATGTTACATAAAGATGGTAAGTGTGAGTGTGATGATAATGTTAGTCTTTCTTACGAAGATGAAATGAAAGAAGGTGACTATATGAATGATATGGGTGATGATATGAAAAAAGAATCAGCATGTAATGAGTGTGGTGGAACCATGGTTGAGGGAGTTTGTGAAGGTTGTAGTGGTATGTCTGAAGAATTACATGGTGGACAAGAAGAATTAGATAAAAACAAAAATGGTAAAATAGATTCTGAAGATTTAGCCATTATGAGAGATGGTAAAGAAGTTACTGAAATTACTGTAGGTGAAACTAAATATAAAGTTGTAGAAGAATCAGTAAATAAATTAACTAAGGCTCTATATAAAAATATAGACAAAAAAGTTATAA
>ERZ887849.3557-NODE-3557-length-11618-cov-50.799187_pt1 | contig 11618 bp, 8 predicted proteins | sample MGYA00521267_ERZ887849 | MGnify/ENA primary metagenome ERZ887849 (study PRJEB32303, sample SAMEA104408601) | aquatic metagenome | biome: Brackish water; feature: Pelagic; material: water | place: Baltic Sea | collected 2014-06-06T16:11:00 | depth 2,863 m ... | reverse complement strand
CCTTTATCTCTGTTTTCAAAATAGGTTTTGGCAGCATTTTGAACTTCTAAAACTGTGTATTGATCTGAGTTCATCATATCAAGATACTCTTGAGCTTCAATAGATAAAAATGATATTAAGAAGGTTCCTAAAATAAAGATTGATTTATTCATTATAAAGTTATAATTTGGATTTTTTTGTAAATATATTAAAAAAATTAGGTATGATTCCTCTTTTAATTTTAACGCTCCTAATAGGCTATTTTTTAATTTTAATTCTCATTTCTTACTTCACAGGAAAAAACGACTCCAATGTCGATTTTTTTAACGCTGGCAAACAATCGCCTTGGTACCTAGTTGCTTTTGGAATGATTGGCGCATCGCTATCAGGCGTTACTTTTATATCAGTTCCAGGGTGGGTTGAGGCCTCTCAATTTAGTTATTTTCAGGTTGTTTTAGGATATATGGTCGGCTATGTCGTAGTTGCTTATGTACTGCTTCCTGTATATTATAAATTAAATTTAACCTCCATTTACGAGTATCTTTTTCAAAGGTTTGGAGTTGTAAGCCATAAAACAGGTGCTTTTTTCTTTTTCATATCCAGAGTTTCAGGCGCTGCATTCCGGTTGTATTTAGTGGCCATTGTATTGCAACAATTTGTATTTAGCGAATGGAATGTTCCTTTCGAAATTACTGTGATCATTTCAATTTTATTGATTTGGATTTACACATTCAGAGGAGGAATTAAAACCATTGTTTGGACGGATACCCTTCAAACCTTGTTTATGATAACTGCAGTTGTATTGTCCATTTATTTTATTACCGATAGCTTGGGGTGGAGTTTTAGGGAGTTTCTAGTCTCAGACGAATTAAAATCTTATAGCACCATTTTTAAAACCGATAGTATTTTAGATAAAAATCACTTTCTAAAATCGTTTTTTGGGGGGTTATTTGTCACTATTTGTATGACGGGATTGGATCAGGATATGATGCAAAAAAACTTGACTTGCAAATCCCTTAAGGACGCTCAAAAAAACATGCTTTCTTTTAGTGTTGTACTAACTTTTGTAACCTTTTTATTTCTGTTATTAGGAGCTCTTTTGTTTATTTATGCCAAACAAAATACGATTGAAATTCCATTATTAGATGGCAAACCTAAAACAGATTTATTATTTCCAGAAATTGCTCTCAATAGCGGATTGGGCATTACGCTAGGAATTACATTTATTCTTGGGTTAATCGCGGCTGCTTACAGCAGTGCTGATAGCGCACTGACTTCTTTAACCACCTCGTTTTGTGTGGATATTTTGGACCTAAAAGACAAATCGGAACAACAGCAAAAATCCATTCGTAAAAAAACACATATTGGAATGAGTGTCCTTTTAGTGGTGGTTATCATCGCTTTTAAATACATTCTAAACTCAAATGTAATTAACAGTCTGTTGACCGTGGCAGGATATACCTACGGGCCACTTTTAGGATTGTTTGCTTTTGGAATATTTACAAATTATAAAATCAAAGATCGCTACGTCTGGATGGTCGCTTTGGTTTCGGTTACACTTGTATTTATACTTGGATCTATACCCGCCAATTATATAGGCGGTTATGTTATTGGCTACGAACTCCTCCCTCTTAATGGGCTCTTCACTTTTTTGGGTTTAATACTGATTCGTCGAAAGTAACACCAAAGTACAGGCAATTTCATAACGAATTGAAGCTTGATCTAAAAGCTTATAAAATTCAGGATTTTCAGTACCTGGATTAAAAAGAACTCGATTTGGTTTTAAACTTATAATATAATCATAATAAGCCTCTTGACGTTTTGGATTCACATATAAAGTAACGGTATGAATATTTTGATAAGGCTGTAAATCCGTATCGATTTCTATGCCACTAACCATTCCATTTTTTAGACCAAAAGCCTTCACTTCAATAGCATTTGAAGACAAGCGACACATCGCCATATTGGAATAGCGTTTGGGGTTTAAAGAAGCTCCAAAAACCAGCGTATTTTTTTGTGTCATCGTGTTAAATATGAGTTAATTTAAATATTTAGTAACAATATTATACTAAGTTCGTCTAATGCAATATGGTCTCTAAATCATAGACAAAGAAATGAAAAAAATCGCAGTATTATTCACTACGTTCCTGTTTTTAAATCCAGTACTTTATGCTATCGCACCTATAGATGGTGGAGAAGTAAGTGGTCGTGTGATAGACTCGAAACTCAATACAGCCCTGCCCTATGTCAATATCATTGTTAAATCCGAGTCTGGAGACATCATCACTGGCGCAATTACAGAGCAAAATGGCTATTTTAAAATCACAAATATTAAAGAAAATAAAATTTTAGTCTCCGTTCAATATATAGGATACAAAACCTTAGACCGCGAACTGATCTTTGATAAAGAGACGCGTAAAATCGATTTAGGCACCCTCATTCTAGAAGAAGACAGCTCTAGTTTAGACGAAGTCACAGTCATCGCTGAAACGACTAGCATTCAGCAGAAAGTAGATCGTAAAGTTATTACAATAGGAAAAGACTTGGCAGCAAGTGGAACCGCCTCTGAACTCATGATTGGAATTCCTTCTGTTAATGTAGATACCCAAACAGGAGAAATTAGCCTGAGAGGAAACTCAAATGTAAGAGTCATGGTTGATGGAAAACTATCAAATATTCCGACTGCGCAATTGTTAAAACAAATTCCTTCTACCGCTATTAAATCTATCGAATTAATTACGAATCCCTCAGCCAAGTACAACCCCGAAGGGATGAGTGGGCTAATCAATATTATCTTACATAAAAATACCATGCTTGGATTTAATGGCAACTTTAGTTTGGGACTTGCTTACGAAAGAACTGCTAAATTTAATAGTGCATTAAACACGAATTACCGTAACGGAAAATTCAATGTGTATGCGAATTACAGCAATAACATTTCTGAAAATAAAAACCATGGCATCATACAAAGAACTGAAAATAATTCCAAGCAATTATTTAAATTCAATGACGATAATAAAAATCATTTATTAAAATTTGGTGTCGATTATTATATTAACGATAAACACTCACTGTCTGTTTTTACAAGTCAAAACAAAACTTACGCCAAAAACGATGGAGAATCGAATGCGATTTACCTAGACGATGATTCCTTCAATGAAACCCAATTATTACTCGTTGATGGCGATAATTCTACAAGTCAATATAATTTTGATTATAAAATTAATTTTGATGACAACGGTCACAATATAGAGTTAGAAATAGATCATAATACTTTTGACAGTAATAACATTGCAGACTTTTCATATCCCGTAGGCAACAGTTCTGATTACTTAGATTTCAACAAAACGGATCGCAAACGAACCACTGTAAACCTTGACTATGCGAATCCAATTAAAGAAAATTCAAAAATAGAATTGGGCTTACAAGCAAACCTCTTCAGTTCATTAGTAAACTATGCTTCTACTGGAGACTCGTATAACCTCTCTGGTACACTCGTTCCTACTCCCGACTCCGATTTTGATTATTCACGGGATATTTATTCCTTGTATGGAAACTACAACACCAAGCTTGATAAATGGTCGTATCAACTAGGGCTGCGATTAGAAAATGTAGTCGTAACCGCCTTAGAAGTACAAACAAGTCAACCATTGAATACCATTACAAACACAGCTTTTTCAAACGAATATTTTGAATTATACCCTTCCGCCTTTATTACCTATGCACCCACAGACAAAAACGCCTTCCAACTCAATTATAGCAGACGTGTGGATCGCCCTGGAATTGGTCAAATAAACCCTATAAAAGAATGGAGTACCCCCTTAGTATCTTCTTACGGTAACATCGAGCTTGAACCTCAATTCACCAATTCGATTGAATTTAATTACACTCGAAATTTAAAAGGTGGAAGTATGACTTTTGGAACTTATTTTAGAAAAATTTCAAATGAAATTAATCGAGCGCTGTTTGTAGATCGTTCGGATATAAATTCGGGACGATTAATATTAACCCACGATAATTTTGATGATACAACCGCTTATGGTATCGAATTATCTAGCAGTTACAAGCTCACAAAATGGTGGAGTTTAAACGGTGGTTTTGATTTATACTCTCAAACTCTTGAAGGGATTGCAGAGCGTCTTAATGCGCCCATAGAAACTGCCGTATTAGAAGACATCATTACGGAAACAAATTCGGTTGATAATACCGCATGGAATTTTAGACTTTATAACAGTTTCAAAGTGAGCAACAAAGTAAACCTCACCGCATTTGGTTTTTACAGAGGTCGAAACTCAAATTTGCAGTTTAATGAAAAACCTATGTATTTTGTCAATATCGGTTCTCGAGTTAGTTTTGATGAAGGCAAAGGAAGCCTTAGTCTAAATTACAATGATATTTTTAACACCATGAAGTTTCGATTTGACGGCTCGAGTCCTTATGTACAAGAAGGTGAGTTTAACTGGGAAAGCAACACTATTTACCTAGGAGTCACATACCGGTTTGGGAGTACAAAATACAATGCAAAGTCTCGTAAAAAAAGAGAGGATAATGAAAAAACTGGAGGCGGATTTATGTAATTCTAAACTACCATTTAATAATCACACTTCCCCAAGTAAAACCACTTCCAAAAGCCGCTAAAACAACCGTATCACCTTCTTTAATATTTCCTTGTTGATGGGCTTCAGATAAAGCAATTGGAATGGAAGCTGCGGTAGTATTACCGTATTTTTGAATGTTATTATAAACTTGATCGTCCGACAGTCCAAACCGTTTTTGAATGAATTGAGAGATGCGTAAGTTTGCTTGGTGTGGAATTAACATATCAATATCAGACACATCTAAATTGTTTTTTTGCAATCCTTCATTGATCACTTCACTAAAGCGTTTGACAGCATGTTTAAAAACAAATTGTCCGTTCATATAAGGACGGTAGCTAAAATCATTGGGGTCATTATCTTTAATAATATCTGTCACCCAACGCGTTCCCATGCCTGGTGCCTCCGTTGCAAGTTCGAGGGCATGTTTTCCTTCAGAATGTATATGTGTGGATAGAATCCCTTTTGATAAATCTTCTTCACGAGTCAATATTGCGGCACCAGCACCATCTCCAAATATAACCGAAATGCTACGACTTCGAGTCGATTTATCAATCCCATGCGACTGGAGTTCACTTCCAATTACAAGAATATTTTTGTACATCCCAGTTTTTATAAATTGATCCGCCACAGAAATCGAATACACAAATCCTGAGCATTGAGCTCTAATATCCAAAGCAGCCACCGTATTAATTTCTAAAGCTTCCTGAATTTGCACTCCTGGACCAGGAAAGTAATAATCTGGACTTAGAGTAGCAAAAACGATAAGATCAATGTCTTCTTTTTCAATTCCAGAATTTGAAATCGCCTTTTTGGCAGCTTCCAAACCCATTGTAAAAGTCGATTGACCATCACCAGCTAGTGCCCAACGACGCTCTTTAATTCCCGTACGTTCTTGAATCCATTCGTCGGAAGTGTCCATAATCTTAGACAAATCGTCATTAGTAACAATATTTTCTGGCACATAATGGCCTAAACCTATAATTTTTGAGTTGTACATAGTTTAAGATAACGTAAATGCTGTAACAAATATAAACTAAAATGTCAGTTTGTCACTTTTTAATATTTGGTATTTTTTTTGACTATTGATTTGTATATAACTTAAAACAAACATAATTATGTCAAAAGGAACGATTAATGTATCGGTAGAAAATATTTTCCCACTGATAAAAAAATTCCTCTATAGCGATCACGAAATATTTTTACGTGAATTAGTGAGTAATGCCACAGATGCCACTCTAAAACTTAAACACTTAACCAATATTGGCGAAGCGAGTGTAGAGTACGGAACCCCTAAAATTGAAATCAAAATCGATAAAGAAGGTAAAAAACTTCATATCATTGATCAAGGTTTAGGGATGACCTCAGATGAGGTTCAGAAATATATTAACGAAGTTGCTTTTTCTGGCGCCGAAGAATTTTTAGACAAATATAAAGACAAGGTTGATGATGCTGGGATCATCGGTCATTTTGGATTGGGATTCTACTCTGCCTTTATGGTCGCTGAAAAAGTGGAAATTATCACCAAGTCTTATAAAGATGAACCTGCTGCACATTGGACATGTGATGGCAGTCCACAATACACACTTGAAGCTTCTGATAAAACAGAAAGAGGCACAGAAATTATTTTACATATTGCTGAAGACTCTACCGAATTCCTTGAAGAAAGTCGTATTACTTCTCTTTTAAATAAATACAACAAGTTCATGCCAATTCCAATCAAATTTGGAACCAAAGAAGAAAATGATCCTTCGCATGAACCAAAAACAACCAAAGACAAAGACGGTAAAGAAACAACTGAACCTCAGCGTAAGATTACGGTTGATAATATTATTAACAATCCAACGCCTGCCTGGACAAAACAGCCTACTGAATTAGAAGAGGCCGACTATAAAGGATTTTACCGTGAACTGTATCCAATGCAGTTTGAAGACCCTTTATTTAACATTCATTTAAATGTCGATTATCCTTTCAACTTAACAGGTATTTTATACTTCCCAAAATTAGGCAATGATATAAATATACAAAAGGATAAAATCCAATTGTATCAAAACCAAGTGTTTGTAACAGATAATGTTGAAGGTATTGTTCCTGAGTTTTTGACAATGTTGAGAGGAGTCATAGATTCTCCAGATATCCCTTTAAATGTTTCTCGTTCATACCTTCAAGCAGATGGAGCAGTTAAAAAAATATCCTCTTACATTACTAAAAAAGTAGCCGATAAAATGAAATCTCTATTCAACTCTAATAGAGCTGATTTTGAAGCGAAATGGAATGACATCAAAATTGTAATAGAATACGGAATGCTCTCCGAAGATAAATTCTTTGAAAAATCAAACGCGTTTGCACTCTATCCTTCAGTTGATGGGACTTATTACACCTATGATGAGCTTTACAATAAAATCAAAGCGAATCAAACAGACAAGGACGATAAGCTAGTCATTTTGTATGCGTCTGATAAAGAGGCACAGCACAGTTATATTGAAGCTGCAAAAACAAAAGGCTATGAAGTATTGCTATTAGACTCTCCTATTGTATCTCATTTAATTCAGAAATTAGAAAGTGAAAAAGAAAACACATCGTTTGTACGTGTTGATGCTGACCACGTTGATAATTTGATTAAAAAGGAGGACACCACAATTTCAAAACTGAGCGATGAAGACAAAACAACCCTTGAAACTATTTTGAAAGAAGTTGTTCCTTCAGAAAAATTTATGGTTCAATTAGAAGCAATGGACAGTAGTTCAGCACCTTTTATGATTACGCAACCAGAGTTTATGCGTCGAATGAAAGAAATGCAACAAACCGGTGGCGGTGGCGGTATGTTTGGAATGGGGAATATGCCTGAGATGCACAACCTTATTGTAAACACCAACTCCGAATTGGTAAGTCAAATATTAAACACTAAAACAAAGAAAAAACAAGAACGTTTAATCTCGCAAAGCTTGGATTTGGCACAATTGTCTCAAGGACTTCTCAAAGGAGAAGCGTTGACCAATTTTATCAACCGTAGCTATGATATGATAAAATAAATCTCTTTATAATATTTTTGTAAAAAGAGGTCGTCTAAAAAGTAGAATTTCTGTCATTCTGAACCCATATCAGAATCTCAATTCACTGAAATTCATTTTGTTTTAGAATCTGAAGTAAATTTAGATTGACAAAGCAAATCCTTTTAGAGGACCTCTTTTTTTGCTTTAAACTCAAAAAATAATGAAATTTAGGCTCTGAAATAAAAACTTAGATTAATTTTAGAGCAAACTATGAGCATGTCATTATTTGATACATCCAAAATTATAAAACTTCCGCTTCAAGACGCTACAATTGAATACCATCCGCAGTTTTTTAGTTTTGAGGAAGCAAATACTCTATTTGACGAGTTGTATCAAAACACCCCGTGGATCGAAGAAGACATCAGAGTTTATGGGAAAATTTATAAGCAACCGCGTTTGACTGCTTTTTTTGCTAACAACCAAATGAAGTATGGATATTCCAATATTTCAATGACCCCTCACCCCTTTTCTCCGCTTTTAAACGCTATAAAAACAAAAATTGAAATGGCGTGTGAAACACAATTCTCATCCTGTTTATTAAATTTATACCGCGATGGTCAAGACAGCAATGGTTGGCATGCAGATGATGAAAAAGAGCTTGGACTAAATCCCGTAATCGCTTCTTTGAGTTTGGGTGCCGAACGGTTTTTTCATTTGAAGCATAAAAAAATAAAAACATTAAAACATAAACTAAATTTACAAAATGGTAGTTTATTGCTTATGAAAGATGCAACACAACACCACTGGTTGCACCAAATACCAAAAACTAAAAAACCCATTGGTAAACGCATTAACTTAACTTTTAGACTCCTTAAATGACTCCTATAAACAAACAAATTCTCTCTTTAATTTGCCTTTTAATAGGCATGACAATTTTTACTGAAGCTCAAAATTTTTCTTCTACTGAAATTACTATCAATCGCTATGTTGATGGCACTCTGTTAATTCCGGAGTCCATAGAAAATCCACCGCTAGTGATTCTAATTGCGGGCTCAGGCCCTACCGATCGGGATGGGAATCAGTCTTTTATGAAAAATGACATGTTAAAGAAATTAGCTGAAGAACTCACTAAAAATGGGGTCGCAACTTTCAGATACGACAAACGCGTTGTAAAACAACTCAAAACAAGAACTTTTGATAAAAACATCCGTTTTGATGATTTTGTAAACGATGCTAAATCTGTGGTCACCCATTTCAAACCCTCCTATTCCTCAATTATAATTGCAGGACACAGTCAAGGGAGTTTAGTGGGACTTTTAGCCGCCGAAGCAGAAGTGGATGGTTTTATTTCCTTAGCAGGTGCTGGAAATCCTATTGATCAAGTTATTTTAGAACAAATTACCAAAACAGCCCCGTTTTTTACCGAAGACAGCAAGCGTGTGTTGGAGATCTTAAAAAGTGGAAAAACCACTACGGAATTCCCTCCCGCCTTGGCATCCATATTTAATTTAGATATTCAACCCTTTATGAGTAACTGGATGCAGTACAACCCACAAGAACTTATTGAAAATTTAGAAATCCCTGTACTCATCATTAACGGCACAAAAGATTTACAGGTAAGTACAAAAGAAGCACAGCTCTTAAAAGAGCACAAAACAGATGCAGAACTTGTCATTATAGAAAACATGAATCACCTGTTATTTGAAATTAATGGTGATGATTTGGTTAACACAAAATCATACAATGAATTGCAACATCCGATTGTACCCGAAGTCATTACAAGCATTGTTCGGTTTATTAAAAAATATAAAAGCACCATTGAAGAATGATGCTTTTAACTAACTAACCAACCAAAATATTACTAACAAAATAATATATTTACTTAGATTTCAACTTCCATGCCAAAAATGTGTATCGATTATTATTTAACTTAACTTTCACATAACGGATTGGGTATGCTCTAAATTTTAACAACTCGCTAGAATCAAAATATTAAGACAGATGAAAAAAGCATCATTTTAAAAAATGATGCTTTTAATCACCAACCAACCAAAATATATTACTTAAGATTACGTAATACATTTCATATATATCCAAAATCCGTGCCAAAAGTTATTTTATATATATTTGAATCAAAGAAACTAAAAAATTATGATTGATACCACGCCATTATTCACAGACGACACCATTGTTTTTGGACTCCTCATGTCGGCTATTGCTCTGATCTTTTACACAGAATCCCGTCCAACAGGCTTTTGGTACAAATTTTATAAAATTGTTCCAGGACTGTTTATGGCCTATATGATTCCAGCTTTATTTACAACGTTGGGTTGGATTGCTCCAGAATGGGAAACCCTCACCCCTAGTGGCGAACTAACCCAACACAGCAGTAGCTTGTATTATGTAGCCAGTCGTTTTCTATTGCCGGCAGCTTTGGTTTTGATGACCCTAAGCATTGACTTAAAAGGAGTTGTCAACCTAGGGTGGAAAGCATTAATTATGTTTTTCACAGGAACCTTAGGCATTGTCATTGGAGGGCCTATTGCCATTTTATTGATTTCTTTAGTATCTCCAGAAACCGTGGGAGGCGTTGGACCCGATGCTGTTTGGAGAGGACTTTCGACCTTGGCCGGAAGCTGGATTGGTGGTGGTGCCAACCAAACTGCCATGCTTGAAATTTATGGATACAATCAAAAACTATATGGAGGCATGGTGTTTGTGGACATTGTAGTGGCTAATATTTGGATGGCACTCCTGCTAATTGGAATTGGGAAATCAGACCGCATCAACAATTGGTTAAGAGCCGATACCAGCGCTATCGAAACACTAAAAGACAAAGTATCAACCTTTACAGAAAGTGTCAAACGCACCCCAACACTCGCCGATATTATGATCATGATTGGAATTGCTTTTGGAGCCGTTAGTATTGCGCATTTAGCCTCTGGTTATCTCGCACCATTTTTTAGTGAATTTGTAGCGTCCATTGAATCTGAAACCTCTAGAAACATCTTTACCTTTTTAGGATCTTCTTTCTTTTGGATGATTAGTATTGCAACACTCATCGCTGTGGGACTTTCCTTTACAAAAGCTAAAAATTATGAAGGAGCAGGTGCTAGTAAATTTGGAAGTGTGTTTATATACATCTTAGTGGCAAGTATCGGAATGAAAATGGATTTAACCCTCATTTTTGACAACACAGGATTAATTGCAATTGGAGTGGTTTGGATGAGCATTCATGCCTTGTTATTAATTTTGGTGGCTAAATTGATTCGAGCCCCCTATTTCTTTTTGGCTGTTGGCAGTCAAGCCAATGTAGGAGGTGCCGCTTCTGCCCCTATTGTGGCTTCTGCTTTTCACCCCTCTTTAGCAAGTGTTGGAGTCATTTTAGCCGTCTTTGGATATGCCATTGGAACAATTGCTGCCATTGCCTGTACAATCCTGATGGAATTAGCAGCTACAACTGCTTAGAAATAATTATATTTGAGTCTAAAAATCAATCATGACCAACCGCTTATCCCTTTTCCTTGCAATTCTAATCATGTCTTGCACACAACCCTCTAAAAACACCACTGTTAGTGGGAATATAAAAGGCCTTCAAAAAGGAACGCTTTACCTTCAGCATGTGAAAGACGAGGGCTTTACAACCTTAGATTCTTTGGAAATGACAAGCACAACCGATTTTCAATTGGGTTGTGATTTAGACGAAGCGGAGGTTCTATTTTTAAGTTTATCCAAAGAACTCGATGCCGAACGCATCTCATTTTTTGCAGATCAAGGCCACACAACAATAAACACAACTTTAAAGCGGTTCAAGTATGACGCTCAAATAGAAGGAAGTGATCAACAAAAACTACTGGAATCCTATTATAAAAACATTGAACGTTTTAAGAATCAAAAACTCGAACTGATTGAAGCTCAATTAAACGCTCAAAAAGATGGCAACTTAGAACGCAGCGATTCACTTCAAGTTAAAATAAATAAAATAGTACAACGCAGTTATTTGTATAGCATCAATTTTGCGCTTAATAACAAAGACAGTGAAGTCGCACCT
>ERZ887849.3549-NODE-3549-length-11645-cov-15.639517_pt1 | contig 11645 bp, 8 predicted proteins | sample MGYA00521267_ERZ887849 | MGnify/ENA primary metagenome ERZ887849 (study PRJEB32303, sample SAMEA104408601) | aquatic metagenome | biome: Brackish water; feature: Pelagic; material: water | place: Baltic Sea | collected 2014-06-06T16:11:00 | depth 2,863 m ... | reverse complement strand
CTTAGCGTAGACTCAACACTTGTAGCCGTATTTTTTACTACAATAAAATAGATTCCAACAGTATAGCGTGAAACAGAGATTACTTCTTTATTTGCCTGTAGGGTACCTTCTTGTAATAATTGTCCAAAAGTAGTATAAACGCGGTATGAAGAAATATCATTTGTATTTCCAATACTTAGTGTAATTTCATTGTTTGCAGGATTTGGATATAAAGAAATAGAACTTAAAAAAGCATCACCAGTAGAGAGTTCTTCACCAATACTTATTTCTGTTATCTCACTACTGCTAAATTCACCTCCATCAATTATAACATCTGCGCTGTCTGTGGTTAAGGTGTAAAATCCTTCTCCAAATTCACAGCAAATACCGTCTCCGAAAGAATCAAAAATTTCAAACTCATAACAATTGTCTTGGACAACCCCAAAGGTTTCTATAAATGTTGTGTTATCATCTGATTGGTTATAACTGCCAGAATCTAAAACAGCACCTCCAATTTCTCTAAACTCCCAAGAAGTTTCTTCTGCATAATCATCAGTCAATAATTCTAAAGTAATCTGCTGAGTTAGATATTCATTGCCCCCAATGTCAAAGGATGTTGCTGCTTCATTGTTTTGAGTATTTTGGTCAATAACGTCATTAACAGAGATAAGTGATGCATTGAAAACGTATGAGCCTTCTGTCAAATCAATTGGGTCAAGTGTAAAGGTTTGCGTTTGGTTTTGACTTAAGGTACCATTAAAGTTGATTGTTTGTATATCACCATCATTAATTTGCCATGTCATTTGGGCAACTGTAATAGTATTTAATCCATAATTTGTAAGACTCACAGATGGCGTTATTATCGTATCACCACAGTTAATTTCTGGAACATCTACAGAGATAGCTGCGTCTAAATCTAATACAACTACGTTATTGTCAATATAATTTTGAAAGAATAACCAAGCCTGTTCTCCAGCCTCAATGTCCATATTGCCGCCGCTACCTGGCCAATCATGACCACCTCCTACAACTTTATAATACCAAACTTCATTTTGATTGACACCATTTATATATTTCTCACTCACTATAAAGCTACCATCAGAGGTGTCGGTATTAGGTACAGACCCTTCTACTAGTGTAGTACAGCCGTTTTTTTCTACAAAATAATCAATGGTGTCTGCAATACTAGGGTAGGAGCCCCATCCATCATTATTATCTGGATCTCCTGCAAGGGGGGTTACCCCATCTTGTGATCCATGAATTTCAAACACTGGTATTGCGGGAGCAGCATCACAATCATCTAGAATATCCTGTAAAATCATACCAGCCACTGGTGCAACGGCCTTAAAAGTATCATACGCTTGGCAGGCAAGCATATAGCACATCTCTCCGCCGTTAGACATGCCCGTTGCAAAAGTATAATCTGGGTTTAAGCCGTTGGTTTGCTGCAGGTATTGTGTTAGTTCAGTTAGATACCCAACGTCATCAACAGTTTCATTTTGGTGAAATGCATAGCCTACATTCCAAAATCTATTTCCTCCACCGTCTACAGTACCTCTTGGATAACAAACTGCAAAACCGTATTGGTCTGCAAAATCATTCATCTCAGAATAGTTTTTAATACTGTTTGCATCACCCGTATACCCATGCATTACAATTACTAGTGGCATTTGCTGGTTTAAGTTTTCGGGCTCGTAATAAATATACTGTCTTGTAAGACCATCATGCTCAAAATCTGTATACTGGGCTTGGATCTTAAGGGTGAATAGTATGCTAAAAATCAATAAGATTAGGAACGTATATTTTTGTTTCATTTTTTATAATTAAGATATGATTTTACAATGTACTAATTAAATCTTTTTTACTGTTTTTAAGTGATGTTTGTTTTAAAGTACATCAAAGCCAAGAATTATACGCATCAACAGTACTCTATTTGGTTTTAGTTGCACTAATTTTCTTAAACACAAGTGTACTTCTATATGCCCTTAAGATGCCTTTTGTTTGTTTAGCGTGTTTGGTAAAGGGTTTTTCTCATACTTATTGTGTATGGCTATTATTGCCAATCCAAAAAGCACTGCAACAACTATTAAAATAGTACTTATTAAGCCACTTACTCCAAAAGACATTCTAATTAGTATGGTAGAGATAACAAAACCAGAGTTTCTTATAATTTTATGAAATTGATCTGTGTAGAAGAAGGATATTAATAGCAGCACGACATCCACTAAAATAAGTACCGTAAAAAATTGATCAAAAAATAAATTATTGATGCTTTCAAAAGAGGGTATTGTGCTAGTAGAAATAGAAAGCCCTGCAGACCAATCAATAAGAGTATACAATGCCATGGAAAAAAATAAAGGCACCAGAATTATTGCGATTAACTTTTTTCTTCTTACAAACCTTTGAATAACATTATTTTCTCCAATGGCTTTAATTGTTTTTAATTTCCCTTGTTTTTGAAATAAAAAGATTAAGTAAAATAATAGGAGCGATGCCAGTAAATCATAGGTAAATTGAAGATCTCCTTTTATTTCAAACCAATTTGCAGAAAGCTCAAGGGTAGATAAATCTTTAAATAATTTACGAATAATTATAAGGGTAATTATCTCGTATTGTTTTGTTATATAAGTTGTGAAAGACTTTGGCAAGTAATATATAAGTAGATATACCTCATATATCAAAATGAAAGAAAAAGGGGTGTAAACTGCAGATATGGGGTTTGTAAGTAGTTCTGAGTTTAAGGGTTGTGTTAAAAAATCAAACTTAATTAAGTAGATTACAGCCAGATGAATAAAAAAACTAAACAGCGCTAGTTTAAGTATTATTTTTTCTGCTTTCGCTCTAGTTTCCTCAGAAAGAAACATATCGAAAATGTAGGGCATTATGTTTCTTTTGGTATTCATTTAGTTTTGTTTTTATAACTATTTATATAAATAAGGTTTGATTTGAACCTCTAAATTAGACAATAAAAACCTAATGAAAAAAAATAGGATACCCTATATAACAATTTGTATGTTAGATTGTTAATTACTTACAGCGCTGTATTGATGTTTTTTAGCGGTTATAATATCATTAATTGCGTTCCAGAGCGCTATTCTTTTTTCTAGAGATTGTTTTGCTATAGTTAAGGTTTCACTCCATTTTTGAGCATCTTCTTTACATAATTCTGAAATCATCTTAAGAGATAGGGGCCCATGCTGATCACCGTCTAATTCAATGTGGCGCTCCAAATAATATTTTAATTTATTGTACGATTTATTTTCTGAATCAGCACTTTTTAAAATTTCCATAAACATATCTGGAATCACATCTTCTCTACCAAATGTAAAGGCAGAGGCGACCATGTGTGTTTTTTTAGTTTCAATAACTGAAAATGTAAACCTAACAAAATCTATGACTCTTTGGTCTAACTTAATTTCTTTGAATGCATCTTCTATGGTGTTTCCGTATGTGATACGATCAATAAAAGTGTCAATTTTAGCGGTATTTGCACCAACTTGTAACATCGCATCTAGGTACATCTCAAAATGGCTATTAGCAACTCCCATCTCGTTTATATCACTTTCTTCTCCATGTACTATCTCATTGATAAACCTTGACAGTATTGGGTTTGTTGGTGGTGTCCAAGGTGTGGTCACAGTTGTAATGTTTATTTGAAGATTCTTTAAAAGTGACATAAAATCCCAAACTGCGAATACATGATTCTCCATAAACAACTTGATATCCTCTATGGTTTTTAAATTCTCATACAATTTATGTGTTTTTAATTGTGCTCGTAATCCAAAAATTTCTTGTTCTATATGTTGTATTCTATTCATTTGTAAAATTTAGCCGTGTTTAAAAAACCATACGCTACAAAGATAAAAAAGATACATATGCAATACATGTCCTTAACATTTGTTTGTGTGTTTTTTTTTGCAATATAATTAAGCACAAATGGCCTTAGAGAAGTTTTCTATAGATATTGTGTTTGGTTTGTTTTCTCAAAATACTTTTTCATGATAAGCAGCGAAATAAGCCTCTCGTTTTTTGGGTATTTAAACTGCTGTACATATGCATTTGCATTTTCAATGATTTGTTGTGCTTTGTCTTGATTTTTGATATAGTAGTTTAGCCGCTGTTCAAGGTCTGAGTAATCATCTTTAATTACAATATAATGGACATCTGCCTCAAGTAATCCTTCCATAAACCATGTTTCATATTTTGGCTTAGGCATTACTGCAATTGACTGGGAGGACATTACCCATTTTAAATTACTTGCCACATCATTTCCCTCAAGACATAAAATAAATTTATAGTCAAGTTGCTGGTCTATGGTAAGTCTAGGTACTTTCCAAAGAGGATTTAAATCATTTGTGTTTACCCTTCCAATATTACACATTGGGTGCTTAAAATATTTTTCTATAAATTTAATTCTATGTGGCTGGCTTTTATGAACCTTACCTCGGCTTACAAGCATGTTCTTTTTCTCTAGAAAGGTTTTTTGTTCCTTTTTTATAAACATAAAGTGCCTCAATTTATTCCATTTAAGTAGTACCGAATTTGCATTATTGTCTCCAATAGGCCTGCTTTTTACAAAGGTTGGCTGGCTAGGGACTTCTACAATATCCCCAAAGAGAAATAAACCTTTTAGTTTTTGATTAAAATACCTGCTGTATTGATGCAGATCAAAGAAATATACTTTTGATCCCGGGACTGTTTTGATATCAGATAATTGAACAGGGCTTTTTAAGGTTATGGTATTTGATAATTTATTGTAGTACTCGACTCTTTTTTGGATACCACTAAGTTGTTCTTTGCTATGTATTTTTTGCGCTAGCTTTTTTTGATAATATGAACTAGGTATGAATTGCCTAATGTAATTAATCAGATAATAGGCAGCCTTATTGTTTTTGTGTTTGTAGCTTACTCTTTTAAGTTCCATTACTCTATTTTTTTAACGGGCTAGTTTTACAAAACAATCTACGGGTTGTTGTTTTATAAAGTCTGTCAATACTTGTAAACCCTTGTAATGATCATAAAAATAAGGATCTGGCTTTATAAAATTAAAATGAGAGTATCTCCAAAAAGTCATGGCAGATCCTGCGTACACAGTAAAGGCTTGTAGGGCATTAATTTCTATATCTAGTAGTGTAACCTCTTTTTGATAGCCTTTTAAAAGAGCCCTTACTTTTTCAAAATTAATAGTATTTCCTTCTCCACAAATTCCAATAATGGTCATACCAATATCATATACTCTATAGTATTTTACGGCCTCTTCAAAATCCATAATAACTACAGTGTCCTGCAATTCATTTACAATAACATTGTTACTAAAAACATCTGCATGGATGAGCCCTTGTGGCAGTTTTGAGCTTATAAAGGGTTGTATGTACTCAAGATTATCCATTAACCATGTATCAAACGATGAATTTGCTGCATATTTTTTTACATTACAAAATTCCTGCTTTCCAAAATTAGCATGATTTTGTAGATACTTTGGCGCTTCTATTTTATGAAGTTTCCCAAGCTGAGATCCTATTAATGTTATTAAGTGATTTGGCAAGTTATCTATTATCGTTCCTTCAACAAAACTTTTTACCATAACAGGTTTCTCTTGCCAAAGGGTAAGCACTTCATTGTTTTGAGTTTTTAAAAGGGTAGAGGTTTCAAAATTATTATGAGCCAGATGTTCCAGTAATTGTGCTAGTTCTGTGGCATTTTTCTCGGTCTTTAATTCACATATTGTGACAACAAGTTTTTCACTATTTGTCTGTACTTGATAGTTTGTGTTTTCTGATCCACCACTTAAAATTTTAAACGATATTATTTGCTTAACGCCATAGGGTATTAAAATAGTTTCAACTTCTTTTTTTGTTAACGTGGTGTATTGTGCCAATAGTATTTATTTATATGTGTGTTTCTATAGTTAGAAACTAATTGTTTGTTACTCCTGTACTAATACCTGTGTAAGCACCTCATAATAGCGTTGGGCTATAAACATAGCTCCTTTTGTATTGTAATGCACATCGTCGGCAAGCATAGCATCTGTAAAACCCGAGTACATGTCTACAGCTATAACCTGAGAGGTAGTGGTAGATTTATTTTCTACGATAGTTAATATTTCATCTTGTAATTGATTGAAATAATACAAAAGCTCCTCTGTCATGATATTGGAGCGTCCTGGAGCCATTTGTTCTATAATTAGTGTAACATTAGGGTTAACTTCTTGAAGTATATCAACAATATCATTTATATTACTAATAGCCTCATCATAGGAGAGATTTTGTAAGCCATCATTTCCTCCAGGAGAACTAAACAGTACAATATCTGGAGCACCGGTTTGATCAAGGTCATTCTCCAATTGGTCTAAAATGTCTCCAGATGTCCAACCGCCTCTTCCTTGATGATCTGGATCAAAATTAAGATTTTCAACAACAGGGTAGGAGCCAGGATCATTCTGGGTGCCAATAAAATCAAAAGTCCAATTATTTTCAATTAAACTCTTCCAGGTTTCATACCTAAAGCTCTCATATTGTGGTCTATTGCCTTCAACTCGGGACGCGCCAAGGGCCATTATTTTATTTATTGTGGTATTGGTGTTTGTGTTGGTTTGTTCTATAGGCTCATCACCACACGAGATGAGCCCCATCAATACAAACCCTATAAGTGCCCATATTTTAATTATTCTCATAGTGTATTATTGTTTAGATATTTGGCAAGCAAGCCATGAAAATGATGCACTCCTTTTTCTCGTGTAGGAGAAAAACGGCCCGAGGTGTAAAATTTAGACTGCAAGCCTTTATGGACTCCTTCTACAACAAACTCATCTTCACGCTCTACCTTATCAAGTAAAGCGCCGGCTCCCGTGTTTATTTTACTTTCATCATATACATAGGTTATAAAAGATACTTTGGTTTTATTTGAATGAATTGGTTTTACAATATTTATAGAAAGCCCCCAAGGATAAAAATTAAACATCATGTTAGGAAATACCCAATAGTAATAAGCAGCCACGTTTTTACCATAATCTGGATGGCCTTCTGGCAAGTCAAAAACCTCTTCACCTCCCTGAGAATACCCTATTTGTAAATTAAAGTGCTCATAAATTTCTGTTTTATAAGATCCGTAATCTAACGCTTTATTTAAGTCTTCGTGTACAAAAGGGATATGGAATCCTTCTAGGTAATTGTCACAATACAGCGCCCAATGGCAATTAATGATGTAATCTTTATTAGCACTTGTGTCAAGTTTAAACTTATCTAAGGGTAAAAAACCAACACGCTGGTTCATAATATCTATAACCTTAGAAAAATCAAAGGTAGGGTCCAGACCAACAAATAAGTGACTGCACCAGTTATAAAGCTTAAATTGATGTAAACCATCACATGGTCTAGGAAAATCTTTTGCCTTTTCAAACTCAGGCATACTTTTAAAACTGCCATCAAGCTCAAAACGTCTTCCGTGATACATACAGGTTAATTGCTTCATTTTTCCTGGATGATGCGCCACAATATTACCTCTGTGTGTACATACATTGCTGATGCAAGAAATAGTATTTTCTTTATCTTTAACAAGCAACATTGGCTCAGCTATAAAATTCTCTAAAAGAGTAATCGGATATACAGACTCCACCAGTGGTATGGTGTTATTTGCATCGCCAACCCATTGCCATGTTTTTTCAAAAACACGCTCTTTAAGGGCGTCAAATACTTCTTGACTTCGGTAAAAAGTTGCAGGAAGTGTCTGGGCGCAAGTAATGTCTGGATTGATATAGAATTTTTCCATAATAGCGTATTTAGGTTGTTTTTTTAATTTTAATATAGAAAGGTACACCTATTGCCAGTAATACAACACCCCAACTAATAGTTTCTATACCGCACCCTATAATTACCCAAACGCAAAATAAAATAGTAGTGTAAGACAGCAGTTTTTTACTCAAGGAAATAGCACCTTCTTTCTTTCGCTCTAAAATAAGAAAACTAATGGTAGATAACAAGTAGGGGGTTAGCACAGATAGCGTTGAGAGCTTCATCATAAAAGTAAAAGCTTCAATGAGTCCTTTTGTATAATTGAGCCCCATTAAAATAGAGGCTAAAATACTGGATAGTATGATTCCACAAATTGGAGCACCATGCGTGTTTGTTTTTCCAAATATTTTTGGAAATAATGTATCTTGAGCTGCAGCCATTGGTATTTGTCCTTGGATAAGTATCCAACCATTTAGTGCTCCAAGAGTTGCAATTACTGCGCCTGCTGCAACAATGTACTTTGCCGAATCTCCCCAAAACAAACCAGCAGCATCTGCAAATGGTGCGTTAGATTGGGATAGTACATCTGGAGGTATGATACCCATAATAGCAATAGTGCTCATGATGTACACCACAATTGTTATCAGCGTGCCTGCCATGGTAGCCTTTTTTATGGTCGTATCTGCATTTACAATATGTTTGCTTGCTATAGTAGCACTTTCCATTCCTAAAAAGGCAAACAAAGTTAAGGTGGTGGTAATTGTAATGGCAGAAAAGCTAGAGCTACCACTTATATTAATTGGAAAAAAATGATCTGTATTGATGTAAAGAATGCCAATAAAACCTACAAGGGTTATGGGTACAATCTTTAATATGGTTGTTAGTACTTGTACCAGCGCTATTGTTTTTAAGGCTTTAGAATTAATCCAAGTAAAAAACCAAATAACACCTAAACCTGTGGTAATTGCGGCAAATTTGTTTTCGCCAAGAACAGGAAAAAACACCTCTAAATAACCAACTAGAGCAACGGCAATAGCCGCATTGGTACACCAAATAGAAATCCAATATCCCCAAGCAACTAAAAATCCAGGGAGTTCTCCAAGACCAAGTCTAGTATAGGCGTAAGGGCCACCTATGGTATTGGGTGCTATACGTCCCAGATTTCCAAATACTTTTGCAAGCAGTAGCGCCCCAAGAGAAGAAAACAGCCAACCCAACAGGCTAATAGATCCGTATGCTGCCAATGATGCAGGCAGCAAGAAAACTCCTGACCCTATCATGTTACCAGCTACTAGGGAAGTGCTAGACCAAAATCCGATTTTTTTATCACTCATGCTAACGTAGTACAGGTTTCTAGGAATTTCATGACATACCATCAAAAATTAGTAGTGTAAAAGCCCTTTGCCAAGATAGTAGAAATAAGTTAACTTTAATTTACAATAATAAGAATGCTTTTAAATCACTATAGTTTGAAATTGTAGTTGCCACCTTTTTGTTTGCTATGACAGCTTGTATTTGTTTTGGCAAGTCCTGTTTTATTTTAACAACATCTTCAACAACATTTAGAAACTTGGTAGGATGTGCTGTTTCTAAAAACACACAGTGCGCTGTTGTGTTTTTCTCTAAATATGCCTTACAGCCTAAATAGCCAACCGCTCCGTGTGGATCTGCTACATAGTCGTGCTTGGTATAGATATCAAACATAGCTTTTCTTGTTTGGTTATTGTTAAAACTATAGGAAGATAGATTTTTTTGTAAACTGTCAAATTTATTTTTATAGATTTCTTGAATTCTAATAAAGTTGCTAGGATCTCCAACATCCATGGCATTGCTAATGGTTTGCACAGATTTTACAGGCGCGTACAGCTGTGTTTTTAGATATCTTGTCACCACATTATTATCGTTATTAGCCGCTATGAAATGTTTAACAGGAAGCCCTAATTGTTGCGCCATCATACCTGCACATACATTCCCGAAATTTCCACTTGGCACAGAAAAGACAATATCTTTATGTGTCTTATACAGCTTTTTATAGGCAAAGAAAAAGTAAAACATTTGAGGCAACCAACGCGCCACATTAATTGAGTTTGCAGAGGTTAATTGTGTTTTTTTGGTAATATCTTTATCTAAAAAAGCATTTTTAACCATGGCTTGACAATCATCAAAAGTACCCTGCACTTCTAGCGCGCTTATGTTTTGCCCAAGACTTGTTATTTGCTTTTCTTGGATATCACTTACTTTTTTGCTAGGATATAGTATCACTACATTAACATCCTTAACTCCTAGAAAACCATTTGCTACCGCTGCGCCTGTATCTCCAGAGGTAGCTACCAATACGGTTACTTGGTTTGTATTGCCCCTATTAAAATACCCTAAACAACGTGCCATAAAACGCGCTCCAACATCTTTAAATGCCATGGTAGGACCATGAAAGAGCTCTAGGGTTGATATATTTTTACTCAGCGATACAATAGGGAAATCAAAGGATAGGGTTTCTTCTATTATTTTTTTTAGAATACCCTCAGGGATTTCTGGTGTTACAAACTGCTTTATAGCCTCAAAAGCAATCTCAACATCAGACAGGGTATCTATGTTCTCAAAAAATGATTTTGATAAAGGTGTTATTTTTTCAGGAAAATACAGTCCTTTATCATCTGCCAATCCTTTAATAACAGCATCTTTAAAAGACACTTCTTTGGCTTTTTTATTTAAGCTATAATACTTCATTTTTTATTTTTCTTAATATTCTAGACCGCTTATCTACTCTAGACTATATTAAAAGTACCCAAACCATTATGGTTTTGCACAATGAAAAAGTAAATAACATTCTATAGATAATTACAACCTTTAGTAAATCACTAGCACTTTAAATACTTTGTGCAAAATCTAAAAATACTTTTTTATGAAGTTCTAGATCCATCTGTGGAGATGCTGAAACGCGCGCTATATAATCTTTATCTCCTTCTTTGGTAGTACCTTGGGTAGATGTGGCCGGAATGGTCCAGTAACAACCCTTTAACTGCCCATAACTCACACAGTATTTGCTTTGATCTGGTATTTGCGTAATCATAGCCTTAATGAGTTTATGGTTTAACGCTCTTTTATAGGTTTCCTTCTCTTGTGCTGTATTTCCTTTGGTAGGAAAATCTAAAGAAAATACAGAGGGAGTAAAGCCTTGATTTGCTAATGCTTGAGATACAAAGTTGATTTTTGCCTGTGGCAACACCTCTTCAATAAAGTTTACAAATTCACGGGTGTTTTTATAGGCGTCCATAATCCTTTGATTCATAGAAGGTAATTGCCTTGCTAATATTTCATACTGCAAGTTTGTAGCTTCATTGTCACAAAGCTCAAGATGTAATGCAATTTTACTTGTAAATACATCCCCTTTTTTATTTGCAATACAATATCCTGCCGTACATAGTCCTCCACTTGGAAACTTAGATCCACTGGCGTATGCTATTGCCTTAACACTAGATAGGGTAGCATCATCACTTAAAAAGTGTAAGTTAGGGCAAAATGTTTGGTCTAATATAAATACAGGGGCTGTTGCTATTTCACCACTAGAGGTCTTCCTTGTAATGCTTAACACTTTTTTAAGCGCTTCAAGATCTGGAACTTCAACTCTGGGGTTTGTGGGTATTTCTGCAATAATATATGCTATGGCATCTTGCTGCGCAATTTGCTCTAAAACAGCGTCAATACTTTGCACCATATCATTGTCTCCATCTACGGGTAGATCTACCACTTCAACACAATCTATAGAAGCTGCAACTCGTCTTGCCTGGTCGTTTGTGCCGCCATAACAGTTTGGAGGTACTACAAATTTTATGGCTTTGCCCATATGGTTTTGCATTGCATGATCTACAAGGCCCATCATAATTGCATATTGGATAGACAATCCACTAGAGCCAACAAGTGGTCTTGTGTTTGTGC
>ERZ887849.3545-NODE-3545-length-11652-cov-63.719583_pt1 | contig 11652 bp, 12 predicted proteins | sample MGYA00521267_ERZ887849 | MGnify/ENA primary metagenome ERZ887849 (study PRJEB32303, sample SAMEA104408601) | aquatic metagenome | biome: Brackish water; feature: Pelagic; material: water | place: Baltic Sea | collected 2014-06-06T16:11:00 | depth 2,863 m ... | reverse complement strand
CGTGTACGACAAATTTTTTTTTGACAAAAAATAACCGTCCACGCTTCTCTTCCAATTTTACGATTTCAAGAGCTCAACAAAATTACTGAAAAATCTCTCTTTAAAGAGAATTTTCCTTAATTTTGTTATGTTTTTTGTATAGTCACACCTGAATAATTCTTATTATTCGGTGCAAGGACTCGAGTAAATATTGATAAAATAGCAACAAGTCAATAGCTAGAATGTTAAAAAATATTGATTTTTTAAGGTTTTTTAACAATTTGGACGAGAATATAAGAAAAAAATGATTAAAAAGTACCTTAATTAATGAAAAACAAAAAAAAAATTAACATAAAAAAAATAATTATATTTGGAATTATAATTTTTATCATAATTTTATTTTTCCACTTTAATATTAAATCAAATAATTTTGCTAAGCCAATTACTTCTGCGCCAGAAGAATTTAAAAACGAAATAAAAAATTTCTCTACATTTTTTATTAATAAAAATAACAATACTTTTAATAATAAAAAAATTATCACTGTAAAGTCTGGCGACTCTTTGCAAAGAATACTTGTTAAAGAAGGAATAGATCAAAAAGAAATAAATAAAATTAACTCATTACTAAAAGAAAAAATTAAAATAATTAATTTACAAATTGGTCAAAAAATTAATTTACTTATCAAAAAAGAAAATAATAAAATTTTATTATCTAGACTATCATTTTCTCTAAATGAAATTACTAATATTTATATTTTTGCAAACAGTGAAGAAAATTATAATGTAAAAATAATAGATAAAATTTTAGAGAAAAAAAATTTTTTAGCAAAAGGTGTTATTAAGAATAGTCTTTACAACTCTGCGCAACAGCAGGGAGTTGACCCTGAAATTATAATTGAGTTTGCGAGAATTTTTGGATTTGAAATAGATTTTCAAAGAGATATTAGGGAAAATGATGAGTTTCAAATTCTTTACGAAAGATTTGAAGATGATGATGGTGAAGTACAAAAAAATGGTGAAATTATTTTCGCATATTTAAATAATAATGGAAGAGAAATTTCTTTGTATAGATATAAAGATGAAAAAAATAATATTGGATACTACTCGCAAGATGGAAAAAGTATTGAAAAAGCTTTAATGAAAACTCCTATCAATGGCGCAAGATTATCTTCTTCTTTTGGATTAAGAAAACATCCTATTCTAGGTTATAATAAATTACATCAAGGGACTGATTTTGCAGCGCCTAAAGGAACACCTATAATGGCATCAGGTTCTGGAACTATTGAAATGGCTTCTTGGAATGGTGCTTATGGAAAATATGTAAGAATACGACATAACTCAACTTATAAAACTGCATACGCACATCTTTCAAGATTTGGAAAAAATATAAGACGTGGCGCAAAAGTACAGCAAGGACAGATTATTGGTTATGTTGGAAGCACTGGTAGATCTACAGGACCTCATTTGCATTATGAAGTATTGGTTCAAAATAAAAGAGTGAACTCGCAAAGGTTAAAACTTCCATCAGGTAAAAATTTAGTTGGTAAAGAAAAACAAATATTTGAAAATACTAAAGAACAAATTGAAGAATTGAGAACAAAACTTTTAAAAGAAAAAATTAACTAAAAGCCTTTTTTATTAAATTTTTAACAATTTCATCTGTTTTTTGCTTGGATGTATCAATTTCTAAATTAGGATTTCTTGGTTTTTCATAGTTTGCACCAAGTCCAGTTTTATTCATGTTTTTGTCTTTTTTTGCTTTTTTATAAAGACCTTTGGGATCTCTTTTTAAACAAACTTTTAATGGAGTATTAACAAACACCTCAAAGAATTCTTTTTTATCAAATAATGATTTTGCAAATTGTCTTTCTCTTACATAAGGTGAGATAGCTGCAACAATTACTATTAAACCAGCGTCCACCATTAATTTAGCAATTTCAGCAATTCTTCTAATATTTTCTACTCTATCCTGCTGAGCAAATCCTAAATCCTTATTTATTCCAGCTCTCAAATTGTCAGCATCTAAAAAGTAAGTAAGCTTATTCTGTTTGAATAAACTTTTTTCAAGCGCACTTGCAATAGTAGTTTTGCCCGATCCTGAAATTCCAGTAAACCAAATACATTTTGGAGATTGCTTTAAGAATTTTGCTCTACTTATTTTATTTATTTCAAATTGATTTTGAAAAATATTTCCAGATCTTCTAAGGGCAAAATTAATTTTTCCAGCACTGACTACATTGTTATTTTCTAGATCAATAATTATAAAAGATCCCAATTGTTTAGAATGATCAAATTTTGTAAAAACAATTTTTTCATTTGTATCAAATTCAATTTCACCAATATCGTTAATAAGTAATTCACTTGATTCTAATGCTTTTCCAGAATTAATATCTATTTTTTTTCTAATTTTTGTAATTGTAATTTTTGTTTCCTTGTTGTGAATTCTTGCTAAATATTGCCTACCAGCAATTAAGCTATCATTTGATGTAACTACGACTGATGCATTAAAACAATTTCCTACATCAAAAGAATTAATATTAGAAACAATCACATCCCCTCTAACAATGTCAATTTCAGTAGTAGTTTCAATTGAAGCTGGATAATTATGTAAAGTTTGTTTTTGTTTTTTGTTATTATAAAAAATATTCTTTATTTTAGTTTTTTGATTAGATGGCAAAACATAAACTATTTTTCCTTTTTTTAAATTTTGCCCTGTGGCTGTTCCCATATAATGTCTAATCATTCGGTTAGGCCTATGCACATGCTGGATGGGTAAAAAAGACTCTTTAATTTTATTTTCTAAAACTTTTATAGATATAAGCAGATCTAATAAATTTTTTCCCTTATACCACTGCAATTTATTTGATTTTTTAGTTATATTTTCATTTTTTAATGCAGATATTGGAATAATAAACTTGGTTTTAAATGAGTAGTTTTTTAAAATTTGATCAACATTTTTTTTGATTTGCAAATATTTAGATTTATTGTACCTGATTGTATCAATTTTATTTATTGCAAATATTACAGATCGAATTCCCACAAAATCTAATATGGCTACATGCCTTTTTGTTTGCTCCAATACCCCTTTGGCAGCATCTATTAAAATAATTCCAATATTACAATTGGAAGCTGCAGTTACTACGTTCTTGGTATACTGAGAATGTCCGGGACTATCACAAAAGACTAATCTTTTATTTTTGTAATTAATATATTTGTAGGCAACATCAATGGTAATACCTTGCTCTCTCTCATCCTGTAGTCCATCCATTAAAAGAGCGTAATCTAGAGGATCTTTTGTAGTTCCGTACCTTTTTGATATAACTTTTAATTTTGCTTCCTGATCGGTTAAAATATTATTTGTTTCGGAAAGAATTCTGCCAACTAAAGTTGATTTTCCATCATCGACACTTCCACATGTAATGACTTTGATTTGAGAAACGGAATTCATTAAAAATACCCTGCTTTCTTTTTAATTTCCATGCTATTAATTTTGTCTAAGTCAATTAATCTCCCCGCCCTCTCAGAAAATTTTTGATTCATGTTTTCCTTAATGATTGATTGCAAAGTTGTTGCATTGCTCAGCGTCGCAGCAGTAAGCGGATAACATCCCAACGTTCTAAATCTTACTTTTCTTAAAACTATTTTCTCATTTTTTTCTAAAGGAAAACGATTGTCATCCACCATAAAAATAGAACCTTGTCTAATAACAGTGGGTCTTTTTTTAGCAAAATATAAGTCAACGATTTCAATATTCTCGTGAAATATATAATTCCAAATATCCATTTCCGTCCAATTAGATATTGGAAATATTCTTAATGATTGATCTTGTGTTTTTTGAAAATTAAAAAGATTCCAAATTTCAGGTCTTTGGTTTTTTGGATCCCAAGTATGATTTTTTTCTCTGACAGAAACTACCCTTTCTTTAGATCTGCTTTGCTCCTCATCTCTTCTTGCTCCTCCAAATACAAAATCAAACTTATGTAAATCCAGCGCCTGCTTTAAGGCTTCTGTTTTCATAATGTCTGTATAATAAGAAGAATTAGAGAAAGGATTTAATTTTTTTTTTATTCCATCTTGGTTTGTATGAGTTAAAATTTTAAGATTATATTTTTTTTCGATTTTTTTTCTAAACTGAATCATCTCTTGAAATTTCCATTTTGTATCAATATGCAACAGCGGGAATGGAATTGGTGATGGATAAAAAGCTTTTCTAGCTAAGTGTAACAAGACACTCGAGTCTTTACCTATTGAATACATCAATACTGCATTCATAGATTTTGAAAAGCTATCTCTAATAATTGAAATTGCTTCCGATTCTAAATCTTTTAATAATTTTTTATTAATGATCACTTGTCAAAACGCTTAGGTTTTAAATTAAATTTCTTGTTTTGCGTTTGACTCTACTGGCTCTTTATCAGAATTTAAATCTATATTTTGTACTTCTAATTCTTCGCTCTCTTCAGTTGTTTCTGCAGATTCAGCCTCCATCTCTGTTTCATTTTTTTCACTAATTACTGGAGTTTTTTGTTCTGGTAATAAGCGAACAAAATGGTCAGCATGTTGAAAATAATTTTCTGCTAAAATTCTATCTCCTGAGGCAAGAGCATCGTTTGCAAGTGTTTTGTATTTTTCGACCAATTTAAAGGCATTGCCTCCATGGCGATTATTATTATTTCTTTGTCTTTGGAAAGAACCATTAGAATTCCCATTATCATTGATAGAAATAACCTGGCTTGAACCATTATTTCTAAAATTTGATCCTGGTCTTCTTCCGTTGCTTCTTGGATTCCCACGACCTCTCGGTCTTCTCACAAAATTTGTCATTTAGATTGTTTTGCTATTATTTTTATTATTTAATAGATGGTTAAACTTCTCACAGAACGCTATTTTTGTCAAATTTATAATTTTAAAGCCAAAACACATCTAATTTCATCATTAATTAATTTATATCTATCTATAATTTTAAAAGAATTATTTACTAATTCTTTTTTAATTTCATTCCATTGTTTATCTCCTATTTCAAATGCTAACAATCCACCCACCTTCAATGTAGATGAAAATTTTTTTATTATTTCTCTATAAAAAAAAACTCCATCCTCTTGATTTGCTACTAGTGCAATTTTAGGTTCATATTGTTTAATATCTTTTGAAAGTTTTTGATATTCAGAATTTTTTAAATAGGGAGGATTAGAAACAATAATATCAAATTTATTAACTATTTTAACTTTATTCATATCACCATGCATAAGTCTAGTACGATGATGTAAATTATACTTGGAAATATTTTTTTTACAGATCTCGAGAGCTTGTTTTGAAATATCCAAACCAACGCCTCTACTGTTAGAAAATTCTTTTAGTAATGAAATTAATAAGCATCCAGATCCACAGCCAATATCTAAAATATTTAAATTTTTTTTTCTGTTATTTATTTTTTTTGCAATCATTTCGATTAATATTTCTGTTTCTGGTCTAGGAATTAGTGCGCCGCGAGCAATATAATAATCTTCATTCCAAAAAGATTTATTCTTAATTATGTATGCAATTGGTTCATTATTTTTTCTTTGATCTAACAACTGGTTAAATAATTGCTCTTCTTCAAAATCAACATTTTGGTTTTCCTTTAAAACAAGATCTAATCTTTGCGCTTTTAATACAGTAGATAATAAGATTTCAGCATCTAGTCTTGCGCTTTGAATGTTTTTATTTTTTAATTCTATTGTAGCTTTAGAAATAATTTCTTGAACTAATGCCATTATTATTTAACGCTTTGTAATAAATCTTCTTGATGTTGAATTTGCAAGGCATCTGACATTTCCTGAAAGTCATCTCCTGCCAAAAAACCTGTAAGCTTATGCAGTGTTAAATTAATTCTATGATCCGTAACCCTTCCTTGAGGAAAATTATACGTTCGAATTCTTTCCGATCGGTCTCCTGTTCCTATTTGACTTTTTCTCGCAGTAGACCTTTCTTTTTCAATTCTAAGTCTTTCAAGTTCATACAATCTAGATCTCAATATTTTCATTCCCTTGGCTTTGTTTTTATGTTGTGATTTTTCATCTTGCTGGGAAACAGAAATACCAGTTGGAATGTGCGTAATTCGAACAGCGCTATCTGTTGTATTGACTGACTGTCCTCCAGGTCCACCAGCTCTAAAAACATCAATTCTTAAATCATTTTCATCAATTTTAATATCCACCTCCTCTGCTTCTGGTAAGACAGCAACAGTTGCTGCCGATGTATGAATTCTTCCTTGAGTTTCGGTATCTGGGACCCTTTGTACTCTATGTACTCCAGATTCAAATTTTAACTTTGAAAAAACATTTTTACCAACAATAGAAAAAATTATTTCCTTAAATCCACCTGCATCACTTGGTGAGGCACTTAATACCTCTACTTTCCAACCATTATTTGTTGCAACTTTTTGGTACATATTAAATAAATCAGAAGCAAATAAAGATGCCTCAAGCCCACCGGTACCAGCTCTAATTTCAGTAATAGCATTTTTTTCATCAGCCTCATCTTTTGGTAAAAGAAAGACTTTGACTTGCTTTTCATAATCTACCTCTTTGATTTTTATATCTTCTAAATCTTGCTCGGCCATTTCCTTTAATTCTTTATCAGAATTTTTATCCTCTAATATTTTTTTTAAATTATCTTTGTCCTCGATGAGCTTTATATAATTTTTTGCAGTTTCTATAATTTCACCTAAAGAAGAATATTCTTTTGAATTTTTAACAAATTCTTTTTTATCCACATCAGTTTTGGAAAGGCTTGCTTCTAGTTCATTATACCTGCTGACTATATTTTTTAACTTATCAATGGAAATCATGTTAATTTATTTTTGTAATCTTATTTCTGCAGCTTTTTTTTCTACCAAACTTACAACATGATCAATTATTGCTTCAGAGGGAACTTTGTGATTAGGCATTCCACTTAAATAAATCATATTATTGCCTTTGCCACCACCAGTTAATCCAATATCTGTTTGAGAAGCTTCTCCTGGTCCGTTCACAACACAACCAATTATGGAAAGTGTCAATGATTCTTTTATATGGGATAGTTTTTTTTCTAAAATTTCTACAGTTTTTATTACTTCAAATGCTTGACGAGCACAAGAAGGGCAGGAAATAATTTTAACTCCTCTATTTTTTAAATTTAAACTTTTTAATATTTCTAAACCAGCTTTAATTTCATCTACTGGATCTGAGGATAAAGAAACACGAATAGTATCACCAATGCCGTCCATTAATAACATTCCCATTCCAATTGAAGATTTAACAGTTCCGACAAAATAACTACCTGCTTCCGTGATTCCCAAATGTAAAGGATAATCACACTTAGTTGCTAGTAACCTGTAAGAACTTGTAGCTAAAAATATATCAGATGCCTTCACGCTTATTTTGAAATTAAAAAAATCTAAATCCTCTAGAATTTTTATGTTTAACATTGCACTTTCAACCAACGCTTCGGGACAGGGTTCTTTGTATTTTTCAAGTAAATTTCTATCTAATGATCCTCCATTGACTCCAATTCTAATGGAGCAATCATGATCTTTTGCAGCTTTTACAATATCGGCAACTCTTTCTTTGGAACCAATATTTCCTGGATTAATTCTCAAACAACTAGCACCAGCTTTTGCAGCTTCAATTGCTCGCTTATAATGAAAATGAATGTCAGCAACTATAGGAATAGTTGTTTCTTTAACAATTTTAGCAAGTGAAGCTGTTGACTCTTCGTCTGGACATGAAACTCTAACAATATCAGCGCCCGCGTCCTCTAAATCTTTTATTTGCTTAACAGTTCCCTTAACATCTGTAGTTAAAGTATTGGTCATTGACTGAACAGAAATAGGAGCATCTCCTCCTACCAAAACATTTCCGACTTTTATTTGTCTTGATTTTCTTCTTGAAATTTTTCTAAAAGGTCTAATTTCACTCATTTGTCTAATTCAAAAACTTGATGGATAACCTGTACTGCCTCTTTAGTATTTTTTTCATCAACTAAAACAGAAATTTTAATTTCAGAGGTGGATATAACCTGAATGTTAATATTTTTGGAAGAAAGAGCATTAAACATTTTATAAGCAACGCCAGGATGTGTGATCATTCCTGCGCCAACAATAGAGACTTTTGAAACCTGATCATCTGCAAGAATAGAATCATATCCTAGTTCTGATTTTAGAACTTCCATTAAAGATTTAGTTTTTTTTAAATCATCTCTTTTAATTGTAAAAGTGACGTCAGTTTTTTTATTATCAGCAGATATGTTTTGTACAATCATATCCACTACAATATTATTATCAAATAATGGTTTAAAAATTTTGGAGGCAACTCCTGGCTTATCCTTTACCCCTTGCAAAGTTATTTTTGCATCATCTTTTGAATAGGCTACTCCTGTAATAACATTTTCATAAGAAATTTTATCTTCAGATAAAATTTGTGTTCCTGGATTGTTTGTAAAGGTTGATTTAACATAAATTTCAACATCATTAATCATTGCAGTTTGTACAGAACTACTTTGCATGACCTTTGCTCCTAAAGATGCCATTTCTAACATTTCTTCATAAGAAATTTTGTCTATTTTTTTTGCTTTAGATTCAATATCTGGATTGGTAGTAAAAACACCGTCCACATCTGTATAGATTTCGCAAAAATCAGCATCCACACATTTTGCAACAGCTACAGCCGATGCATCAGACCCTCCTCTACCTATGGTGGTAATTCTATTTTCTTGGGAAAGACCCTGAAAGCCTGGGATAACTGGAATTATATTTTGATCCAGACAATCATTTAAAATTTTAGAATTAACTGAAACAATTCTGCTATTTTTATGATCACCATCAGTCACAATAGGTATTTGCCAGCCAAGCCATGATCTAGATTTTATCCCTAAATCTTGTAATGCTGCAGATAATAAAGTTGATGTAACTTGCTCTCCTGAAGATAGTAAAGCATCATATTCATCTGCGGGAAAATTTTCTGATATTTTTTTTGATTTTTGTACTAAATCATTAGTAACGCCTGCCATAGCGGAAACTATCACTATTACTTTATTATTTTCGTCAAATTTTTTTTTAACTAATTTTGCAACATGAAGAATTCTGTCTGTATCTGCGACAGAGGTACCTCCAAATTTCATTACAATTTTAGCCATATAAAGTATAATTTTGCTACATAATTACTCTGCTACATATAAATAAGCAATAATACAAAACGTTATATGAAAAAAAAAACCTCTAACGAACAAGAGATTAAAAAATTTTCAGATCTTGCGTCTGAATGGTGGAATCCAAAAGGGAAATTTGCACCATTACATAAATTCAATCCAGTCCGACAAGAATATTTGATCAATAAAATTTCACAACACTTTAAATTAAATACAGAAAAAAGTTCATCTTTTTCCAATTTAAGTATTTTAGATGTTGGGTGCGGAGGTGGCTTATTATGTGAGCCTATGGCAAGAATGGGTGGAAAAGTTACTGGAATTGATGCATCCAAAACTAATATTGAAGTTGCAAAAATCCATGCACAAAAAATGAAAATTAAGATTGATTACCAAAATAAACTTCCGGAAAATCTAACTAATAAAACATTTGATGTTGTGATGTGTATGGAAGTTATAGAGCATGTGGAAAATGTGGACTTATTTGTAAAAAGTTGCGCAAAATTATTAAAAAAAAATGGGATTATTTTTTTTGCTACTATTAACCGTAATCCAAAATCATATTTATTTGCAATTATTGGAGCTGAATATGTTCTTCGTTGGCTACCTATTGGAACTCACGATTGGAGAAAATTTATTAAACCGCAAGAAATGATAGATTATGCATCAGAAAATTTTTTACTTCACGAAGAAACAAAAGGTGTAACTTTTAATCCAATAACAAACAAATGGAATTTAAGTTCGGATACTTCAGTAAATTATATGTGTTGTTTTAAAAAAAACTAACTATTTGTTTTGTTTACCCAAGGAATAGTGCTTACTTCAATACCTTCTTCTGAAAGTTCTTTTGTTTGTTCTGGACTAGCATTTCCATAAATACTTCGAACATTTTTTTTATCGTAATGAATCGATCTAACTTCGGAAACAAATTTGTCTCCCACATATTCTGCGTTTTTTTCTACGTAATTTCTAAGCTCAGTTAATTTTTTTTGAACATTAGTATAAAACTCTGCACTATTATTTTCTTTTTTTCCTTTAGTGTTAACAACCTGAGGGGCCATTAATTGTTTCGTTATTTTATTGGAAACTCCACATACACAGCTCAGTAATTTTTTTTTAGAAAGCCTATCAAATTCCTTTGAGCTACTAAACCAACTCTCGAATTCGTGACCGCATTCGCATTTTAGCTGATACTTAATCATAAGATTTATCTAGTAAGTTTATTTTAAAATTCAATAGGTGAATTATTCTTTATTAAAAAATAATACAACGGTTCCTAGCGTAATGCCAAATTTCTTTACTTTTGCAATATTAATTAAATACTTTTCATCTTGCAAAAACATCCAATCGTCAAAATCTACTTTCCACGTAGAGTTTCCAATTGGTAGATTGAATTTATATTTCCAGTTAAAAGCATTACCGCTAACAGAACCCGAGGCTAATCCCACCACTCCCTCGGCAAAGCCGCTGTAATCATTTTCTCCTTTTTTATCTATTTTCCATTCTCTGAAATCTTTTGTTCCATCATCATAAATAAAATCTTCTTTCAAAACCAATGTGGATCCATCCCAAGTTCCATCAATATAAACCTTGAAAGACTTTTGAATGTTGCCAAATCTATCTTCAAACACACCTCTAGCTATAGTTTTCCCGGTAAAATATTCTTCTAACTTTAGAATTGGTTTTTTTGTTTTAAATTGATCAAGTTTCATTGTTGAACAACTGTTTAATATTAAAGCAAGAAATGCAATAAAAAAATATTTAAAAAATTTCATAAGTAAAAACCATAAAAATTTGATTTAATTCTTTTCAAAATTAATTCACTACCTTTAAGAAAGTTAATTTTGTGAAAATCTTTCTTAGTAATCCATAACATTTTTTGTTTTTCATTTGCACAAATTTTATTCTTCCACTGTTTTACCAGAAAAACATGCATCATAATGATATGATTTTTAACATAACTATGACTAACAGTATCAATTAAAATTAAATTTGATTGATTTATGGATATGTTTAATTCTTCCTTTAATTCTCTAATTGCAGCATCATAAAAGTTTTCATTTTTTTCAACTTTTCCTCCTGGAAATTCCCAAAACAGAGGATAAGATTTATTAGGTGGTCTTTGCGTAATTAGAAATTTATTTTTTTTTGCAAGTATACAAACAGAGACAAAACTTAAGCGCACAACTAACTTCTATAATTTGCATTAATTGAAATGTAATCATGAGTTAAATCACAAGTATAAGCAGTAAACTTTTCTTTTCCTGTGCTCATATCAACATGAATATCAATTGATTTTTCAGACATATATTCTTTTACTTTTAATTCATTATAATTTTTTGCAATTTCTCCATCTTTAAAAATTAAATAATTTCCTATTTTTAACGAAACTTTATCTTTATTAATTTTCTCATCTACCTTACCAACTGCCATCAATATTCTTCCCCAGTTTGGATCTTCAGCGGCAATAGCTGTTTTAACTAATGGAGAATTAGCAATTGAAAAAGCAAT
>ERZ887849.3544-NODE-3544-length-11658-cov-53.280100_pt1 | contig 11658 bp, 10 predicted proteins | sample MGYA00521267_ERZ887849 | MGnify/ENA primary metagenome ERZ887849 (study PRJEB32303, sample SAMEA104408601) | aquatic metagenome | biome: Brackish water; feature: Pelagic; material: water | place: Baltic Sea | collected 2014-06-06T16:11:00 | depth 2,863 m ... | reverse complement strand
CTAAGGGCGTATAGGAGAAATCTTATCGAGGGTTCGAATCCCTCTCTCTCCGCCATAATCAAAAAACCCGACTGAAGTCGGGTTTTTTTTGTCTGTAAATCGGGTAGCGCTAACGCCTAAAAGGCGGACGGCCACCGAACTTTTTCGACCGTGATTTTTTAACCGGCGCAGCAGAGTCCATTTCTACCTGCATCCATCGTCCGCCTCTCACTCTCCTAGATGTGATTTATCCTTCGATTGCGCTAGTATCGAACCCTGCAATAATACGCAAGTTTGCTGTGGCGTAGTCGTTCACTGTGCGAAGGTGCAGCGCAGATAACTAATAATAAGAATCAGGGAATGAGTCATGATCAAACGATTTATAGCTACCGCGACGGCGACGTTTGCTTTAGCTTTTGCGATTAATGTTGCCGCAGATGAAGCAGATCGGCGTCAAGCGCTATTCGGCGACGTTCATATTCACACTCAGCTTTCTTTCGACGCCTATATTTTTGGCATAAGGCGCACGCCAGACGACGCTTATCGCTACGCCCTTGGTGAAACGCTACGCCATGCTGCAGGATACGATATCGCGTTAAAGGGCGGCCCGTTAGACTTCTATGCGGTGACCGATCACGCGGAGTATCTAGGTGTGCTGCCTACGATGAATGACCCCGCATCCTCTATGTCATCGATCGCGTCCGCTGAAGGAATGTTCAGTCCTGTTTTTACCGACATCATCACGGCATTTGGAAAGGTTTTTCAATCGGTCACTGATGGCAAAGAGATAGAGGACATGAAAGCGCCTGGCATTGTCAAAAGCGGCTGGCAGGAGGTTCAAGCGGCGGCTGATCGGTATTATCGCCCAGGAGAATTCACAACATTCGCAGGCTTTGAATTCACTTCTCAACCAGACTACGGCAACCTGCACCGCGTCGTCCTTTTTCGCAGTTCACGCCGCCCCGAGCTTCCCTTCGGCGCGATGGATTCGACTAATCCCGAAGACCTCTGGGCCTGGCTCGATGCGAGCCGAGACGAGGGGATGGACGGGCTTGCGATTCCGCACAACAGCAACCTTTCCGATGGCTTAATGTTTCAGCTCACTGATTTTGACGGCAATCCGATTACAAGCGAATACGCGCAAACACGGATGCGTAACGAGCCGATAGTAGAGATGACACAGGTTAAGGGAACATCGGATACACACCCTGCGCTTTCACCTAACGATGAATTTGCTGGCTTTGAAATATATGAGACGCTGCTTGGCACCGATATTACCGGTAAAACGCAGGGCAGCTATGTGCGTGAAGCACTGCAGAATGGCTTGAAAATCGAAGAAGAAATTGGCGTTAATCCTTATAAATTCGGACTCATTGGCGCATCCGATTCGCATAATGCAGGTGGGCCTGTCGAAGAGGATCATTTCTTCGGGAAGACCGGGTTGGTCGATGGAACGCCGGATAGAAGACGCGCTTTCGTCGTGCCGGGTGAGGATGACCTGACGGGCGCGGCAGCGAGCTCGTTCTTCCAATGGAGCGCAGCGGGACTCGCCGGTGTGTGGGCTGAGCGCAACAACCGCGAAGATATTTTTGCTGCGATGCGCCGCAAAGAAACGTTTGCCACTTCGGGCCCCCGAATTAAAGTGCGATTGTTTGCCGGATACGATTACCCAGAGGAAATATTCGAGCGCAGCGATTTTGCGACTTTAGCCTATTCGCAGGGCGTCCCTATGGGCGGCGATCTGAGTTTAGAATCTTCACGCTCGCCTACGTTTCTCGCTCAAGCAAGCCGCGATGCCCACAGTGCCGGCCTTCAGCGCATGCAGATCATTAGGGGATGGGTCGAGGAGGGCGAGCTCAAAGAAGCGATTTTCGACATCGCCTGTGATAACGGCTCACCAGACCCGTCTACGCATCGCTGTGCAGACAATGGCGCACAAATCGACGTAACAAGCTGCGAGATACCCTCAGGCTACGGGCAGACACAGTTCGATGTGAGCTGGACAGACCCCGACTTCGATCCTAATCGGCGCGCGTTTTACTATGCCCGCGTGTTAGAGAATCCTACCTGCCGCTGGTCAACGTGGGAGGCTAATCGACAAGGAAAGGAAGTGCGAGATGGATTACCTTTGACTATTTTAGAGCGTGCGTGGAGCTCACCCATCTGGGTTAAGCCCCAGTAATGCCTCGTTAACGGGCAAGGAAAATTGGATATGATGGGTTTGAATCAGTCTAGGCAGCGCGCTCAGCGTGGTGTCTACACTAACGCCAAGACGGCGTTCGCTCTGCTATTGAGTTTGGCGCCTACAGCGCTCGTCGCTCAAGATGCGGGGAAGCCTGCGTTCACGAGCCACAGGGTTACTCAATCGATAGCGATGCTTGAACCCGCTGACACCAACGGCAATGTAGGTGTTTTTTTTGGCGACGAGGCAGTGTTATTAATCGACTCGCATTACGAGCGCAATGTTGAGGCGCTCGTCGCAGAAGTCGCTGAACTTACCGATTTACCCATCAGCTTTGCGGTAAACACGCACATTCATCCAGACCACATCGGAGGCAATGCGCGATTGGCAAGCTATGGCGTCACGCTGGTCGCACACGATAGCGTCCGCCTGCGCATGCTCAAGGAGCTGCGCATTCCGCGCAGAGGCGGTATCATCTTTCCGCAACCTGCAGAGGCTGCGCGGCCTGTTATCACCTACAGTGAGGCGCTAAGCTTTCACCTGAATAACGAAGAGGTGCGTGTCTTTCTTGCGCCGCCCGCTCATACCGATGGCGATAGCTTCGTTCACTTTGTTGATTCAGATGTGCTGCATTTAGGTGACGTCTTTCGAACTAACATGTATCCGATCATCGACCAGTTCAATGGTGGCAGTTTTTTGGGCATGATCGCGGCGATGCAAATCGCGATCGAGTTGGCTGGGCCTGACACGAAAGTTATACCGGGTCATGGGGGGGAGGTGAGTGATCGCGCAGGGATGATCGAGGTGCATGCAATGCTTTCGTTATTGCGCGATCGAGTTCAGACTGCCATCGAGTCAGGTGCCTCGCTAGAAGAGATTACTGCGATGAATCTTTCGCAAGATATTGATGGCCGCTGGGGTAGTGTGCCGTCGTGGACGTTTACCGATTTGTTACCCATTATAGACTCGGAATTACGCGCACAGCGCTAGGAAGTAGTATGCAAGGAAACCTCACAAGGACATTCGCGTCGCTCGCCTCATTTGCCTCTTTTGCTAAGGCGGCCGCCATCGTGGCAACGGGCTTGTTGGTTAGCGGTCATAGCATGGGCCAGCTGGGAGCGATGATGAATCCGGGCCTTGTCGGGCGTGATCAGACTGAAGCGATTCGCATCAACGACGCTATTTTTCAGGCGACTGGATTTGGCAATACCACAATGGTCGCAACGCCTGCGGGCAATGTCATTGTCGATACCTCACTGATCGTTAACGCGGCTCGTCACAAACGGCTGCTACAGGCGGAGGACGATGGCCCTGTTAAATATATTATCCTCACCCATGCCCATGGCGACCACATCGGCGGAGTGAACGCGTGGCGCGAAGAAGACACAGAGATAATCGCGCAGGACGAACACTACGAATTCGTCAATTATCAGAACCGCCTAAAAGGCCTGTTCTCGCAGCGCAATGCGGCGCAGTTTCCAAGCCTGAATGTTGTGCAGCTGAGTGAGCTCGAGATCGCGGAAGGGGTTGACAATTTTGGCGCTGAAATCGTTCCGACGATTATGTTCGAAGAAGAATATAATTTCGAACTCGGCGGTGTCGAATTTAATGTCCTGCACACTCCCGGCGAGACCTATGATCACCTGAGCGTGTGGGTGCCAAAATACCGCGCTGCGTTCGTTGGCGACAATTTTTACACCTCGTTTCCGAATATGTACACGCTACGCGGAACCAAGCCGCGTTGGGCGCTAGACTATGTCGATTCGATTAACCGGATATTAGCGCTGGAGCCTGAAATTTTAATCCCGAGTCATGGCGATGCAATCATTGGCGAACAGCAAATACAACGCGAACTGACACGCTATCGCGATGCCATTTTATATGTGCACGATAAGACTGTGCTTGGCATGAATCAGGGCAAAGATGTGCATACCCTGATGGCTGAGATAAGCCTGCCATCTGATCTGGATATCGGTGAGGGGTATGGGCGCATTTCATGGTCTGTGCGCGGAATTTATGAAAGTTATATGGGCTGGTTCGACGGTAATCCTACCTCGATGTTTTCGACGCCAGTCGACGAAGCCTACCCGCAGCTGGTCGAATTGGCGGGCGGTGCAGAGGCGGTTGCCATGCTTGCCGAGGCGCAGATCGAATCGGGCGACTTCGAACTCGCACTGCATTCGGCGGACATAGCGCTGAGCGCCGAGCCCCAAAGCGTGAGAGCGTTGCAAGCTCGGCTCGCGGCTTTTAACGCATTGCTCGCCGCGTCAGACAACTCGAATGAGATTGGCTGGCTTAGCTTCGGTGTCCGCGAATCTCAAGCTGCGTTAGACGCCGCATTGGTCCCGTAGCCTAGATTACGCGCGCTGCGGCTAGCACGTCGATTTCTTTGCCTGTGTAGCCGAGCTCTTCGAGAATAGCGCGAGAGTTTTCGCCAAGCGCCGGCACTTTAGTTACAGAGGCTTTGAATGAGTCGCTGCGCGCCGGCGGCTCGAGTGCTTCGAGGATGCCGGCTTCGGTTTCTACTTCGATAAACCTGTTTAGTGCGCGTAGCTGAGGGTGCTGCCATAGCTCTGCTATCGAGTTGGCTTTCGCACAGGCGATGCCACACACCTCTAGCGCCTCGATGACTTCCTCAGCTCGTAGTCCTCTGAATTTTTCTTCGATAATAACGCGGAGACTCTCTCTGTTCTGTGACCGATCGCTGTTGTTGGCGTACTCGGGTGCTGCTATCAATTTTTCATCGCCAAGAACGTTTCTGCAAAACTTTTCCCATTCCCGCTGGTTCTGAATACCGATCATCACCTCGCCGGCGCTGGCTTCAAAATCACCGCCGGTGCGGAAGCATCCGTAAGGATATATTGTCGCGTGGTCTGTGCCAGTGCGAGCCGGTTGTGCTGCCTCATCAAGCGAATAGTAAAGCGGGTAACCCATCCATTCAGTCATCGCTTCGAGCATCGATATTTCGATATGGCTGCCGAGACCCGTCTTACCTCGTTGGATGAGAGCGGCTAGGATGGCGGCATGTGCTTGAGTTCCTGCGGCAATATCAGCAATCGATATGCCGCTTTTCGCACCCTGCGCCTGGTTGCCTGTTATTCCCAAGAAACCAGCCTCGGCTTGAATAAGCAAATCATAGGCTTTGCGAGACGAGTGTGGGCCGGAGCTTCCATAGCCACTAATATCGCAGACGATTAATTTTGGGTTTCTAACTGCGAGTGTTTGTTTGTCCAGCCCCATTTTTGTCGCTGCGCCGGGAGCGAGGTTCTGGATAAAAACGTCGGCTGTACTCAGAAGTGTGTTGAGAACGTCCAGCCCTGCGGCCTTTTTAAGGTCAAGTGTGAGGCTCTCTTTCGATCTGTTTGTCCAAACGAAATGGGAAGACAAGCCGCGTGCCCGCGAGTCGTAGTGACGCGCAAAATCTCCGCCATCGGTGCGCTCGATCTTGATGACACGGGCGCCGAGTTCGGCAAGCTGGCGCGTCGCGAGTGGCGCGGCTATCGCATGTTCGAGTGCGATGACGGTAATGCCGGCTAGTGGGGGTGAATGCTGTGCCATTGTCGGTCTATATTTTTAGTTATTGGGGGTTCTAATTTGGTTGCCGTCTCAGAGGAAACGCGCCTCGGCGCGCATGGCGACGACGCCATCGTCTTTTACTATCCATAGGGGGACGCATCCGTCGTCAGCTTCAGAGCCTGCGCAAAGGGTATAGTGTTGCGTATCGATTACGGGGCTTACAGCCTTAAAGTCGAAGTGACGCAGGGAGCGACCGTCATTTGCAAAGTGTTGCTCGGCAAATTGCGCAAGCTGGGTAGCTAGTAAAGGTCCGTGCACTACTAGCCCTGAATAGCCTTCTACCTGAACAGCGTAGTCGCGATCGTAGTGAATGCGGTGGCTGTTAAAGGTGAGTGCCGAGAATCGAAAGAGGGTCACAGTGTCTCCGCGTAAAGTCTGCGAATGAAGAGGGGCAGGCGTTTCTTCGGAGGGAGGCAAGATTGTTGTTTTGCTCTTAGTTGAGGCTGTGTTGCCTTTAATTGCGGCCTCACGAAAAACTAAATCTTGTCGTTCGGTGATTAGCTTCGTTTCCTCCTGCCAGTAATCGTGTGTTATCGAGACGAACACGAGTTTGCCGCTGCGGCCTTCCTTAGCCTGCATAGAGCCGATCGTCGAATGGCGGCTAAGTGTCGCGCCGATTGGAATCGGTGCCAGAAATTCGAGCGAGCCACCAGCCCACATACGTCGAGGCAGTGCTATGGGTGGCAAAAAGCCACCGCGCTGCGGATGACCGTCTTCGCCGAGCAAATCAGCAGGTGCAGGAGCTTGGAAGTAACACCAATGCCCGAGTGTTGGCAGAACACCAGTAGCGGGTGTCTGCTCTATGCGCAGGAGAGTCGTTCGAAGTCGCTCGGCAAGCGCAGGATCGATGATGTCGTAAGATACCTCGGTCTTGCCGCCCCAGTCGCTAAAGTCTTGTTCGTTAGCTGCCACTGTAAATTCCTCGAACTATGCTATTTTGGGTGCCTGTAATGAGGGTCAAACATACTGTATGTCCTAATGAGTTTCCAATGACTTTCAATTAATGAACCGAATGCAAAGTGATTTAGAAGAGTACGAGGGGGAGTGCGAATGGCAGGAAAAACATTTGAAGAGTTAACGATCGGTGCGGTTTTCGAACATGAGATTACCCGCACTGTTACCGAAACCGACAACTTGCTGTTTAGTGCGATGACGCATAATCCGCAGCCGCTGCATATCGATGCGGAGTTTGCGCGTAAAAGCCAACACGGCCAGATTCTAGTAAACAGTCTTTACACGCTGGGGCTTGTGATCGGTATTTCGGTTGGCGAGACAACGCTAGGCACGACTATTGGTAATTTAGGTATGGAGAACGTTGAGTTTCCTCACCCCGTATTTATCGGCGATACGATAAGAGTTACAACCGTGATAAAGAACAAGCGGGCGTCGGAAAGCAAGCTGGACAGGGGAGTGGTCTGGTTCGAGCATAGCGCACACAATCAACGCGGCGAATTGGTCTGTCAGTGCCTTCGCAAGGGAATGATGATTCGCGATTCGCACTCTGATGCCCAAAAATAAAAAGCCTCCATCAGTAACGATTGGAGGCTTTTAGAGCTGCATTTTAGGCGTTCGTGAATTTAGAGTGCGAAATCAACTGAGTAAGATAGAACGAACTTGATATTGTCGTTATCTCTCGCGCTCATGCTAGCGTAGTCTTCCTCGCCGTCATTATTGTCGTCGCTGCCTAAGGTGGTGCCACTGATAGTAAATGCAAATCCATCCTTGGCGAGGGTGACTCCATAATCTAAATAGTCATCAGTTGTACCATTGAATGCTTCAACGAAGTCGCCTGCATGCCGACCGACGTGGAAGCTGAGCTCCGCTTCATTTGCGAGTTCAATAGCGTAGTCACCGTAAATATAGGTAGCTTGCCCAAAACCAAAGTCTTGGCCCACTCCCTCAGCGGCCTCTGTGTCGGCAAGAATTTGTGCGCCAACGGTGAAGGCTCCAAAACTCAGTGAGCCGTACACTTCAGAAAAGTCGAATTCTGCGTTCGCATCATAGTTAAAATAGAGATAGCCCACGTCATAACCGATACCGCCTGCTTCACCAGAATAGCCGAAGTAGACGTCATGCTCGTAAGAGAACGCGTCTCCTGCATCGTATTCTACGTTAGAGATCCACGTACCGACATAAAATCCATTGTCGGCAGAGTAGTCGATCCCGCCCTGAGTGGCGGGCAAATTGACTGATTGAGTAAGGCCGCGCCAGAGGTAGTTGTTAGTAATGCTGGCGTTCGCACTGAGTTCGGCTTGAGCGGCGACTGAGGTGAGCATCAGGCTCGCGCCGAGTGCTGTTGTTGCTAAGAGCTTAGCGTGGGTTGATGTTCTCATTGCGTTAAATGCCTTAGTCATCATGTGGTCTTCTCCATTGAGTTCGAATGCTTTTTCCTGCGTGAGTCCTTTGAGCGGATCGCCGCTAGGTTTCTTGTCCGACGTTTGCCCAGCGAGATGTGGGAGGGCAGAACTTGGTACACGTTAGAGATAGCAAGCGCTGTGCCAATTATGTAAAAATCATATTAATCAGCTGGTTAGATTATTTTTCGAAGAAGAGAGAGTTGTGGCGCTGTTGTGCTGCCTCGTTATAGCGCGCGCGATCGTGCGCTGTGCGCCAAAGCGGTGCAAACTGTCAATGAGATGAGTTTAAGTAGCGTTTAGGCTGCACTACTAAGGTTCAACTCGGTAGAATAAGAAGCGACAGGCTCATCGTTCCGCCACCTTGCCGCGTGATTATCACCCGGTATTCAGGTCGCTACTGGGCCCCACTTATTGATCTAAAGGATGACAGGATGCGCCTTCGCCGCTCACTCCACTTTGTACCCGGTGCTAACGAGAAGATGATGAATAAGGCGATAAGTCTGCGCGCAGATGCGCTCATCTTTGATCTTGAAGATTCTGTAACGCCTGAAGCGAAGCAAGCAGCGCGAGACGCTGTATGTGCTTGGCTCGATGAAAATAAGGGCTGCAGGCAAGAGCGGTTGGTGCGAGTTAACCCATTCGATTCAGAATGGGGCCGCGACGATCTCGAAAAAATTGTGCAACATCAACCCGACGCTATCGTTTTGCCTAAAGTCTTGTCTCGGGAAACCGTCGCCTCTGTAGATTTGATTCTTCAGCAGGCTGAAAAATCGCTGCCAGAGAATTTTACGAGCCCACGACTAATTCTTATTGGTACAGAGGAAGCCGGCGCTGTGTTCAATCTGCCGCAGATGACTAACCATCCGCGTGTCGACGGATTAACTTGGGGCGCCGAGGATCTGTCTGTCTCACTGGGTGCACGTCGCAAGCGCGACTTGAATGGCAATTATCTCGAGGTCTTTGGTTTTGTCAGATCATATTGTCTGCTGGCTGCCGCTGCTGCGGGTGTGCAACCCATAGATTCGGTCTATACAGACATCCGCGATATTGCAGGCCTTTGCCGCGAGAGCGAGACTGCTGCAGACATGGGGTTTACTGGGAAGCTTACTATTCATCCCGATCAGATCGAAGTCGTCAACGCTGCGTTTACGCCGAGCGCTGAGGAGATCGAGCGAGCGGAGATTTTGGTGCGAGCGTTCGATGAGAACCGACGCGAAGGAAAGATGGCGTTTACCTTCGAAGGATCGATGGTCGACGTGCCACATTTAAAGCGCGCGGAGCAGTTGCTCGCCATAGCGGCGCAGATCGCCGCTCAAAATAGCTGAACGATTAGTTAGTATAAAAGGGCAACGAATGGATTTTAGTGAAAGCGAAGAACAACGCCTTATTCGCGAATCAGTAAGGAAGCATTGCAGCGATTTCCCCGATGAGTATTGGGAGCGGAAAGATGCAGCCGGCGAATTCCCCACCGATTTTTTCGATTCGATGGCCGCGGCGGGATGGCTCGGCATAGCGATGCCCGAAAAATACGGAGGTGCGGGTAAAGGCATTCAAGAGGCGGCGATCTTACTCGAAGAGGTTGCTGCTTCTGGCGCTGCAATGAATGGAGCGACCCCTCTTCATCTTTCTATATTTGGCATGCACCCGGTTGTAAAACATGGCAGCGAAGCCCTCCGTAATACCTATCTACCGAAAGTTGCCCGCGGTGAGATGCACGTGGCGTTCGGTGTTACCGAGCCTAATGCAGGCACCGACACGACCTCTATAGAGACATCGGCAAAGCTCGACGGAGATCACTATATTGTTCGCGGTCGTAAAGTATGGACGACCAAGGCAATGGAATCCGAGCGTGTGCTATTGCTCGTGCGCACGACGCCGCGTAAAGAGGTGCAGCGTAAAACCGATGGAATGACTCTTCTACTAGCTGAATTGCAGCGCCCTGAGGTAACTATTTCACCGATCCCTAAACTCGGTCGAAACGCCGTGCGCACGTGCGAGGTGGTTTATGACGACCTGCGTGTCGCGGTGACCGATAGGGTAGGTGAGGAAGGAGAAGGCTTTCGTTATTTGCTCGATGGCCTCAACGCCGAACGTATATTGATCGCTGCAGAGGCGTTAGGCATTGGACGAGCGGCACTCCGGCGCGCAGTAAATTATGCGAACGAACGAGTTATATTCGATCGGCCGATTGGTAAAAATCAAGGTATTGCCTTTCCGTTGGCGCAGGCGCGTACGCAGTTAGACGCGGCCGAATTGATGATCAAGAAAGCGGCGTGGTTAATCGATAACGGCAAACCTTGCGGAGCAGAGGCAAACATGGCGAAATACCTTGCCGCCGAAGCTGGTTTTTTCGCAGCCGACGCGGCAATTCAGACACACGGCGGTTTTGGCTATGCGCGCGAATACCATGTAGAGCGGTATTGGCGTGAGGCACGACTGATGAAGCTTGCGCCGATTTCTCAGGAGATGATTTTGAATTTCGTTTCCGAACATGTGCTGGGCCTTCCGCGATCTTACTGATAGTCTTTGACGCGCTTTAAGCGTGATCATTTAGAAGAAAGCGCTCGCAAAAGTGCTCAATAAGAAATTTACAACCGGCCCGCTTCACGGGGGCAACCAGGAATTAAGGATCACACATGAGTAACACCATTCGGTTAAATCTTGTCTGCGCGTTCATTGCCTTCTTTGGATTCATGTCCGTACAGGCACAAGAGATCTCCCCGCTCGATGACCCTAAGTTTCAGCGTGTCGAGCCTTTTCAGGTGTTCGATAATCTTTACTATGTTGGTGCGAAATGGGTGTCTGCTTGGGTGCTCGAAACCGATCAAGGCCTCATCCTCTTCGATTCTCTCTATGGCGAGTTAACGGATATCGCCATCGATGGCATTCGTGATTTAGGCATGGACCCAAATGACATCCGTTATCTGATTGTCAGCCATGCCCACTTCGATCATATCGGAGGCGCTCGGCGCATTCAGGATGAATTTGGTGCAGTGGTGTTAATGACCGACGAAGACTGGCAGATGACCGATGAGCCCGCCATCTATCGAGAATACCCTAAACCGATTCGTCATCTCACGGCGACACACGGTGGCACGCTTAATCTTGGACGCGAGAAACTCACGTTTATGAAAACGCCTGGCCACACGACTGGCGTGCTGTCGACGAGTTTCACCGTGTATGACAACGGTTATCCTCATGCTGCTGTGATGTTTGGCGGCGCGGGACTCAATTTCGACGGGGTTGAGCGTACTCAGATGTATCTCGACAGCATTGCCTTTCTTCAGTCTCTCGAAGGCGTCGAGGTAAACATTCCCAATCATCAAGACTCGGGGGAAGTATTCGAGCGACTCGAAAAACTCGTGCTACGTGGGAAAGATGCGCCGCATCCTTTTGTAGATCCTGAGGGGTGGACGCAGTGGTTAGACGAGTTGTTGGCCGCTGCCGAAGAGAAAATGGCCGACGAACAAGCGAAGCGCTAAGCGATAAAATAGCTCAGGGGAAAGGCGCAATAACAATGAAAAGGCGCATTAAAATGAAACAACGTATTAATTAAAAGCGCAT
>ERZ887849.3542-NODE-3542-length-11663-cov-5.831409_pt1 | contig 11663 bp, 11 predicted proteins | sample MGYA00521267_ERZ887849 | MGnify/ENA primary metagenome ERZ887849 (study PRJEB32303, sample SAMEA104408601) | aquatic metagenome | biome: Brackish water; feature: Pelagic; material: water | place: Baltic Sea | collected 2014-06-06T16:11:00 | depth 2,863 m ... | reverse complement strand
CGTTCCAGGTGTGTATGGCAGCGCACCTGTTGGCGCTGCAACACCACCCACAGGGTGTCGCCCTCCACCGTCCATTCCACCAGCTTCATCCGCCGGTCATCGGTCTGCCACGACGCGGACCAGCGCTCCTGAAAGTCCGCCGAATACCCCACCATCGTCCACGCCGCGCCCCGGCTGTCGGTGCCGATGAGCACCACACCCGACTCGCCAGCGGGGGCCACCACCCACTCATCCCGGCGAGACACCGCCACCTCAACCCGGTCGGACTGGACCACCGGCGGGTTGGGGCGGTCCATCGGCGTGCGCCGCGCCGCATGAACCGAAGCAGACAACCCAACAAGCAACACGCTCAACCAGCCCATGAGGACCCTCGCTCAAGTCGAGGTTCGTGTATCCACATAAATCAATACGCGCCACACCGGATGTCAGATCTGGGACCACTCGGTGATGGCCGAGACCCGCTCATTCAGCGGCGGCGGTGGCGGCGGCGGGCCGTCCAGCATGAAGCCCCGCATGATGCGGCGCACATCGGTGTCGGGCAGGGGGGTCGGCGGGCTGAGCTCAGCCGGGTCGAGGGCCAACACCCGATCCACAATCGCGGCAATGCCCACTGCAACGGGGCTCTCGGGCGCATAGTCCACGATGCACTGGCGGTACAGCTCGGCCTCACACACCAGCGGATCCCGGGGGAGCACCCCCAACACACGGGTGCCGATGGCGTCGGCAAAGCGCTGAATCGGGGCGAGGTCGGCTTGGTTGTTCTTGAGGTTCACCACCAAGCCCGCCAGCACGATGCCATTCTTCGCGAACAACGTACATGCCGCCGCGATGCGATTCGCCGCATACGCCGCCATCAGCTCTTCGGACAACACCACCACAACCTTGGAGCCGGCCGACTTGCGCATCGGTGCGGCAAAGCCACCACAGACCACATCACCCAACACATCGTAGACCGTCGCGTCGTACAGCGTGTCGTCCACAAGATGAATCTCTTCGAACAACTCAAAGGACCGAGACACCGCGCGACCGCCACAGCCCCGACCGGCTTGGGGCCCACCCGACTCGACACAGTCGATGCCTTCGATGCCCGGCATGATGAGGTCGTCGGGTTCCAGATCGTCCCCGCCATCAAAGAGCTGGTCGATGACCGTCTTGAAGCGGCTGGGGTCTTTGACGAGCACCAGCGACGAGTCGTGCTTTGGATCGCAGCCCACGTGCAGCACCCGCATGCCCTTGCGCGACAGCGTGAGCGATGCGCTCGTGGCGATGGTGGACTTTCCGATGCCACCTTTTCCGTAGAAGGCGATGCGTTGCATTGAGGCTCCAGGGTGCCGACAGACTACCGGCCCTCACAGCAATGGCAAGTGCGCGACAGACAACAAGTCCCCGGCCACCACCCGCGCTCGACCGCTTCAGCGCACCCGCACCCGAGCGGCCCGCACACCCCCGTCAATGCCCTTGAGCGCGGCTTCCCAGCGCTCGCTGACCCGGGCACCGCCGAGCCAGTCCTGGCTGACCGCATGGTCCGCCAGAGTCTCGGCGACCACCACCTCGTCGGGGGCCGCTTGGCCCTGCAAGCGGGCGGCCACATTGACGGTCTGGCCGAAGTAGTCGAGCACCCCGTTGGCCGTGACCGCGTAGCAGGGCCCCGAGTGGACACCGATCTTGAGCGTGAGCCCCTCGGCTTGGGGCTTGTCGGCGAGGAAGGCCGGCCAGCGCCGCAGCACCTCAAGCGCGCACCGCAGCGCGTCGCCGTCCTCCACAAAGGCCGCCATCACGGCATCTCCGATGGTCTTGACCACCGTGCCGTCGTGCTCGGCGATGACCGCATTGAGCAGGTCGAAGTGTTGCTGGACCAGCCGGTAGGCCACCGCGTCACCCTTGGCGGTGTACAGCGCGGTGCTGCCCGTGAGGTCGGAGAACATCAGCGCCACACGGCCAATCTTGTGGCTGCGCCCAGCGGCGAGCACCTCGCTGGAGAACTGGCGCCGAAAGCGGGGATGGGTGGACAGCTCAAAGGCCGTGGCCGCCTGATGCTGCCAGCCTGGATACTCCAGCTTGAGGTGGCGCTCATCCGGGAAGTGGCTGTTCACCAGCAGGGTGCCCTCGGGTGCGACCAAGGTCTCGCCGGACGAGCCATCGGGCCCCACATCCACCGTGGCCGTGGTTGGCCCGTCCGCGTGCACCACCACGTCGACCACCTGCCCACCCCGCACAAACAGGCGCATGCCCGCCGGGGTTGCCGGACTGGTCAGCGACGTGGTGCCGTTGGCGGGCAGCACAAACTGGCTGAACACATGGGGGGTCATCGCAGGGCCGCCGGAGCAGAACTGCACATCTTCGACCTGGCGGACGTTGGGCTTGGGCCTGAAGGTCGCTTCCACCGCTTCATCGAGGGGCAGGTCGAAGCTGATCTCACAGAGCTGGCAGTGGCCGCCCTCTTCGAGCTCCCACAGGTGGTGTACCCGCGTTGCGGCGGTCTGGCAGCTGGGGCAGATGAGGTCCCAATACAGGTCGAGGATGCCCTCTTCCACACCAATCAGGCACACATCGAGCACGTCGCGACGGCGCATGCCCCACCGGTCGGCCAGCTCATAAGGGCGGATGCGCAGCAGCTCGGCGCTGTGGCCGGTCTGGATCAGGTCCAAGAGCTTGTCGGCCGCCGCGGTCTGGCCCGGTGCCAGCCCTTCTTGGAAGGCTTGGGTGGGCACCACCGCAGCAGCCCGCGTGCCGGGCACGGCAGACGCCCGCTTGGCGTCCTCGTGGAGCATCAGGTCAATGGCGGAGATGGCGTCTCCGAGGGACTTCAGGCGACGATTCCCCAGGAACCGGGCCACCGGCATCAACAACAGAAACTTCGGGAAGAGCCGCAGGTCCAGCGTGATGAGGGTGCCGCCGTCATCGGCATCCTCGAGCTGGTAGCGCATGCGCAGCCACGACGTTGGACCGGTGCGCAGCTCGCGGTGCACTTGGAACCACCGCGGCGTCTGCCACTCATACGGCGGCTCGGAGTAGACGACCGGAAACCCATCGAGCCGGGTGCGCACCAAGAAGCGGGCGGCAGTGCCGTCATCCAGCGGTTCCATGTCGATCGTGGACATCCCGCTCAGCTGGTTGAGCAGGTTGGTGTCGGTCACCTTGGGCCACAGCGCGGCCCGAGGGCTCACGCAGTGAAACCGGTGCTGAAGCGTCAGCTCGGGCATGAAAGATGGGCTCGGCGTCCAGGGTCGGACCCGACCGTACCCCAAGCAGCCGGTCGGGAAAACCCGCTGGGAAAGCCTTGGCGCTCGCGGTCGCCCCCAGCCCCCACCGCGCCCGTCCGGTGGACTATGTTGGCGGCCGTCCCTTGTGCTCCCCCGCAACCCTGCGGTCCCGATGCCCCACAGCTTGCCCCAACATGACCCCGACCCCCGCGGACGCGCGCGCCTGCTCGACCGGGCACGCCGCCAGTACCGCGTGACCTTCGACTATCTGGGCGGGTTCGGGACCGCCGCGGAGCTGCCCCCCCGGGAGCTTCCGGCGCTGCGTTGGCTCTGGATTGGCACCCGCAACTTTTCGTGGATCTTCCTCAACAACCTATGGATTGCGCTGCGCAGCGGTCCGCGCCACTGGGGCGCCCAGCTTCGGCTCGCGGCAGAGCGCTTGAGGCTGACCGAAGCGCGGGGGCTGCCGGGCTTCATCATCTGGCTGGCCCAAGGGCGGGCCCACGGTCGCCCCCGGAGCACCGCCGACCTGCGCGGGCTGTTCGGCCTGCTGGATCCGGACCCGGCCACCCAAGATGGCCTCAGCGACGCCTTGTTCGCGGAGCTTCGTGTGGCGGGCCCCAACCCCCTGGAGCTCACGCGGGTGCGGGCGCCCCCTGCCGACCTGGGCCTCGACGACCCCGACACCCTCGGCCCGCTCGGCATGTCCATCGCCGAAGCCATCGCGGCCAAGGCCCTCTACATCGCCGACTACCGAGCGCTGCGGGGGACCAAGGGGGCGTCCTTTCCGTGCCAGAAGTTCCTGGCCGCACCGGTCGCGGTCTTCGGGCGCCCTCCCCAGGGCCAGTCCCTCGTGCCCATCGGCATTCAACTCAACGAGGATGACTGGGTGCGACCGGGGACGGTCCCGCATGGCAGACCGCCCGGCTCGCGGTCCAGAGCGCCGATGTGCACATGCACCAAGCCGTGCACCACCTCGCCCGCACCCACCTGCTGCTCGGCGCCATCGCGCTTCACACTCGGCGGGAGCTGTCGGCCCGCCACCCGCTGTCGGCGCTGCTCTCGCCCCACTTCGAGGGCAACCTGTTCATCAACTGGTTGGCCAAGCGGTCGCTGGTCGCCCCCGGGGGCTCGGTGGCCGCGCTGCTCGCCCCGGATCTGGACTCGGTGCTCGCGGTCACGGTGTCTGCCCTAAAAGACGTCGACTTTGGCGCACTCGCCCTGCCCGCCGAGCTCGCCGCGCGTGGTGTGGACGACCCCAGCGCCCTGCCCCACTATCCCTATCGAGACTCGGGAATGCTAATCTGGACGGCAATCTCGTCATTTGTGGACCGGATTCTGCTCCACACCTACCCGAGCGACGGCCTGCTCATCGAAGACACCGAGCTGCAGCGCTGGATCCGGTCCTTGGAAGACCCTGCGGGAGGGCGACTTCGGGGGGTCAGCGAGCAGGACGGCGGGGTCCAGACCCGGGCCCACCTCGGCGGGCTGCTCACCCACATCATCTTTCGGGCCAGCGCCCAGCACGCCGCCCTGAACTTCCCCCAGCTCGGCGTCATGGGCAACCCGGAGGTCTTTCCCCTCGCGCTGTATGCCGAGCCCACACCCCAGGCCGACCCGCTCGACTGCTTGCCCGACATGAACCAAGCCCACGCCCAGATCAACCTGGGCCAGATCTTGGGCGGGCTGTGCCACACCCGGCTGGGCACCTACCCGCCGGGCACCTTCACGTCGCCGCCGCTGAAGGCCGCCCTGCGGGCCTTCAGAACCGACCTGCGCACCGTCGAAGCCACACTGCGGGCGCGCTACCCGACCTACCCGACACTGTACCCCTCGAAGATCCCCCAGAGCACGAACATCTGAGGGGTCAGGGAGGGGGAGCGCACAGCATCAGCAGCAGCGCAGCCCGTGAGCGGCCCGGGCCAGCTCGTCCAAGGCCTCCAGCACCATGGCGCGCTTGTCTTCGGCAATCTGGGACATGAGCGAGACCACCACATCTTCGGTGCGTCCCCGAAGCTCGATGGCCTGGGCCACACCGGCCGGGGTGAGCGACACCCGCACCCGGCGGCGGTCATCGTCATCACGGGTGCGGGTGGCCCAGCCCTTGCGCTCCAGCGTGTCGGTCATGCGTGTGGTGGCGGGGCGACTCGTGCCCACAAGCTCGGCCAGATCAGCGATCTCCTGGGGACCGGGGACCAGCGCTTGCAGACACACACACTGGGCCACCGTGACGTCGCCGCAGCACACCGCGTCCCGCTCGACGAGCCCGAAGGCCCGCACAAAGCGCAGCATGGCGGCCACAGCCTGGTCCACAGCGGGATCAACAGGGGTGGGGGCACAACAGGAGCTCATCCGGACACGCTGGGCTTGGTGGCGGTGATGCGCGCGCTCCACACGCTGGCGGCGGCGGCCTGGATGGCGTCCATGCCCACGGCTTCAATGGCGGCCCGGGCCGTGGGATCGGAGACCGTGCCCACCAGCAGCTCGGCGGCGGACGTGCGCTCGGTCTGGATGTCGACGAAGCCCGCCCCCTCCATGGCGGCGATGTAGTCGGCTTGGAGCATGGCACCGGAGACACAGGCCACCCAGCTCGCCGCGGACGTGCGCACATCGTCGGGGAGGGCCTCGCTCAGCACGATGTCGGAGACCGCGAGGCGAGCGCCGGGCTTGAGCACCCGAAAGGCCTCGCGAAACGCTTGGGGCTTGTCGGGGCTCAAGTTGATGACGCAGTTGGAGATGATGACGTCCACCACGTCATCGTCGACGGGCAGCGCCTCGATCAGACCCTCGCGAAAGTCGCAGATGTCGGCGTAGCCCGCAGCAGCGGCGTTTTCCTTCGCGCGCACCAGCATCTCGGGGGTGGTGTCCACCCCGATGACATGGCCCGAGGCCCCAACCGCAGCTGCGGCGAGCAGTGCATCGAAGCCGGCCCCACAGCCGAGGTCAAGCACGGTCTCGCCCCCGACGAGGCCAGCCAGGGCGGTGGGATTGCCGCAGCCAAGGCCCAAGTTGGCCCCATCCGGCACGGCGGAGAGCTGGTCGGCCGAGTAGCCGAGGGCCCGCGCCCGGTCGGCCGCTTGAGCTGGGTCGGTGGACGGTGCGCAGCAGCCCGCACCGGAGTTGGCGGCGATGCGCCCGTACTCGGCCCGCACCCATGCGCGGATGGCCTCGGCATCGGTGGGCGCCGGCTCGGACGTGGGGGAGGTTGCGGGGACGGACTTGGCACAGCAGGACATGGTCACTCCAGACTTGGGGGGCGAGAAGGCCGCAGCACCGCGGCACATCCAAGATGTACCCATATTCATTGCACACTGCAATCACTTTCATTGCAGTGTGCAATGATTTCTCAGATCTCGCGAATTGAGGGGGATCGCGAACGGAGCAGAATTGGGGCACAGTGGGTCCGCGAAGGCTCGGAGGCTGAGATGTGGTGGCTGCTGTGGGCATGTGTGGCGGGGGGCAGCGACAAGCCCAGTGGCGGGACGGGCACAGCAGACGACGCGGGGCCCGAGGACACCGGCCCCGTGGACACCGCCGTGATGTGCACGGGCCAGCGGGGGATCGCCCTGTCGACCGATGCCGGCACGACCTGGGACTCGCCCGAGCCCGACGGCCACGACGGGTGCTGGGGCATCGCGGTGCTTGAAGACGACGGCGTGGTCGGGGTGTGCGACCGGGGCAACGGCTGGAGTGCGGATGGGGGCTGCACGTGGACCGGGCTTGAGGGCGGGGACGACCGCCTAAACGGCATCTTCGCCGATGGGGACCAAGCCTGGGCATGGACCTATGAGGGCGTGGTGCGCATCGAAGCGGGCACCGCCACAGCGTTTGGCGACGGCATCTCCAACGCCATCACGGTGGGTCGCACCCTCGACGGCATTGTGGTCGCCACCCAAGACGCCCGGGTGCACCTGCTCGACAGCACCGGCGCAGTGAGCGAGGTCCGGGCCGCGCCCGCCCATGACTCCGAGCAGTTCCAGCTCGTGCACGCAGCGATTGAAGACGATGTCGTGGCGCTCTTTGTGCGCACCAGTCCGTCTTCCTATGCGCTGTTTCGGTCGATGGACGGTGGCCGCACCTGGGTGCCGCTCACCTTGCCGGGCACGCCCGATCCCGAAGAGCCCGGGGGGATGTTGCTGGACCAGGGGCGGCTGTTTGTGTCCTTCGATGGGCTGCTGCTCTACCCGCCAAGCGCCGTGGAGCCGACGGTGCTGGACTCAAGATGGCTGGTGCCCCTGGGCGTGCCCCCGAGCGAGCCGGACACGCTGTGGGTGGGCACGGGCCTCGAAGATGGCCTGGACGTGGGCACAGTCGAGATCTCCACCGCGACGGCGGCGACGACGGACTGGCCGTGGGCGGGGGGCCGGGCGGTGCAGCTTCAGTGGACCGACAGCGGGCTGTGGGCGGCCCACTTGCTCAGCATGAACGAAGACTGACCAGGGGACTGAAGAGGACGGGAACAGGGCTCAGCGGCGGCGGCCCACGACCACAGCGACAAGCGCGAGAACCACGACCAACAGGGCATGTCCAACGAGTCGGTGGGGACTGTGGACGATGGGACAGTGGAGCTGCAGGGCGAGCTGACCGGCCATCGCGCCGGCGACCCCACCGAGCAGCCACGGCGCCCGAATGCTGCGTCCGGTCGCCCGTGCGCCGAGGCCGAGCACCACCATGCCGGGGAGCGCCACGGCCGCCCCGACGAACAAGCACCCGAGTGCCCGAGGGATGAAGTCGGTGCCCGCCCCCGCCAGCGACGCGGGGTGGGCTTCGTGGGCCGGGGGCAAGGCCGCGAGCGTGCCCGCCAGCACCATCGCGCCCACCAGCGCTGCCCAGGCCAACCGCGGCGAGAGCACCGGCCTGGACGGTGTTCCCAGTGACATGATGGTCGCCGCAGCCGCCGACACACCGTAGAGCCCCACGAGCACCAGCATCTGGGGCATGGGGAAGACGTCGAGGTCCACCCGGGGCCGAACCAGGGCAAAGACCAGCGCCACCCCCACCGTGGCCAGCCCCGCGAGGACCCGCCGCAGCGAGGTGGGCCGGCTTCGCCACCAGCCGAGAGCACCCTGCTCATCGGAGATGTCCGCCCGCAACCCCTCCAGCACACCGTCGAGCGACACCGCCGCCGGGGCCTCCAGCGCCAGCTCCAGCTCGGCCTGGGCACAGTCCACACACCCGTCGAGGTGGGCCTGCTCATCAGTGGTCAGGGCCTCCCCCAAGCGAAGGCGGTCTTGCACGTCGGCGCACGTCATGCCCCACCTCCGCCCAACAGGGCTGTCCGGAGCTGCTTGTAGGCCCGGTGGGCCCGCACCTTCACGGCACTGGTGCTCGCGCCCACCGCTTCTCCAACCTCAGCCATGCTCAGCCCCCCAAACCAGTGAAGCTCGACGACCTCTCGGCTGCCCCGGGGCAGCGCCGCCACCGCATCGTGCAGCTCCACGGCTTGCACGCACTTTTCCTGAAGACCCTCCACAGCGGCATTGTCATAGGCTGGCCCCTCACCGGGGGACAGTGGACTTCGCCGTTCCCGCCGCAGCGCGTCTCGCTTGAGGTTCAGCGCAATGGTCGTCACCCAGGGGCGAAAGGGCCGCTGGGGGTCGTAGTCGAGCCGGGCACGCCACACGATGAGGAACGTCTGTTGGAGCAGCTCCCGGGCGTCTTCAGGGCTGAGCCCACCCCGGCGCAGTGCACCGCCCAGCCGGGGGGCATGCCGCGCGAACAATTGCTCAAAGGCCGCCGGGTCACCACCGGCAACCTCGATCATCAGGGCTTCATCGCTGAAATCCGAAGAGTCCACGGCGCCGTGTAACCGCACCGGGCCGCGGTCGTCCGCCCGGGTCCCCGGCGAGCTGGACTTGTGGGACGCGGGCACCGAGGCCAACCAGATGCCCGGCGCAGGACTGGACCAGGCACCGTGGCAGGCCGGTCCCCACACCGGGGGCGGAAGACATGGTCAGCACGGGGCGGAGGGTGGACGGTGGCTTCGACTATCCCGCAGTGGAGGGCATCATCGAGGTGACGCTCACGGCGTTGTGGGCCCCAGTCCGTGTGTTCCGGGCATGCAACTGACCCAGGTTGAACCTCGGGCGTCTTCGCCCACTCATCGGCCGGCGGTGGGGTACACTCAGACGTACATCCAGGAGTCAGCATGACCGCCCATCGCAACCTGAATCTCGAAGCAGACATTCGCCCGGTGTCGGACTTCCGCGCGAACTCTGCGACGCTGATTCGTCAGGTGCGGGAGACCGGCCGTCCACTTGTGCTGACCCAGCGGGGACGCCCCACCGCGGTCGTGGTCGGTGTGGGTCAGTACCAGGCGCTGCTTGACGAGGTCGCGGAGCTGAAGGACATCTCGAGAGGTCTGGCCGACGTGGCGCAGGGACAGGTCACGAGCCATGCGGAAGTGGTGGCCGAGCTGCTGGGCGATCCGGAGTGAGCCACGAGATCGTCTGGTCGGACAACGCCAAGCGTGGCCTCCGGATCAGCCAGTCCGACTACGAAGACCTGCGGGCCGGTGGCGGGCGCAAGACAGTGGCAGCCATCTTGCGCTCCGTCGCGCAGCTTGCGCAGTTTCCACGTCGCGCCCCCGTCCACCCTCGACTGGAAGATCCGTCGATTCGGCGATTGGTGATCAAGAGCCACATCGTCGTCTATCGAGTGTGGGATGACCCGCCGACCGTGCAGATTCTGGCCGTCCGACATGGACGCCAGCTTGGGCTGAGCATCGAAGACGTTGAGCAGATCTGACGCGACGTCCATCTGTGACAGCCCGCCCGAGGCCCCCAAGGTCCGCTCGCCCATCCCCCCCAACACGAGCTCGCCGCGTCCACAACACAACAGCACCCCAACAAACCAAGCCGACCCTCAGCCCCCCGCATCCCCCAGCCCCAGCGCCGCCACAAACGCCGCCACCGTCGGCGGGCGCACAGCCGGGTCCACCGCCAGCGCACGGATCAGCGGCCGGTCCTCCGGCAACAGGGCCTCGGCGTCCAACACCATCGACTGCTTCGCCACCAGCGCATCCTCCACAGTGGCGTCCCTCAGGTCGATCGGCGGCGCGCCGGTGAGCAGCTGCCAGCCCAAGGCCCCCAGGCTATACACGTCGGCCACGGGCTCAGGCACCGACCCGAGAAGCTGCTCAGGCGCGACATAGTCGAGGGTACCAGCAACACAGCCCGCGCCACCGCTCAGCGCCGCAATCCCAAAGTCCAGCAGCACCGGCTCCGGCGGCTGGGTGGCCCGCAGGCGGATGTTGCCCGGCTTGATGTCGCGGTGGATGACCCCGCCGCCGTGGGCATGGACCACCGCGTCGCACAACCGGCCCAGCAGCGCCCGGGCCTCGTCCCGACCCAGGCCCCCGTCCGCGATGACGTCGCCCAGCAGCTCCCCCCGAATGCGCTCCATCACCAGCACGGGGGTGCCGTCGTCATCAAAGCATCCGTACACCCGGGGGATGCCGGCGTGGCGCATCCGGGACAAGGTCTCGACCTCCGCCTCGAAGCGCACCCGGGCGGCCGGTGACCGTCCAAAGGGCGAAAGCGTCTTCAGGGCGACCTCGGCCCCGCTGGTCTGGTGCTCCGCCGCATAGACCACCCCCATCGCGCCCCGGCCCAGCTCTTCGGTCACCCGGTAGTCGCCGATGCGCTCGGGCATCGCCTCGGTCTGGACCAACAGGTCCGCCATCACCCGCACCACCCCCAGCGAGGGGCTGGTCATGAAGGCCGCGCCCTCGGCATCTTCGGCGTCCAGCCACCGCTGGGTGAGCACTTGCACGTCCGCCGGCACCAACCCAAGCTGGCGCTGGCGCTCGGCTTCCCCCAAGTCGATGATGGCATCGAAGAGGGCGCGGGCTTGGGCAAAGACCGCCGGGTCCATCAGACCGGACGCAGGCGGTCGGCGAGGAACGACCGGGCAAAGCGCCACGTGCGGGCGACCGTGCGGCTCGATGCGTTGGTGACCTCGGCCACCTCTTCCACCGTCAGCCCACCAAAGGTGCGCAGCATGACGACCTCGGCGGCCCCAGGGTCGAGCTTCTCAAGCTCCCGGATCGCGTTGTCCAAGTCAATGACATCAACAACTTGCGGAGCATCTTCGCCAAGTCCGGTCAGCGTGGCCCGCACCCAGTCGCCCCCCCGCTTGTTGGCATTGCGGGCCCGGGCGCGGCTGATCATCACCTGGCGCATCGCCCGGGCGGCCACGGCCATGAAGTGGGCCCGGGACCGAAAGCGGGAGCTGCTGCGGGCCAGCTTCTCCCAAGCTTCGTGGAGCAGCGCGGTGGGCTGGATGGTCGACCCCTCCCCGCCGCGCTCTTTGTGGATGCGTCCAGCCAGCGCGTGGAGATGCTTGTAGATCTCCTCGTCGAGCTCGACCTCTACGTCCGGCTCGGCGTCTTCACCGGGGACCGGCGGGTCGTCCAGCTCAGGCACAGTGTCGGGGGCGATGGGCGCTCTCGGCAGGATG
>ERZ887849.3538-NODE-3538-length-11666-cov-5.288692_pt1 | contig 11666 bp, 11 predicted proteins | sample MGYA00521267_ERZ887849 | MGnify/ENA primary metagenome ERZ887849 (study PRJEB32303, sample SAMEA104408601) | aquatic metagenome | biome: Brackish water; feature: Pelagic; material: water | place: Baltic Sea | collected 2014-06-06T16:11:00 | depth 2,863 m ... | reverse complement strand
AACAACAGAAATACACACAAACATCAGTGCATCCTTCGGGTCATTATCGACCATGGTTTGCATAAAATAATTGTAGTTATCCTTTAAGTATTCGAGATACGCTTGAAATCCTTCGCCTGAAAGCAATGGTTCGAGCACCCGTTCTTTTTCCCCTGTTGGAAAAATTACCTGAAGAAAAGGGACAAAAAGCACCAATGAAAGCAGGTTGAAAACTACAAAAAGCAGGTTGAAAACAATGGTGGCTATGGCTCTCCACTTGTATTTAAACGTTGCTTTTACTATGCGTACAAATTGCTTCATGCTAAAAGCAAAGATAAATTTAAATCTGGTAATAATGGGATTTATAGGTTTTGAGTTTGTAAGTTCAGGTTTCAGGTTTCAGAATTCGATGTTCAGGGTTCGAAAAAAGCGAAGCGCAAGCTCGAACTCTTAACATGTAACGCGTTACCCGCATCCCAATTTCAAAACTCTTCTTAAATTAGCAGAAAAAAAAGTGATTCTTCTTGCACGCTTCTTTAAGCTCCTTTTTCGTTTTGAGTTTTTCAAAAAACGATACTTCGGTATTCATAAGCGTATCTTTCGCCCTTTTGGCATATTCAAAAATACAGTAATCATTGCTGACTACGATAAAACGTTAAAAATAAAACTCAGTTTGCGCGATTGGATTCAACAACAAATTTATTTTTTTGATTTCTATGATGAAAGAGGAATTCGTTTTATCCAATCACAACTAAAGTATGGAGATACATTTATTGATATTGGTGCTAATATTGGTGCTTATTCATTAATTGCGGCTAAATTAGTTGGTGAAAAGGGACAAGTCATTGCTTTTGAACCCATCAATCAAGTGCGTAATCGTTTGATTGAAAATGTTGCTTTAAATAAATTCAAACAGATTGTTTTAGAGCCTTTGGCAGTATTTGATGAAAATACCAAATTAACATTGCATATTTCGAGTCAAGACAATTTCGGAATGTCGAGTATGCATGCACACGATGAAGTGTCAGGATTGACACAAATTGTTCAAACAGTAAGGATTGACGAATATGTCAAAAATCATTTTATGAATAAAATAGACATGATTAAAATAGATATAGAAGGAGCAGAACTTTTTGCTTTAAAAGGTATGATGTCTACATTAATGCGTTTGAAACCATTGGTTTTGATAGAGATATGTTCGGATGTTTTAGACGGAACAAACTTAAGAACTGATGAAATCTATACTTTTTTTCAACAGTTGAATTATTCTCCATTTTGTATTAATGAGGATGGCAGATTAGTTAACTGCGCGAATCTAGGGAAATCGGACTACAGAAATTTTCTATTTAAACCTAACTAAATGAGAACGTTAATAGTAGTAAATTTATTTTTATTGCTCGGTGCTTGTACTTCGAATCAAACCGAGTTTATGGCTAATAAATCAATAGACCCGAATCGAACTATTGATTCTTTATTGAATCAATGGCATGCCTCTGCTTCTAATGCTGATTTTGTGGGATATTTCGACTTTATGGATAGTGCTTCGGTTTTTATCGGTACAGATGCAGCTGAAAATTGGACAAAAGAACAATTCAAAACATTTTCAAAGCCCTATTTTGATAAGGGAAAAGCTTGGATTTTCATGGCTTTTGAAAGAAATATATTCTTTAGTCAAGAGAGAACCGTAGTTTGGTTTGATGAATTATTAGACACCTGGATGGGAGTATGTCGAGGATCAGGAGTGCTCGAGTATAATGATGAAAAGTGGAAATTAAAGCAGTATGTATTATCGGTGGCTATTCCAAATGAATCCATGGATGAAGTAATTTCAATAAAGAGAAGTGCGGATTCACTTTTTAGAGCTCATTATGAACAAGAGCTAAGCGAGAACCTCGAACAAAGTGAAGCGCATACCTCGAACTTAGAAAAATCCAAGAGCGATTCCTGCGACTATTCACATTAATATCCAACGCATTTGCAACCAAAGGATAACTTTCCTTAAATTTGCGGCATGAGTATTAGACAGAATAGAATAGAAAACGTAATTCAAGAAGTGGTGGCGCAAGTTCTGCAGCGCAATGCGCGTGAGTATTGCCTCGGAGCGATGGTGACACCAACAATTGTTCGTGTAACGCCGGATTTGAGTTTAGCGCGCATTTATTTAAGCATCTTTGCGGGACCAACCAAAGAAGAAGTTTTACTAAATATTAACCAACATAAAAATAAAATCAAAAAAGATGTTGGTGCGCGACTGAGTAACATGAAAAAGATTCCGAACATTGAATTTCGCATTGATGATTCCTTGGATTATGCAGAGAAAATTGATGAGTTGCTTAAAAGCTAAGTATTGAATGTCGCACGGTTCATAGCGCGAAGATATTTCAAAGCCAAAAAATCCAGAAATGTCATTAATCTAATCACTATGATTAGTGTTTTTGGGATTTCTATTTCAACAGCCGCCTTGGTCATTCTGCTATCCGCGTTCAATGGAATAGAGGACATGGTGATTAAATTGTACAGTGATTTTGATCCTGATATCACTATTCGATCTGCCAAAGCCAAAACATTTAACCAAGATTTTATTGATTTAGAAGCGCTTCACCAGATAGATGGCGTTCAATCTATTTCAAGAGCCTTGGAGGAAGTTGTTATTTTAAAACATGAGCAAAAGTGGGTACATGCTAAAATTCTTGGCGTGGACTCAACTTTTTTAACCATGGCGAAGATGGACGAACATCTAATCGATGGAGAAACTATTCTTTATGACGCAGAGGAGCCACTTGCTATCTTTGGAGCTGGATTACTGGACAAATTGGACGGCTATATCCCTTCTGGGAATTTCAGTAGAGAGATGATTACCTTTCATGTTCCATTAAGAGAAGGGAAAATTCGTCCTGGAAAAAATCCATTAAACATTCGAATTGTTGGTGTTTCTAGTCGGGTCAATTATAATCGCGAAGTAAACTACCAATATGTTGTTGTGCCATATTCATTAGCAAATGAGTTGTTGCAATACGATACAGATGTCACTGCTCTTTTTATTTCAGCGAAAAGCGGAGAAAATCTTCAACGACTTAAAGCAAAAATTCAAAATTATTTAGGTTTAGATTTCGAAGTTAAGACAAATTTCGAGAAAAACGAATTGATATTTAAAACGAGTCAGACGGAACGAATGATTGTGTTTTTCATTCTTATTTTCATTTTCATTTTATCCTCTTTTAATTTGATTGCCTCATTAGCGATGCTGTTTGTTGAAAAGAAAAAGGATATTTCAACGCTTTATGCTATGGGTGCCACGAAAAAAACCATCTTTCAAGTGTTCTTTTTTGAAGGGCTAATGATTAGCGGACGCGGAGTCGTTATCGGATTAATCCTCGGTTACGCAGTCGCTTTTGCTCAACTATATTTTGGCATCCTTGAAATGCCCAATTCAGGAGGAGATTTTTTCCCTATGAAAACGACATGGTCCGATGCGTTTTTTATTGTTGTATCAGTTTCTCTTTTGGGTTTTTTAGCCTCTTATCTCCCTACCAAATATTTAGTAGAAAAAAACGCTAAGAATTAGTTAGACGCTGAGCGCGCTGCATGTTACAAGTTTCATTTTGTCGCACAACTTGCAACCTTTTCAACCTCTTTATAGAGGAATATTACCATGCTTTTTTGGAGGCAACTCCTCGTGCTTATTTTCCAACATTTTAAAAGCAGCGATTACTTTGGAACGCGTTTCAGAAGGTAGAATAACATCATCTATAATTCCACGTTCAGCTGCGCGATAAGGATTCGCGAACATTTCAGCATATTCTTGTTCTTTTTCTTTCCACTTGGCTTCTGAATCTGCCGCTTCTGAAATTTCGCGTTTAAAAATAATTTCAGCTGCTCCTTTTGCTCCCATTACGGCAATTTCTGCTGTTGGCCAAGCAAAATTAAGGTCGGCGCCGATATTTTTAGAATTCATCACGTCAAACGCTCCACCATAGGCTTTCCGCGTAATAATTGTGATTCTTGGAACAGTAGCTTCACTAAAAGCATAAAGCAATTTAGCGCCATGCACAATAATTCCATTCCACTCTTGGTCCGTTCCGGGTAAAAAACCAGGCACATCTTCAAATATCAACAATGGAATATTAAATGAATCACAAAAACGTACAAAACGCGCTCCTTTTCGGGATGAATCAATATCTAATACTCCAGCTAAAGAGGTAGGCTGATTGGCAACTATACCAATTGTTCTTCCTTCAGCGCGAGCAAATCCAACAACTATGTTTGTGGCGAAAGCTTTATGCACTTCACGAAACGAATTATCGTCAATTACACAATCTATGACCTCTCGAATATCATAAGGTAAATTAGAATTATCGGGAAGAATAGTTCCGATTCTATCTATTTTGTTCTTATCAAAAGAAAAGGAAGATGTATGTGGCGCCAAAGATTTACAGCTTTGTGGTAAGTAGGACATTAAATCACGCACTTCTTTAAGCACGGTTACATCATTTGGACTTGTAAAATGGTTCACACCCGATTTTTCGGCATGGGTTTTTGCACCGCCTAAATCTTCTGATGTTACCTCTTCATGTGTTACAGTCTTCACAACGTTTGGACCGGTCACAAACATATAAGAAGTGTCCTCAACCATAAAAATAAAGTCTGTTAGCGCAGGACTATAAACGGCTCCACCAGCACACGGGCCCATGACAACGCTAATTTGAGGAATAAATCCAGAAGCTCGTGTGTTTCGATAAAAAATATCAGCATATCCAGCAAGTGAAACTACTCCTTCTTGAATTCGCGCACCCCCCCGAATCGTTTAAGCCAATAACAGGCGTTTGATTTTTCACGGCGAGATCCATGATTTTACAAATTTTCTCTGCATGTGTTTCAGAAAGCGAGCCACCTAAAACAGTAAAGTCTTGTGAAAAAACATAAACAGGTCTTCCATGAATTGTACCGTAACCAGTAATTACTCCGTCCCCTGGAATTTTTTGTTTATCTAAACCAAAACTAGTAGCACGATGTTCAACAAACATCCCTAATTCTTGAAAGGAATTTTCATCGAGTAGTAATTCAACGCGTTCTCGAGCGGTAAGCTTGCCTTTTGCGTGTTGCGCATCAATTCGACTTTCGCCTCCGCCTAATTGAGCTTCTTTACGTTTTTCAACTAATTTTTGATTCAATTCCATATTGTCAATTCCAAGTGTGTTTGTGGGGTTAAATATCGTAAATATGATTGAAAGATGCGGGTACTCAATCACATTTTATGCACTATTTCATTTTTTGGATCGGTAAAATTGATATTCTTTTAAATTAAATCACTGTGATTAAAGATTTTTTTCTATATTGCCTATCTGTTTAAATAAGAATGAAGAAAGATATCAAAATATTTAACATATTTGTTACAATAATTTTTCTATTGGCTTATTCTTCTTGTAGGAAAGACGAGAACATAACGCCAATTGAAGATCCGATTGATGACACTGGCGTATCTGTAAATCTTTCGTTAGTTCCATATGCGAAACTTTCAGATTATCGATTTTTTTCTGGAGAAATGAGCGATCAATATCCTTCAGAAAAAGTGTTAGCGTACGCTCCTGCATCTTCTTTATTTACAGATTACGCGTTAAAAAAGAGATTTGTTTGGATGCCTGCAGGCACGAAGGCTCAATACATAGCCGACAGTGAGTTGCTCGACTTTCCGACAGGTACGGCACTGATAAAGAGTTTTTATTATGAGGACATGCTTCCAAATGGTGACACTAAAATAATCGAAACGCGCGTTATGATCAAGAAGTCTACGGGCTGGATATTTGCCGAATATGTGTGGAACGAGGATCAAACAGAAGCCTTTTTACAAATGGATGGAAGTTACCAGCAAATATCTTGGCTGCAAGATGGGAATCAAAAATCAACAAATTATCGAATTCCATCTGCTGTAGAATGTTTAATTTGTCACAAAAGCAATAATAGTCCAGTTCCGATTGGATTAAAACCTCAAAACCTAAATGTTGATTATGAATACGATGATGGCGCGATGAATCAGATTCAAAAGCTTATTCAAGAAGGTTATTTACAACCTAATGTGCCGGGAAATATTGTTTCAACTGTCAATTATTCAGATCCTCAACAACCTTTAGACCTCAGATTGCGTTCTTACGTTGATATAAACTGTGCTCACTGTCATGCTGAAAATAGTCACTGCGATTATCGTCCGATGCGCTTGGCCTTCTCAGAAACTGCTCTTTCCATCAACATGGGCGTTTGTGTGGAACCAGATGAATTTATCAACCCATCCTTGATTAATATTATTACACCAGGCAACTTCAATAAATCTATGATGCATTTCCGTTTGGCTTCTACAGAAGAATCAACTCGAATGCCTTTGCTCGGTCGATCGTTAGTGCATCAAGAGGGACTTGAGTTATTGACACAATATATACAATCAATATCCGATTGTGATTAATTTTTACAATCTAAAATGTTAAACTAAAACTAAAATAATGAAAAAACAATTATTATTTTTAGGAGCTGTTCTTTCGCTAGCTTGCTCTACTTGGGCTCAAAATACCTGTGCCACAGCACAAATAATTACAGTGGGCAATTACAGCACGGGTTCTATCAATGGAACTGATGTGCCGAATCCTGTTTGTGCAAGCGGCGGTGGTGGAGCTACTGCAGGCGAGTGGTATAAATATACGCCAACTCAAAACTATCAAGTAACGGTTACAACTGATTTGTCGAGCAATCCTAATGTGGATAATAGAGTTCATGTTTACACGGGTAATTGCGGAGCTTTGGTTTGTTTGGCTGGCGACGATGACAGCGGCTCAGGTCAGTTGTGTGTTGTTTCGTTTAATGTTACAGCAAACACAGATTATTTCATCGCATTCGACAATAGGTGGACAAGTACTGGATTTAATTTTGAATTGATAGAAAATGCCCCTCCGCCGCCTGCTCCAATTAGTTTTACGTCACAGGTTTATCCGAATATTGTTGGGCAGTATAAGTATGCAATTGCCGACATGAATGGTGATTATTTGGATGATATTGTTTCTATATCTTCAACGTCTGTGAATATTTTGTATCAGCAAACGGATGCTTCATTTGTGCAAGGAACAATTACAACTTCTGCGGCTCAGTTTCTTCCAACGTGGAGTATGGCCATTGCCGATTACAACAAAGACGGATTCAACGATTTGATGTATGGTAGTGGAAGTGGTGTGTCTTTTTTCAGATCGAATAGCACTGGAACCGCTTTTACACAACAAGCAACAACAGATTACATTTTTGTTCAGCGATCTACATTCGTTGACATCAACAATGACGGTGATTTAGATGCTTTTGCTTGTCACGACGTTGCTCCAAACGTATATTTCTTGAACGACGGTAATGGGAATTTATCTTGGAACCAAGGCGGATTTGGAGATCATCCAACGGGTGGCCACTATGCAACAATTTGGTTTGATTACGACAATGACGGTGATGTAGATATGTTTATTTCAAAATGTAGTGGTGGTGGTCAAGGTGAACCCGCGAGATTCAACGAATTTCATAGAAACAACGGAGATGGAACTTTCACAAATGTATCCACAGCTGCAAACATGAACCACGGCAACCAGACATGGTCTTCAGCTGCGAATGATTTCGACAATGATGGATTTATGGATGTTATTGTAGGTGTAAGTAATTTCCAAAATAACGGAACACATTTGTTTATGCATAACAATGGTGATGGCACCTTCACAGATATTGCTGCTGGAAGCGGTTGGGATACTTATGGAGGCACATCTATCGAGTTTGTTTCTTTCGATTTCAATAACGATGGGTGGGCAGATGTGTTCACAAATCAAGGGAGTCAAGGAAGAATCTTCTTGAATAATGGCGATAACACCTTTACTAATTGGGCTGTTACACCAAACTTTGGTGCTGTAGGTGATTTGAATAATGATGGCTTTTTGGATATCCAAAATGGAACAACAGTGTTTAGTAATGTTCCAAACGACAACAATTGGATAAAAATGAACTTGAAAGGTATCGAAAGCAATATTAATGGGATCGCCGCTCGTGTAGAAATTCATGGTGCATGGGGTAAGCAAATTCGCGATGTTCAGTCCGGCGTAGGCTTTAGACATATGAGCACACTCAATCCTCATTTTGGAATTGGTCAAGCAACAGCTATCGATTCAGTTATCATTCGTTGGCCTTCTGGTAAAGTTGATATGATTTGTAATCCTGCAATAAATACAACAGTATATATCGAAGAAGGAAGTGGCTTGGCTCCAATTGCAGATTTTTCAGCTTCTGCCGCTGAGGTAACATCAGGCGAAGTGGTATCTTTCACGGATGAATCAACGCTTTGTCCAAATGCTTGGTCATGGGATGTTCAGCCAGCAAGTGGTTGGATTTATTCAAACGGAACAACTGAGAATTCAGAAAATCCTGAAATTCAGTTCAACGATTATGGCTTGTACACAATTACCTTGATTACTTCTAATCAAAATGGAGAGAGCGAGCAAAATCCAACGGCACAAGTCATGGTGAACTCAGTTGTTGGTCTAGATGAATATTTATCTTCAGCGATTCATGTTTATCCTAATCCAACGTCAGGTCAATTGAATATTGAATTTGCTGGTAATTTGGATAACGCTCGTTTGGCTGTTGTGTCAACTATTGGCGCAGAGTTAATGAATTATGCCGCTGTACCAAATTCCATTGACGTTAATACACTGAGCAATGGCTCCTACTTCTTGGTGATTTTCTTGCCCAATGGAGAAAGGCATACCACGCTTTTTGTGAAGAAATAAATTTTTGCAACTCTCTGTTTTCGTTTAAATAGGGAGTTTTTTTTGACAATTTATTTTTTCAAATTTTAGTTACGAAAAAACAACTATTTTGTATTGTAACGTTGGTTCCTTTTAGTCAAATTTGTTTGGCTCAAAGTACTTGTGCAACCTCTGAAATTGTCTTTGCAGGTGCGTATAGTTTTACTTCTATTGACGAAAATACACCAATGCCGTTGATAGGAAGAACCCTTGCGCACGAGGAAGGTGTTCAACTGTTGAAAGATTGGATTAATTCTAAAACGGATTGTGATTAATTAAAGTATTGACTATCAATTTCTTAAAGCAGATAATTGTAACTTTATAGATTCCAATTTTGAAATCACTTCACCGTTAGTTGAATGTGTGGTCAAACTTAACTCCTCTTTTGGAATATGATAACCTTTTAGTGCTTTACGCGCCCCTTCTAACGTGTGTCCTTCGATTTTTACGAGGTGAAAGATTTTGTTTAAGGTGGCAATATCTTTTTGAGAATAGAGCCGAGTTCCATTTTTTTTCGTTTTCGGATCTATTTGCTTGAATTCATTCGACCAAAAGCGGATTAATGATGCGTTTACTTTGTACATCTTCGCTACTTCTCCAATGGAGTAATATAATTTTGTCAATACAGATTCATCAACCATTCCACCTATTTTGAGAATGAAAGTAGTAAAAATTTGTTTGTAATCGCTTTAACAAGAAACATTTTGGGGAATATATTATTCTGTTGTTCTTTATTTTCGGCGTCTTTTTAAGCATCTGCAACCTACCTAAATATTCCTGTAAATTTCTGAAACACCCTATATTTCATGATTTTTGATGAAAAGGCAGAACGGAGAAGGAGAAACAGAATGAGGATAGTTTCTAATCGAGCGACTTAAAGGCATTTTTACTAATCTGAATAATTTCCTCGAATTGCTCTGGGCTTAAGTCAGAGTGAAAGTAGCCGATAGGATTCACTTTTTGCCCGTCTTTTTCAACTTCATAATGAAGGTGAGGACCAGTTGATTTCCCTGTGTTCCCTAAAAGGCCAATAATTTCCCCACGTTTAATTTTCTGCCCTTTTTTCACCATAAACTTGCTTAGGTGAGCATATCTTGTTTTGTAACCGAATCCATGATTAAGCACAATTTCTTTGCCGTAACCCCAATCATTTTGGTTTACAACTTCCACAATTCCGTCTCCGGTGGCATAAATTTCTGTTCCTACATCAGCTGTAAAATCCAACCCCCAATGCATTTTTGTAGTTTTATATATCGGGTCGATTCTCCAACCATATCCCGAAGCAACTCTTTTCAAGTCGCTATTTCTAACAGGTTGAATAGCTGGAAGGGATGCTAAGCGCACTTCTCTTTCTTTTGTTAATTTAACCAACTCCTTAAAACTAATACTTTGAGCGTGAAGCTTACTTTCTAATTGATCTAATTTTTGAGCCGTTGTAATTAATAACTCTTTATTAGATTTCTCTTCAAGGTGCTTGTACTTGTCGCTACCACCAACTCCCATCATGCGCAATTCATTGGGAAATTCCTTAGCACCTAAAGCAGAGCGGTAAAGTTCTTCATCTCTTTTTTTGATGTCTTCCGTAATCCGATCAATCCGATCCATTCTTCCTTGCCATTCTTGAAGCTCGTTTTCAACCTCGTTTAATTCAGCTCGAAGGCGTTTTTCTTTAGGTGAATCGATTCTATATGCAATAAAAAAACCAAAAATTATGCTCAAAACGATGGTAGGAGCGATATAAATAAATCCTAATAATATGCGTTCACTCCAAGAACGTTCTACTTTCTCATAAGAAAGTGTTTTCGAATTATATTTAAATTTCCCTTTGCTCATTTAATTCTGCTCTCAAATCAACGCAAAATTATCTAAATAATCTAACTTTGCACGATTGTTAACATTGCTTAACAGGTTATAAATAAGAATAAATGATTTAAATACCTCATGAGAATAGAAGAAATCCGCGCACAATATTTCAATTTTTTTGAAAGCAAATCTCATAAAATTGTTCCATCTGCCCCTATGGTGGTGAAAAACGATCCAACCTTAATGTTTACGAATGCGGGAATGAATCAGTTTAAAGATTTTTTTCTTGGTCACTCTAAAGCGAAAGATGTGCGCGTTGCTAATTCTCAAAAATGTCTTCGTGTTTCTGGTAAGCACAATGATTTAGAAGAAGTAGGCGTCGATACTTACCACCATACCATGTTTGAAATGCTTGGCAACTGGTCGTTTGGTGAATATTTTAAACATGAAGCGATTGATTGGGCCTGGGAGATTTTGACAGAAGTTTATAAAATAGATGTTTCTAAACTGTATGTTACCGTTTTTGAAGGTGATGAATCCGACGGTGTTCCGCGTGATGATGAATCTATTGCAATTTGGAAAAAACATATTTCAGAAGATAGGATTATTCTGGCTAATAAAAAGGATAATTTCTGGGAGATGGGTGATGTTGGGCCTTGTGGACCATGTTCTGAAATTCATGTCGATACCCGCAGCGCATCGGAACGAGCAAAGATTGATGGAAAGACATTGGTCAACCAAGATCACCCGCATGTAATTGAAATTTGGAATCTAGTATTCATGCAATTCAATAGAAAATCGGACGGTTCATTGGAAAAACTACCCGATACACATGTGGATACAGGAATGGGCCTCGAGCGTTTAGCAATGGTTCTGCAAGGGAAACAATCCAATTACGACACTGATTTATTTCAATCACTCATTCATTACGTGGCAAAAACTGCAGATGTATCATATGGTGAAAATGAAAAAATAGACATAGCACTTCGTGTTATTTGTGATCACATTAGAGCAATTGCTTTTTCTATTTGCGGATGGTCAGCTTCCTGCAAATAGCGGCGCGGGGTATGT
>ERZ887849.3536-NODE-3536-length-11668-cov-7.151124_pt1 | contig 11668 bp, 11 predicted proteins | sample MGYA00521267_ERZ887849 | MGnify/ENA primary metagenome ERZ887849 (study PRJEB32303, sample SAMEA104408601) | aquatic metagenome | biome: Brackish water; feature: Pelagic; material: water | place: Baltic Sea | collected 2014-06-06T16:11:00 | depth 2,863 m ... | reverse complement strand
AGGATTCGTGGGGCCATCAATGGGCCGCCTCGATGCATAATGTCTTGGTCTATGCGATGGCCGCAGGACGGTTGGACTATGTCGAGACGCAGGCGTTTCTGGATGTCGCTGATCGGGCACTGATCGCGCATGGCACGATCGGACCACGCGTCTATCTCGCGGCGTGTTCCGTGGCAACGAGGGATCCGCGCTATCTGAGTTTTGAACATGATGGCGAGGCGATGATACGCGCGGCGGCGCGGTTGCAATTGGGCACCACCTTCGATCCGGAGAAGCCTCCCTATTTTGAAGAAGTGCTGCGCTCCTTCGCGTGGACCGCGGAAACGGGGCAACGCGAGGACTTGCTTGGTTTGTCGGTCGCACCGCTCGATCCGCTCTGGACGAAGAGTATCAAATTGCCGGAATTTAGTCCGCAGGGGATCTTTGCTTCAACGCTCTCGCCTGAGGAAGGATTTGATAAAATCGGAATTCGCGAAGGATGGACGGATGATGATTTCTATCTGTTGCTCGACGGGATTTCCGGTGGGGTGCATGCCTATCAGGATGTGAACTGTATTGTCTGGATGCGCTTTGGTGGAGCGGAATGGTTTAAGCCGCGCCCTGGGATGAAGCACGCGATGGGCGCGCGGTCTCACACGGGTTTAAACACGGCCCTAAACGGTCGCGCCGCAGAACAGGTTCACCGCTACGCGCGATTACTCTATCAAGATACGCAGGGTGACACCATGGCGATGGGCACCGCGCTGTCGTGCGTGGGTGAAACCATCTGGGAACGGCATATCGTGCGATGTCGAGGGGCGTGGACTTTGGTGATAGATCGCGTGGTGGCGCGTGAATCCGGAGAACTATTGGTCGAGCGTTTTTGGTATCCGCATGGCGAACGTTCGATGACGAAGGACGGGTTTGCGTGTCGGCAAGCATTGCCGGATGGCGATGTGGAATTACGTGTCGCGGTGACGAGTGCCGATCACCTTTGCAGTGGCGACAGTTTGCTGGAGCGTCGGCGCACGGAAGTAGCGGCGGGTGATTCGACAACGATCGCTGCGCTGCTCTGGACCAATTGTGATTCAGCATCAACGGAATGGTCTGTGAGCGAGGAACGCGGAGGTTATCTCGTCGCGGGAGAGCACGGGCAACAGACTCATGTGACGATTTTGGCTGAGCAATCAACGGGTTGCGGCCTGAAGATTGAAAGCGCGGGGCAAGTCTATGTGCTTGGGCACAAAGCTGAGAGTTTAGCACTAGAGAACATTCCGGAGATCGCGCCAGTTTCGGCTAACAGCGAGTGGCCTCCTGTTCTGCGTGAAATCTCTGTAGGCGATGAACACCTGCTGGCAGTAGTAGCCAAAGCGACGCGCCATGCGGTTGGCACCGAGAGTGGGCTGGTGATTGTTTTCGATTCCACGATGCACGAACTATGGCGTGCAAAAGTGGAGGGGATGATTCTCTCACTGGAAATCTCTGGCGAAGAAATCGTTGTGGGCGAGGATAGTGGCGCGATCACACTGTTTGACCGGGAAGGGCACCTGTTGTGGTCGCGGAAGATTCCGTGGGTGACGATTCCGTGGGCTTATTGGAGTGAGGGGCGGAGCCGGATTCGGGAGATTGCGGTCGCGGATATTAATGGCAATGGAGTGGATGAGATTTTGGTGAGCAACGCGGATCGTCGCGTCTATGCGTTTGATCGTTCGGGGAATGAGTTGTGGAAATGCCCGATTGAGTGGGGCGTTTATACATCGATGTCTCCGGGGACGTATGACGGCGAGTTTGCCCTGCTAGGTGGAACGGCCCGGCCGGCGATTTTCGGGTTCGTGAAATTGATTGGAAGTGATGGCACGGTGCGTGGGCATTTTGAGCGGCCCGACTTGATCGCGTGGTCGATGCCCTCAGCGATTCGCGATTTGCAGCAGGTGGATATCGATGGTGACGGAAAGTTGGAAACCGTGGAATTGGTCGATGCAAACTTGCGTCAACTGGTGGCCTATACTGCGAACGGTGAAGAAAAGTGGTCGTGTGATTTAGCGGCGAGTGGTGGTGCGCTGGCTTACGATGCGAAATCGAGACGAGTCTATGCGACTTCCGATGCGGGCTATGTGGTCGCAGTGGAAAGTGCTTCCGGAGACAGGCTTTGGTATACGTGGATCGGCGAGTCGGCGGAACTACTCTGGATCTTAGCCGATGGGAGCCTCTTGGCCGTGGCGCGGCGTGGTGCGCTTTGGGTGATTTCTCCGGATGGAGAAGTGCTGAATATACGTGAGTTTAACGAAGCGATTACGGCGATACCTCGTCCGGGGAATCATCGCGGTCCTGAGCGTAAGCTGATTCTGGGGACCGCGAGTGGTTGCCTCTTCATTGAAGCGTGATTCTACGCGCCTTTTTGCTCTAGGTAGACCTGCATCAAATCCATCACGAGAATACCATCGAGCTTCATGCCGGTGAAGTCGGCATCATCAATCGCGACAGTGCTGAGGTTGACGTTCTTGATCGTGGTGCCGGTAAGATTGATGTCTTCAAGCGTGGAGTCGGCTAAATTCACATCGCGAAAAGTGGCCTTCGCGAGATTGACATTGGTGAACGTCGATTCACCTAGGTCGGCATTGTTGGCGCGGTAGGTGGTGCGAGAGAGTTCGGTGGGCATGTTTAGCAGAGGTCGGTGATTGCGCTGAGTTGACGTCTTACAGTGTGCGCGTCGATCCGCTCCCACCCATTGGCGGGCAGACAGGCATTATCGGCCGTATCGATTCGCTTATGGCGGATCTCGAATTCGAGGGGAGAGTCGAAAGCGAAAGGTTTCATCTGTGTCCCTTCGGTTGCGGTTGCTTTGGCCGCGGTTTCGATTTCGGCGAGCACACGAAGTGGATGCTTGCTGAGAGCGGAGTTCCAACTGTAGCCGACCTTGGTTTGCGCCGTGGTAATGCCAGGGAAGAACTCAATCGCTTCTGCTACAGCTTTATCGTCACTGACAACGAGGAGCGGCGGCACGCCGTGCGATCCAGCGACGGCGGCATCGATTGCGAGTTCGCCAACCTCGCATCCGTTGACCTTCATCCATTGAAAAGCGTCGCTGCTGAAAGCGTGGGCAAGGGGTGCGGCGATCGTATTATCGCGCGCGTGATAGCCGACGAAGAGCACTCCGGTAAAACTCTGATCGAGCGTCGCGCATTCACGCCGTTGAAAATATCGCAGCGTTCATTGAGCTCTTCGTAGATGAGATTTACTCCCTTGCCGTGATTGTCCCATACGATTACCTGTTCCGCTCCGGCGTCGAAGAGACCTCGCGCAGCGGCATTGGCTTCTGCCTTAGCTTGTCGCCTGGCGAATTCGTATTGCTCAGGAGCGTCGTTGAGGTTGCCGCCGGTGGCGCCGACCACGCAGGCTGGGCCTTCGCAATCTACTGCGATGACAAATTCCATTAGATGACTTCTAGGTAATCGTGATCAGGCAGCGCGGGGAATGGTGCGGTCGGCAAAGTTTGATACCAGAAAGCCACGGATGAAATATCGTCCTGCAATGGCAGGAAACGATGACCTGAATGCCAACCGAGAGCTTGAATCGTAATGCGCAGATCTTCCTCGAATCGCACAGGATCCATGATGTGCCAGCGATACATTCCGAAACGCATTTGAGAACTGTAGACACCATCCGGGCGGATGACTTGGTGCATGCCCGCGTAGGGCGTGCAGTATTCTTGATACTGTTTCGTTTCCTTGTTCTCGAAGTTATAGGAGCCGCAGAAATAATCCTCCGTGCCCGTGCCACAGATGGTCGGCCATTTGTCGCCATCCATGTAGAATTTAATTTCCCCTTCTCCCCACCAACCGGTGTTGTTGACGCCCCAACCCATGGAGGTGCCGACGAAATGGCCGCGACCTTCGACTCCTTCGAGAATCGTATAAACGTCTTTGTAGGGTAGCGGATTGGTGCGACGGAACTGCGCGTGGAAATAGGCGCAGTCTTCAGGCACCTCGGTCAGCGTGTAATTGACTTGGTAAAACAGCACCATGTCATCCGCCGCGATGTTCGTCATGGTGATGCGGCATTTTTTGCGGAATGGCATTTCCCAATAACAGTTAAACGCACTGCCGGGATTCACACAGATGGGTTGGGATACGAGCGGGGCAAACTTACCCCAGTGCATACTAAAAAAATCTCCGACTGGACACTCAACGGATGGCTGCTCCTGATCATCCCAGTAAATCCGCATGATGCTGTGGCGCCAGGTGCCAGTGGGGGTCATCCAGATTTGTTGGATCGCGCCGCTTCCCTCAATTTCGGCAACGGTGTGAGTTTCGCCGGCCTTGATTTTTACGCAGGGTGAGATTTTCCACCCTTGGCCAAGATCACGCGCACATTCCTTGGAGTGTCCTTCGGTGGCCATGCCACCAGCGCCTTTCTCGCCATTAAAATTCTCCGGGCTGATCGAGCGCGTCTGCGCCTTGGAGAGTTTGCTGAGGTTGCCGAGATTTAGACCGAGACCGTTGAAATCATTCATGGGATACTAAGATAATAGGTAATTTGAATTTAGGGAATTTGATTAGGCAATTCATACTTACTCTGAACAAACCAATGTGCTGTCCGCACAGGTATAAATTTTCATCCAGAGATGAGAATAGTTTGGCTGTGATCAAATCGTTCGACTCGATGGCGATAGGACTGCCAAATGGAAATCCTTAGATGGCCTCTGATCATAACATGAAACGTTTCGACCAAGTTGATGGATTGCGAGGGATCGCCTGCATGCTCGTGATTTGGCGGCATGTAGCGGATGCTTTTGCCGAAATAGCAGGTTCGGGGTTATGGGTTCAGCAAGTGGCCCAGAATTTCAATGTGGGACTGATCGGAGTGCTGGCGTTTTTTGCCATTAGTGGCTATGTGATTCCGAGTTCGCTGAGAGGGGCTCGCGTAGGCGGTGTGAAGCAGTTCCTTACACGTCGATTCTGGCGGCTCTACCCTCCGTTCTGGTTTGCGGTGTTGGTCACGTGGTTGATGGACTTGCACAGTTTTTCTCCTGAGCGGTTAGTCTGGAACATTACGATGATTCCAAGCTTAGGGGGAGAAACTTCTGCGGCAGGCCATTTTTGGACACTGGAGGTTGAGCTCGTATTTTATCTGATTGTGGCGGCGCTGTTTCTGATGATTGGCAAACTGGGGTGGAAGGTGATTATACCGGTATTTACCCTCGTTGGAGCATGGTATGTGGAGTGGCCAATATTTCCACTCGAAGAACATTGGAGGTCGATTGTCCTTTATTTGGCGGTGATGTTTTGGGGTGCCTGTTGTCGGGAAATCATGCAGTTTGATTTTGGGAATTGGGTGAGATCCACTCGGGTGAATTTGGCGCGAGCGATTGGGCTTGGGCTCGCCTCTGGGTTGGTGCTGGTGCGCCCCTTGAAGTCTGCGTATTTTGCCGTCATTGAAGGTAATGCTTCGTTGTTGGGGTTTGGCGCAAGCTCCTCGCTGGCAATCCTGCTTTTTCTTTTTTGGGTGATCCTTACCCCAGTGCATAGCACGTTTTTGGCTCGGTTTGGGCGTTGGACCTATTCGACCTATTTACTGCACGCGGTTGTTTTCTATGGTCTGCTCCAAATAATCACAGTATGGGATCTAACCTTTTTCAAAGGATGGCCTTTGATGGTCTACGTGTTGGCACTGATCATCCTCTGCTTTGGAGTCGGAGGGCTGGCTTACCGCTGGATAGAACTTCCCAGTGATCGCGTGGGTAAACGTCTGTCTGGTAAATCCAGATAGGCGTAACAAAATCAGCTTATGGAGCGTTTACTTTCCCGTCCGAGCTTTGTTCCTTTCCATACAGGCATCCCAGAATTTTGGGAGTTGGGTAAGGTGTTGCATTCGGGTGGGCGGGGCGGTTTCGGTCATGGCTTGGCCATAGGGTGATTTTAAACCGTAGCCGTAGAAATGGTGGTCGCCGTAGGTGATGAGGTCGTCGATCTCGGTTGGTGTTTCGGCATGCCGACCGAGATTCATCGTAAACATGCGCCGCGCTTTACCGCCGCCAAAGGAAGCATGGAGGAGGCGGTGATTAAACAGGAGCACGTCTCCGGGTTCGCTTTCCAGCGGTTGGGCGGGGAGATCGCGTTGGTGCATGCCCCAAAGGTTTTCCGAATCGCGTAGGGTTTCGTCGCTCCACGTTTGCAAACCGAGATCGGTGTGCGATCTGGGCACAACCCGGAGACACCCAGCGTCCTTCGTGACGGAATCGAGGTAGAGGGCGAGTTTGATGTAACTGTTGCTCGGATACGTGGTGTCGCGATGCCAGGTAGTTTCGCCGGTATAGTAGTTCCCGTCGCTACCCATGTAGTTGAAATCTTCGCCAATGAGATTGCCGATCGCCGCGAGCAATTCCGGATGGTCGAGCAGGGCGCAGAGGCCGGGACGTTGATCGACAAATTGCACGATCATGGTTCGCTTGATGCCATCGTGTTTCAGGCCAAGCTGGGGGAAGACAGCTTCAAACTCAGCGAGGATTTCAGGCAGCTCAGATTTTAGGAGCCCCGAAATTTTAAGAAAACCATAGGTTTCGAAAAACGCACGCTGTTGGATGGGAGTGGGGAGGGGCATGGTAGCAGGTCTTGCCGGGTGGGATGGGTTTAAACCTTCGTCTTTTCAATAGAGTCGAGCTCGTCCTCGTATTTTCGCCCATTGCCTCCCCATTTGTCGCAACCGCCTTCGCCGCTGGGGCGCACGCTGGGCTTTTGAATATCTTCGTAGCCCTTGTGGGCCATGGGGTCTTTGCCGGCGACTACAATGATATCGCGGTAATCAAAGCGGCTGACGCTGACGCCCTCCGGCGGCGTGCCCCAGTGCAATCGTGATTCGCAGGACATGTAATGATTTACGAGGGCACGACGGTAGGTGCCTTCTGGCGCCTTGTTCGGCAACGAGCGATGGAGTAGGTAACCGTTAAAAAATACGACTGAACCGGGTTCGACTTCTACGGGGATCGACTCCTCGTCGCGGTAGGGAAAATCGATGGATTGTTCGGCGCAATCGAAACGACGGTCGGCGTGCCATTCCTGATCCCAGATAATGCCGTGTTTGTGCGAGCCGGGAATGACCCACAGGCAACCGTTATTCTGGGTCGCACGATCCATCGAAATCCAACTGCCGATCAAGGAACGATCTCGAGTGGGGATGTAGTCCTCATCCTGATGCCAGGCTTGTCCAGGTTTGCCTGAGGATTTGATGAATAGCATGGATTGCATGCACTTCACATTGGGTCCGACGACATTTGAAAGCACTTCAACCGTCGGTTGATTGTGAATGGCGTTCAGCATCACCTCGGAACATTTGTGCGGAAAATGGATGCAGAGAAAACGTCGCAGCACATCGGCGTCGGATTCCGAAGGCTCGGCTTTGGGATGATCAGGCAACTCACCGCGTTCGCCACGGCAGATTTGCGTGGCCTCGTTTTTGAGCTCCTCAATTTCGTCGGCATTAAACGCATTCTCGAGCACAAGGTAGCCATTGGCAGCGAAGAACTCCTTCACCGCAGCGGGGTCGGCGTCCGGCGTGAAATACCCGGGTGGTCGCTTGGCTGGAAATGTGTTTTTGCGAGTGCCGGCGAAGCCGTCGTTGGGGACGACAAGATTGCGAATCGGGGTATCAGTGGTTGCAGAAGTCATAAGAGATCCATATCTAATACCACACAATATTCGACTTAGATAGCCATATGGAACGCAAAAACATATCTAAAAGACTACGGTATGCGCACACCCCTCGGGTCGTGTTTGGCGATGTGGTGTATGAAGCCGGGAGTTCATTCGGGCCCCGTGTGCAGCCCGATTACCAGTTGGTTGTGCTGGAGGAGGGAAGGGTTCGGGTGGATGTTGATGGCACCGAGATGGCGATTAATTCCGGGGAAGTGGGGCTACTTTTGCCCAACGGAAAGGAGCAGTTTGTTTTCACGGGGGATCGCAAGAGCCGCCATACTTGGTGTGCCGTGTCGCCTGCGATGATGGGCGAAGATCTGCAGGCCGAGGGTCATCAGGCTCCTCGCGTGCTCCCGGTGTCACGCCGTCTGGCGCAGTTGATGGAGATGGGGTTATCCTTGTCGGCTTTGGCCACAACTCATTCTCACGGATTGGTTGAGGCCTTGGGGATGGCAGTCCTGCAGGAATATTTGTTTTCAGGGAGACGGACCGGTGCACACCCCACTATTGAGCCCGATGCGATTCGACGGGCGATCGAGTGGGTGGGCGTAGATGGAAACGAGAGGGTTGATCTCCCTTCCCTCGCCAAACTCGTGGGGGTGTCGACTGCGCAATTGGTTAAACTCTTTAAACGCCATCTGGGCACCACACCGATGCGTTACGTTTGGGAGGCGCGCACTCGTCGCGGGTCGCAGCTGTTGCGTGAGACGGGATTGACGGTGGGGGAGATCGCATACCGCTGTGGATTCCAGACGCCATTTCATTTCTCGCGCTGGGTGAAACAGGTTCACGGAATGTCACCCAAAAAGTTTCGCGCCCAGGCCTGGAAACAAGCGCCGGCCAAGATTCCTTAATTCGGCTGTGATAGTGCCGTAGTTGGTCGATTTGTGGCGATCTGGTCACGAAAAGATGACTGTTGTGTGAAAAGATTGTGACGGAATGAAGACCGCCTTGACGGTCGTTCGAGACGGGTTTCACGGTCGTTTCAGCAAGACATGTGACCGTGTCTTCGAAACCTGACTCACTACTATGAAACGACTGCAGAAATTTATACTTATATTGACTTGCTTGTGTGCGCCTCTTGCGGCACAGGCTCAAACTACCGGCACGATATCCGGCCGCGTGCTTGATGCGGTGCTAGCTCTGATCGACAACACAGATGATCCGGTGACACAGCGGGATTTGCACCGCCTGATCGCCCGCGCGGGGATGTTTTTTAATTTTCCGCCGGAGCTCGCGTTGCAACACTTGCTGATCGCGGATGAGTTTGGCGGGTTGCAGGGCACCCTCGGGGCTGATCAATTGGTGCAGATCGGCGAACTCGCAATCGATCAACGGCAACCCGAATTATCGGCGCACTATTACGAACGGCTCCGCGAGGAATACCCCGTGACGCTTCTGTGGGCATGTTTCGACGAGAAATACAATCGATGTCGTGCATTCGCCTTCGCCTCCCACAGATAGGCCTTGTAGCAAGCGCATAAGGACCAGAAGTCCAGAGGCTGCGATAGTAGGTGCGGTAGGGTCGTCTGAAGGAAAGAAGTGTTGGCCTATGATCGGCGCGAAATAACCGTAAACCGCGAAATCATACCGCTCTATAACATTGCCGAAAATGCCTGCGAGGATCGTCTTTTTGTTCTTGGGGGATTACTCATGCGATAGTGATCGGGATTAGAGCCAGATAGCGACAAGCGCCATGGTGGCAAGACCGGCGATCAAAAACGCGAACTTAGAAAACAGTTTTTTATGTCCTTTAAATTCAGGACCGATGATTTCAATCGTCGCAACGTAGATGAAAGTTGCTGAGGCCAGTGCGTCGAAAACGCCCTCGATAATTTGGCCGGCGCGATCTTCTAAAAAGTGATTGATACCCGCCCCAATCATCACTCCCAAAGGGGTCATGATCGAGAAGAGGATGATCAGTTTACGGGTTTTGGCTTTGAGGGTGGGACTTCGCACCAGACTGATTCCGAGGGCAAACGCTGCGCTACCTTTATGGGCGAAGATGGCGACAAACAGCACAATTGACCCCGTCATGGTGCGTTCTGCTCCCAGCGAAGCGCCGGCGATGATTGAGTGGAATGAGAGCACCAGAAGTAGAATGTAAGGTGCCAATGCACTAGAGGGGCCTTCTACGTTTACTTGGTTTTGCCGCTCCAGAAAATAGTGTCCGGCTCGATCGACAAACATGATCAGGATGAATCCAGCCGCTGCTATCATGAAGGGGAGCGGGTATTCCATGGAGGGCAAGGCGGCCGCAAAATTGCTGGCCGCGTCCGGCAAAACATGGATGAGACTCGCACCTAAAAACACGCCGGCTCCAAAGACGGAACCTAGGGCAAAGAAATGGTCCGCTCGAGGTGATCGGCTCACGCGAATCGCCGCTATGCCTCCCTGATAGCCGACGACGAAAATCAGCAAAATACTAGCTAACTTAAATATCCAGTAGTCCATGGTGAAAGTAAGGGGTTAGGAAATTCATCAAGATTGCTCATATGCAGCAAGGCCATAAATATCTGGTCAATTCCTTACTTGTGACGCGTCTTCCCACGCACACTCTGGTGAGATGCTTCGATATGGATGTCTGTATTTGCTGATCTGTTTTATCCTCTCGTTGGTGGGCGCAGTCACAACATCAGCAGAGGCTTCCACTGAAGTGGGGGTTTGGCAGAAGATGTCTACTTATCTGACGAAAGAGGCGTTGATCGAGTTGAAGGATTTGACGGATCCGCAGAATACGACGAGCCAACGGGAGCGAGATTTCTGCACTGCGGTGGTGACGCTTGATCAACAGCCGTTGAGTGAATCACGGCTCGATGATGTTGATGCGCGACTCAAGGCTCTGGTGGATGCTGGGATAGAAGATGAGATCGATAGTGCGTCGCGCTATCTGCTCGGACGTATCGCACAGCTCTATCGCGCCGATGCGGATGTGCCGCTAGCGGTGAGTTATTTTCGTGATCTTATCGCCCGGCCCGGCCCGGGACATTATGCAGATATCGCACGAGTGAAACTCGCCGTGCTTCTCCTCTATGCTGTGCATACCGAGGATGCTGTTGAGCGAATTAAGCAGGCTGAAAAACTGCTCCCCGGAACGAGTGATCCACTCGCGGTGCGCGATCTGCATCGTGTCTTGGCGCGGGGTATCATGTTTTTCAATTTACCTCCTGAGGGGGCACTTCGACATCTTTTAGCGGCCGATGAAATTGGCGGATTGGTCGGCACTCTGGGTGCGGATCAATTGGTGCAGATTGGTGAGTTGGCGTGGGATACTGGTGATGAGGAACTGGCCAACACATACTACGACCGCCTGCGTGAGCAATATCCACGCGATGCACGTATTTTCCTGATGGATCAACGAAACGCGGGTAATCCTGTTCCACAACGTGGGGAGGATATCAATGGCCGCTAAATCTCGTAAATTCAATGTTGCGATCGTGGTTCTACTGGGCGCTTATGCGGTGGCGGCATTGATGGTGCTTACACGACCGGGAGCCGCGCTCTCCGGTGATGAACGAGCGGTGGTAAGAATAGCGCATTGGCAAATCGAGGCGGGGCCACGCGAGGGGATCGACGCGATGATCAAGCGTTACCTGGAATTGAATCCTCATGTGAGAGTTGAGCAGGTGGCGGTGCCGGGGCGCATTTACAAGCAATGGCTGCGCACGCAATTGATCGGCGGAACAGCTCCTGATATTATCGAGTTTGGCCGTTTATTTAATGCTGACGATATCCCTCCTCGCTTCTTCGAGCAGATCTCCGAACTGGTCGAGAAACCCAACCCCTACAACAAGGGCACGCCCTTGGATGGTGTGCGCTGGAGAGACACGTTTAAAGACGGGCTCGATACGCCCGATACGTATATTGAGAATCTGAGTAATTTCTATGGCGTGACGCTTTGCACGCTGAGCACCCGTCTCTTTTATAATGCGGACTTGATGGAGGAGATTAGTGGTAGCTCGGAGGCTCCCTCCAGCTTTGCCGAATTGCGGGCATTT
>ERZ887849.3535-NODE-3535-length-11668-cov-8.264703_pt1 | contig 11668 bp, 8 predicted proteins | sample MGYA00521267_ERZ887849 | MGnify/ENA primary metagenome ERZ887849 (study PRJEB32303, sample SAMEA104408601) | aquatic metagenome | biome: Brackish water; feature: Pelagic; material: water | place: Baltic Sea | collected 2014-06-06T16:11:00 | depth 2,863 m ... | reverse complement strand
TCTCCTTTAGTTCCTCGACTGATGGGAGTTTTGGGCTAAGGTAGAGGTACAAACAGGCGGTAACGGTTAGAAAGCCACCGGTTCCAAGAAGTGCTAGCAGGGCAAATGGCTTAATGAGTTTACGCATAATTGGGGGCACTATTTTTCCGCACTTAAAAAATCAGCGTCTATTATAGAGTGTAGGGAATGTGAAGTGCATCATTTGCACGGTTACCGTCGATTGTTAATGTAGTTTCTTTTTCAGGATAGATGACCTAAAGGACTTCGCTCGAATATGGAATTTTTCGATTTCTTCGCAAATCACTAAAAGCCGATGATCGGGCTCGACATTTCGTCGTCGGCGGTAAAACTAATCGAGTTGAGTCGATCTGGCGATGGTTACAAAGTTGAGGCCTACAGAGTTCTGCCACTTCCACCCAATACAGTTATTGAAAAGAATATAGCTGATATTGACGCACTTGCCGAAGCGATTCAAACAACCGTCAAACGCTCGGGCACCAAGCTCAAAGATACCGTGGTAGCAGTCTCCGATTCCTCGGTCATCACCAAAGAGATTGAACTGCCTGCAGGCCTCACCGATCTGCAGATGGAAATGCAAATTGAGGCAGAAGCTGATCAATACATTCCCTATCCCATGGAAGAAGTTGCATTTGATTTTGATGTCATTGGCCCAGTGGAAAATAATCCCGACCTTGTCAGAGTGCTTTTAGCGGCTTGTCGACAAGAAAATGTTGAACACCGCCGCCAAGCGCTAGAAATGGCGGGTCTGCAACCCAAGGTAATTGACGTTGAAGGTTTTGCCATAGAACGAGCCTACAAATTACTGGAGGGACAGGTCGATCAAGTGGGCGATCAAGTGGTGGCGATTGCCGATATCGGCGCCACGATGTTTTCATTCACGGTTCTGGTGGACGGCAAAACCATTTACACCCGCGAACAACTGTTTGGCGGCAAGCAACTAACGGAAGAAATTCAGCGACGCTACGGACTCTCATGGGACGAAGCGGGAGAGGCCAAGCGAAAAGGCGGGCTTCCGGAGGACTATGAGACTGAAGTGCTGGCGCCGTTCAAAGAAGCCCTGATTCAGCATATCACTCGGTCGTTACAATTTTTCTACTCATCGAGCCACTTTAATTACGTCGACCAACTTTTCCTCGCCGGCGGCGTATGCGCCCTTGAGGGCTTGGTCGATGAGGTGGAGCAGACGATTGGCTTGCCAACGGTTGTTGCTAACCCTCTACTCAATATGCAGATCAGCAAGTCAATCAATGCCTCAGCGCTTGCCAATGATGCTCCCGCGCTATTACTTGCAATCGGCTTGGCAATGAGGAGTTTCGAATAAATGACTAAAATTAACTTACTGCCATGGCGAGAAGAAGCGCGCGAGCATCAGCGAAAAGTATTTCTTAGCAAACTATTCGCCACCACGCTTATTGCTATTGTTTTGGTTTTTGTCTGGATCTCACTCGCGCATGCGCGCCTTGAAAATCAGCAATCCCGCAACAGTTACCTGCAGTCAAATATTGCTGATATGGATAAAAAAGTCGCTGAAATCAGCGAGCTGAAAAGTAAAAAGCAAGAGATGATCTCGCGTATGAAAGTCATCCAAGACCTACAGGGCAATCGCTCCGAGGTCGTCAAGGTATTTGATGAGCTCGTCCGGGCTGTTCCGGACGGTGTCTATTTGGCGGCTCTAGAACAGAAAGCGGGCGCGATAAAGCTTTCAGGTTATTCCGAATCCAACAATCGAATTTCAACCTTGATGCGAAATCTCGACACCTCAGCGAAGTATGAAAATTCGAATCTGACGAAGGTTCAGCAGGATCAGACCCTCGGCGATCAGGGCAGTGTGTTTGATCTACAAGTCAATATCGAGACTCCAGTTGATGTCGCGGGTGAAAAAAGCCCCGCGCAGCAGTCGGGGCAGTAATCGTGACGATGGCGACTCCGAGTGTACGAAAACGAGCGTTAACAACGAAAAATCAAGCATAGTAGGGACGTTATGGCATTTATTGAAAGCCTGAAAGAATTAAAAGACGTTGATTTTGCTGACTTAGATATTCAGCAAATCGGTGTTTGGCCAGCCGCGCTAAAAGCGATTCTGCTTTTAACGGTTCTGTTGGTCATTTTGGCACTGGGTTATTTTTTCAAAGTGCAGGATGTCAGCCAACAAACACAAATTGCCGCGCGGCAAGAAGCAGAGTTATTGCGCGAGTATGAAAATAAAGCGTTTTTGGCCGCTAACTTAGATGCCTACAGAGCACAAATGGTCGAGCTCGATGAAACCTTTGGGGCGCTGCTGCAACAACTGCCCAAGGACACAGAGGTGCCAGGCTTGCTTGAAGATATTACTGAAGTGGCTTATGGCAGCGGTTTAAGCATGAAATCAATCTCTCTGCAGCCCGAAAAAACCACCGAATACTATGTGGAGTTGCCCATCCGTATTGATGTGATCGGCGACTACCACGATTTTGGCTCATTTGTCAGCGGCGTCGCCTCTCTTCCAAGAATTGTGACCTTGCATGACTACACCATAAAGGAAACCGAAGGCGCCCTCCTCAATATGGTCATTGAAGCAAAAACCTATCGCTACAAGACGGAGGTGGAATAATGAAGCCTTACCTGCTCGCGATAACAGCCCTAAGTTTGCTCATTTTGGTCGGGTGCTCTAGCGACCAGCGGCATTCAGATCTGGACCAAAAAATGGCCGATGCGAGAAATAGACCGCAGGGAACGATTGAGCCTCTCCCAACTTATCCTGCGCCTGATCGATTTACCTACACAGCTCTTGCCCTGCGCAGCCCATTTGAGCCGCCGATTATTCTCACGGGCGATGAGAAAATTTCAGGCACGGCAGTTTCTGCGCCTGATCAGAAGCGCAAAAAAGAGCCCCTAGAGTTATTTAACTACACGGCATTATCAATGGTCGGAACGCTGGCCAAAGAAGGCCGAGTGTGGGCTCTGATTAGTGATGAAGATGGCAGAGTGCATCGTGTCAAAACGGGGAATTACATCGGCAAGAACTTTGGCGTGATCACCGCCGTCAATGACTTTGATATAGAGATCATGGAAACCGTTCCCGATGGCAAGAGTGGATGGATTAATCGGCCTAGAACAATGGCCATGGATGAATAGTGGAAGATTCGCAAGGGAAACTTAAAATGATTAGTAAAATCAAACGCAACCTATACGTATTGTTGGCAATTTTGCCCACATTGGCTTGGGGAGAGGTTCAGGTAAAGGATATTCAATTTGCATCCCTTCCCGGTGATCAGTTTGAAATCAAGTTAATGTTTTCCGGCACACCGCCCGCCCCAAAAACATACGAGATCGGCAATCCCGCACGGGTCGTCATGGATTTTCCTGGCGTTGGCAGTGCGTTGTCGCAAAAAAATATGCGCTCGGCTTTGAAAATGCCCGCGATGCCGTTGTTATTGCCGATGGCAGTCGCACTCGCTTGATCGTCAATTTAACCGAGTCGGCACCCTTTGCCAGCGCGACCGACGGCAACACAGTGACATTGCGGGTAGGGGCTGATAACTCTTCCGGTATTGCCAATATGAGCGCACAGGCAACCAGAGCGGCTGCTGAGAGTGGCGATTTTTCCACTGGCGGACCTGCTATCACCGAGATTGATTTTCGTCGCGGAAAAGACGGGTCGGGCACTATTAGTATTGATTTAAGTCAGCCTTCGGTAAACGTTGATATTGACCGAAATAGCAGTCAAATCACACTTTCGTTTTATCAAACCACATTGCCTGAGCGGTTAGATCGACGGCTTGACGTTGTCGATTTCGCCACGCCGGTGCAAACCGTGGATAGCAAGCAAGAAGGGTCTAAAACAGTTGTTGCGATTGAGGCTTCTGGACAGTATGACTATCTCGCCTATCAGGCGGATGGGCAGTATGTTGTTAATATTAAACCGCTCTCCGATGCGGAAATCGCAGAGCAAAGCAAAAAATTCGCCTTTAATGGTGAACGACTAACCCTTAATTTCCAAAACATTGAGGTTCGTTCCGTTCTGCAAATTATCGCTGAATTTACATCGATCAACCTAGTTGCCAGTGACACAGTAACCGGCAGTATTACGCTGCGTTTGGATAATGTGCCATGGGATCAAGCGCTCGAAATAATTCTTAAGGCCAAGGGTTTAGATAAGCGGCAAGAGGGCAATGTGCTAATGGTTGCTCCGTCCGCCGAGATCGCAGAGCAGGAGCGTCTGCAAGTTGAAGCGAACAAGCAACTGCAGGAGCTGGCTCCTCTGGAGACAGCCTTCGTGCGAATCAAGTATGCGGATGCCAGAGAGGTGTTTGAACTGTTCACCGCCACCCGCACCGAAGCCGGTCAAGCAGGGGGCGGTGGGCGAGACGGCAATGCCACCAACACCATTCTGTCGGAGCGCGGCAGTGCCATTGTTGATGAGCGAACAAATACAATTATTTTGACTGACACAGAAGACAAAATTAATGAATTTCGGCGTCTGATTGGTGAAATTGACGTGCCTATTAAACAGGTGCTGATTGAAGCGCGCATCGTGATTGCGAATACCGATTTCAAAAAGGAGCTCGGGGCGACTTGGGGACTTGCCGGTATCGACAAGCTGGCCGGCGATACAACCAGCAGTGCTTTCGGCGATAGAACCCTCGGTTTTTCTGGGCGCCGTTCAGGGTTAACTCCAGGTTCTGGTGTCAAAGAGAGCTTCACCTACTCTGCCGATGAGATAGAGCGCGACGACGGCATAGATGGCATTGCTGGCACCGCTGATGATGTGACAACCTACACGCGCAATTATGATTTTGGCTTGGGCGACAGCTTGGCCGTTGACCTTGGGGTAAGCAATCCAACTGGTTCGTTTAGTTTGGGTTACCTGACCGATAACTTTTTAATTGATTTGGAGTTAAGCGCCCTCGAGTCCGACGGTTTCGGTGAAATTGTCTCTCAGCCAAAAGTCCTCACTGGCGACAAACAACAGGCCGTCATTAAGTCGGGCACAGAAATCGCCTATCAAAAGGCAACATCCAGTGGTGCCACAAGTATTGAGTTTAAAGAGGCGGTTCTGCAATTAGAGGTGACCCCGCAGATTACGCCAGACAATCGTATAATTATGGATCTGCTGGTGTCGCAGGACTCTGTCGGCGCTTTCACGCCAACGGGCGAGCCATCGATTGATATTACGCAAATCAAAACTCAAGCGTTGGTTGGAAATGGTCAGACACTCGTGTTGGGCGGAATATTCCAGACTGAGGAAGTGAAGGGTGTTGACAAGGTGCCAGTGCTCGGCGATATCCCTTTTTTAGGCCGACTTTTCAGAAATGACCTGCGAAATGTTGAAAAACGTGAAATACTCATCTTCATTACCCCAAAAATAATTGACGATAATTTGCTTGATAGATGACTTCACACCACATTTTCTTGGTTGGCCCCATGGGCGCCGGCAAATCCACAATAGGCAAACACTTGGCAGATCTTTTAGATCTGCCTTTTGTTGATGTAGACACTGAAATCGAAACTCGCGCAGGCGCCAATATCCAGTGGATATTTGATATGGAAGGCGAGGCTGGATTTCGCGAGCGTGAAACGAGGATGCTGATAGACCTCGCAAATAATTCGCACCCTCAGGTGATAGCCACCGGCGGCGGTATCGTCTTGAGCGCAGATAATAGAGCCGTTTTAAAGCGCAGTGGCAAGGTTGTTTATTTGTCTGCAACAGCTGAACAGCTCTATGAACGAACGCGCAGAGACAAAAAGCGACCACTTCTGCAAGTGGATGATCGCCAGGGAGTGATTAAACGGCTGATCGAAACTCGGGGTCCTCTCTACGACGAAGTGGCCGATATGGTTTTTCTCTCAGCCTCGGCGCAGCCTTCTAGGGTCGCTAAAAAACTGGCTGAAGCGCTCTCGGCGCTGTGATAAGCTCGCACGAATAGTTTTTGCAGCCGCTTCAGGCTGCCCTCATCCTTCAGGTCCGCGTTACCCATGATGTCAAAATCCAAAATGGTGCAGGTTAAATTAGGTGATCGATCTTATCCGATTCATATAGGATCGGGTGAAATAGAGCAGGCACCTATTGCAGGTTATGTCGCAGGACAAAAAGCGCTCATTGTTACCAATGAAGTGGTCGCACCTCTCTATCTTGAGCGACTTAAAAAGCAGCTGCCCGGCAAACTTGTTGAAGCGGTAATTCTCTCCGATGGCGAACAGTTTAAAAACTTAGAGACCCTAAACAGTATTTTCGATCGCCTTATTGCAGGTCACCACGACCGAAAAACCACATTGATCGCCTTGGGTGGCGGTGTGATAGGCGACATGACGGGTTTTGCTGCGGCCTGTTATCAGCGTGGGGTGCCGTTTATTCAGGTCCCAACGACGCTGTTGGCGCAGGTTGACTCTTCCGTAGGCGGGAAAACAGCGGTCAACCATCCGTTGGGCAAGAATATGATTGGTGCCTTTTACCAGCCTCAGGCCGTTGTTATTGATACTGACACTTTATCGACACTGCCAGATCGCGAGTTTTCTGCGGGTCTTGCCGAAGTGATTAAATACGGCCTTATCATCGATCCTGATTTTTTCGTCTGGCTAGAAGAGAATATTGACGTCATATTGGCGCGTGATAAGCATGCGCTGTCCTACGCGATTGAGCGTTCATGTAGTAATAAAGCCGATATTGTCGCCGCCGATGAGACAGAGCAGGGCATTAGAGCGGTGCTCAATCTAGGGCACACGTTTGGTCACGCGATTGAAACATTTCAGCAGTATCAAGATTGGAAGCATGGTGAAGCGGTGGCGGCTGGCATGGTTATGGCGGCTGAGCTCTCTGTGCTCGAAGGCCATTTGCAGGACGACGACGTGCAGCGTGTAAAGCGTCTCCTTGCAGCCTGTGCACTGCCTATCGCGCCACCAAAAGCCATGGGTGCTGACGATTTTATGCGCTTGATGGTAAGGGACAAGAAAGTATTGGATGGGCAGTTGCGGCTTGTTCTGCTTAAGCGTATCGGCGAGGCTTATATCAGCAATACATTTTCGCTGGATAACCTACAAGCATTGGTCAGTCGCTAATTTTCTTGCGCAAACATAGCAACGATAGCAGACGCTGTTACTCAGCTGTTCACTCTAGCGGCACTTGAGTACTTTGCTTTTTCGCCTGACCACGGATGTCTCATCGTAAATACGGCTATGCCCTCTATACTCACTGTAAAACAGTGATCTCAGCCAAGTGATAATCAGTATAAGAGAATTGTCGGGACCGTTTTCAGCGTGTAGAATGCACCGCATTTTGATCATTTAGCCTAGTTTTTCAGTCCCCGGCTATCATCACTCACTCTCTAGTGCCTGTGTTGCTCCACTCCCGCGCAGGGTTCAAGTGCTTGCTTAAGAGTTTAAATTAGAATTTAACAGAGTTTAATAGAGTTTATTTATGGCTCAGAGTTTATGTCGGCTTGACGATTTCAAAGACAACTGTGGATTTGGCTTAATTGCCCATATTAAAGGCAACGCGAGCCACAAGTTGTTGCGCAATGCTATTCAGGCATTGACCTGCATGACCCATCGTGGCGGTGTTGCCGCAGACGGTAAGACGGGCGATGGCTGCGGACTATTGATGCAAAAGCCAGACAGTTTCTTGCGCACTGTGGCGCGCGAAACTCTGGGGCAAGAGCTTCCTGACCTCTATGCCGTCGGCGCAGTGATGCTCAACACGGATGATACTAAGCGCAGCCTTGCCAAAAAGATCGTTGAAACGGAAATGCTCGCACAGGGCCTGCACGTTTTAGGTTGGCGCGAAGTGCCGACCGACGTCAGCTGTTTAGGGCCAATTGCCATTGAGTCGCTGCCCGCTTTTGAACAGGTTTTTGTTGCCTCTGACACCATTGTTGATGAAAAGCATTTCAGTGCACGTCTCTACATGGCGCGGCGCAAGGCTGAAAAACAACTTATCGATGACAATCGTTTCCATATCGCCAGTTTGGGCCTGAATATCCTGAGTTATAAAGGCTTGATGATGCCAGTCGATTTGCCTGGTTTTTATCTTGATCTCGCAGATGAGCGTTTAGAAACGGCCATTTGTGTGTTTCACCAGCGCTTTTCAACCAACACTATGCCGCAGTGGCCGCTCGCACAACCGTTCAGAATGTTGGCCCACAACGGTGAAATCAACACCATTATGGGTAACAGAAACTGGTCTGTCGCACGCACACCGAAGTATCGCTCTGACCTGCTGCCCGATCTCCTTGAAGCGGCCCCGCTGGTAAATCGCACAGGCTCGGACTCATCTAGCCTCGACAACATGCTGGAAATGCTCGTAACCGGTGGTATGGATTTACACCTGGCCATTCGCACACTAGTGCCGCCTGCGTGGCAGAACGTTGAAGATCGCAGCCCAAATCACCGCGCCCTCTATGACTATTTGTCGATGCATCAAGAGCCGTGGGACGGCCCTGCCGGTCTCGTGATCACCGACGGTCGCTTTGCCGTCTGCACCCTCGATCGCAATGGGCTGCGTCCATCGCGCTGGGTTATCACCAACGATGATGTGATTACAGTGGCGTCTGAAGTGGGTGTTTATGACTACCGCCCAGAAGACGTTGTGTCGAAAGGGCGCCTTGGCCCAGGCGATATCCTCTCCATCGATACGCAGGAAGGACGCATTCTGTTCCGCGACGAAATCGAGGATCAGCTGGCCGCTCGTCACCCCTATAAAAAGTGGCTTAACGAGGGCCGCCATGCGATTGAATCCAGCTTCGACATGGACAGTATTGAGCTAGAGGGCACCCTCAGTCGCGACCAAATAAAGTGTTACATGAAAATGTTCCAGGTGTCGTTTGAAGAGCGCGACCAAATTTTGCGACCTTTGGCAGAAGGTGGCCAGGAAGCGACCGGTTCCATGGGCGACGATATTCCCATGGCCGTACTATCGAAAAAACATCGCAACCTGTTTGACTATTTCCGCCAGCAGTTTGCCCAAGTCACCAATCCGCCCATCGACCCCCTGCGCGAAGCAATTGTCATGTCGCTGGGTGTGGAATTGGGCCGTGAAGAGAGTATTTTTGCGGAAGATCCCTATCTGGGTCGGCGCATTGGCTTGTCTAGCCCAGTGCTCTCGCCGCGCAAATACTATGCGCTAAAACACAATGAGTTTGAGCAGTTTCCTGTGGTGAAGTTTGCGCTGAACTACAACGCTGCTGAAGAAAATTTGCAACAAGCAATACGCCGCGTCTGTCGAGAAGTGGCGGATGCTGTGCGCGCAGGCGCCGTGGTGTGTATCCTTTCAGACCACGATATAACCCAAGATCAACAGCCAATCCATATTTTGCTAGCCGTCGGTGCCGTCCACAATTATTTAATTGAGCAAGGCTTGCGCTGCAACGCCAATCTTGTTGCCAGTACCGGTTATGCCCGCGATGCCCACCAGATAGCCGCCTTGATCGGTTGCGGTGCATCGTTGGTCTACCCGTATTTGAGCTACCATGTACTGTGCGACCTGATTGACAGTGGTGAGCTGCTGGTCGATGTGGATACCGCATTTAAGCAGTACCGCAAAGGCATCAATAAGGGCCTGCTGAAAATTCTGTCGAAGATGGGTATTTCAACGGTCGCATCCTACCGCGGGGCATTGTTGTTTGAAGCCGTCGGATTGCACAGCGAAGTTATCGATCTCTGTTTCCCCGGCATTCCCAGCCGCATCCAAGGTGCCACGTTTGACGATATCCAAGCCGATCAGGCGGAGCTCGCAAAAATGGCCTGGAAGTTGCGCAAGCCAATTGAGCCGGGTGGCCTGCACAAATATGTTTATGGCCAGGAGTACCACGCCTACAACCCTGATGTTGTTCAAACCATTCATAAAGCCGTGCAGACAGGCGACTACAAGGTCTGGGGCCAGTACGCCGACTTGGTTAATAAACGCCCTGTGGCGACACTGCGTGATTTATTAAAGTTGAGCGATAAGGCAACACCTATCGATATCTCCTTGGTTGAACCCATCGAGTCTATTTTGAAGCGATTCGATTCAGCGGGTATGTCGCTTGGCGCATTGTCGCCGGAAGCGCACGAATCCCTCGCGGAAGCCATGAACACGCTGGGCGGCAGATCCAACTCGGGCGAGGGCGGTGAAGACCCCGTGCGCTACGGCACGATTAAATCATCCAAAATTAAGCAGATAGCCTCGGGTCGCTTTGGCGTCACGCCAGCTTATCTCTCGAGTGCGGAAGTTCTGCAAATTAAAGTTGCGCAGGGGGCCAAGCCCGGCGAAGGGGGGCAATTGCCCGGCGGGAAAGTCAATGCGCTGATTGCTCGTTTGCGATACTCAGTACCCGGTGTCACCCTGATTTCGCCGCCACCGCACCACGATATCTATTCCATCGAAGATTTGGCACAGTTGATTTTTGATCTCAAGCAGGTCAATCCAACCGCCTTGGTCTCAGTAAAATTGGTGTCACTGCCCGGGGTTGGCACCATTGCCGCGGGTGTGGCAAAGGCCTATGCGGATCTGATTACCATTTCCGGCTACGACGGCGGCACAGCTGCAAGTCCTGTAAGCTCAATTCGCTATGCGGGATCCCCGTGGGAATTAGGTCTCACAGAAGCCCACCAAACCCTGCGTGCGAATGATTTGCGCAACAAGGTCCGCGTGCAGACCGACGGCGGCTTGAAAACGGGGTTGGATGTGGTTAAAGCCGCCATGCTGGGTGCCGAGAGTTTCGCTTTTGGTACCGGACCTATGGTTGCCCTAGGCTGTAAGTACCTGCGTATCTGTCACCTCAACAACTGTGCGACGGGTGTAGCCACGCAAGATGAACGACTGCGCAACGATCACTACCGTGGCACGGTCGCCATGGCGATGAACTTTTTTAAGTTTATTGCGATGGAAACCCGCGAGTGGATGGCGTCTCTAGGCGTGCGCTCACTCGAGGAGCTGATTGGTCGTGTCGACTTGCTCGAAGTATTGCCTGGGGAAACCAGCAAACATCGGCACCTTGATCTGACTCCGCTGATTGAAATGCGTCCAGAGCTTGAAGGTAAGCCGCAATCCTGCTCACAGCCGCGGAATAACCCTCTCGACAAGGGCGCGTTGGCAGAAACAATGGTTAAGCTCGCCCTGCCTAATATTGAAGCGCAGACGGGTGGCACTTTTGACTTCACTGTCAGCAATTGCGATCGCTCGATTGGCGCTCGTCTGTCCGGTGAAATTGCCAAACGCTACGGCAACATGGGTATGTCGAAAACACCAATACGCCTGAATTTGCGCGGTGTTGCAGGTCAGTCCCTCGGTGTTTGGAACGCAGGCGGCTTAGAGATATACCTTGAAGGCGATGCCAACGACTACGTGGGCAAAGGCATGGCGGGTGGCAAGTTAGTTCTGCGTCCGCCAGCAGAGAGCAGTTTTGCCGCCAATGAAACGCCGATTATGGGCAACACCTGCCTCTATGGTGCCACCGGCGGAAGACTCTATGCTGCGGGCAAAGTTGGAGAGCGCTTTGCCGTTCGCAATTCTGGCGCAACCGCAGTTGTCGAGGGCGCAGGCGATCACTGTTGTGAGTATATGACTGGGGGTGTTGTGGTTAGCCTCGGCGCCACAGGTTACAACTTTGGTGCAGGGATGACCGGCGGTTTTGCCTATGTACTCGATATGACACGCGAGTTTGTTGATCGGTACAATATGGAGCTGGTTGATATT
>ERZ887849.3526-NODE-3526-length-11689-cov-58.794396_pt1 | contig 11689 bp, 10 predicted proteins | sample MGYA00521267_ERZ887849 | MGnify/ENA primary metagenome ERZ887849 (study PRJEB32303, sample SAMEA104408601) | aquatic metagenome | biome: Brackish water; feature: Pelagic; material: water | place: Baltic Sea | collected 2014-06-06T16:11:00 | depth 2,863 m ... | reverse complement strand
CAAAAAGTATTTTTTTTGTGTTAGAGATCTAAAAATTTATAAACAATATCAAAAAACTATTTTTTTTTGTGTTAGAGTTGTGGTATTTTTCAAAAATCACAAATAAACGAATAAAATCAACGATAATTGTAAAATAAGATCAAAAAGTATTTTTTTTGTGTTAGAGATCTAAAAATTTATAAACAATATCAAAAACGCATTTTTTTTGTGTTAGAGCTATGGTATTTTTTACTAATTGTAAATAAACCAACAAAATCAACGATTTTTAAAAAGTAAGATCAAAAATCAGTTTTTTTGTGTTAGAGGTATGATATTTTTAAGAAATTGTAAATAAACCAATAAAATCAACGATAATTGAATAATTAATGTATTTATGATTTTTGTGTTAGAAACTTTTTGATTTGTGTTAGAAATTTTTTCATTTGTGCTAGAGATAAATAAAAATATTAGAAAAATTTGAATAGTTGTAATATTACCCATTCCTCAGATATAATATTGATATATTTTGTAATTTTCAATTAAAAATTGATTATTACTAATGGTGACAATATTTTTTGATAACAATTTATAAACGAGATCATAGGACACTCATGAGTTGAAATCAAATAAAGTCATTGAATATGACGTATGAGAAATTTTTTAAGTCTTTTTTTGTGATTTCAACCTAAAATAGAACCATGAAGGCAAATATTGGATTGAACTAATCTTTTCTGCTCAAAATTACTCTTAAATCTATTTAGTTCTCCCTAAAAGAAGATAAATAAAAATATTTTTTAAATAATAACTAATTTACTAATAATTATTAAGCATCAACTGCTACAATTGTTAAATCATCCTTTTGTATACGACCAGATTTAATTATATCTTCAATAATCTTGTTTAATCTTTCATGGTTTGGAATTTGTTGATACTTTTTAATATAATTTTTAAACCCATCTGCCTCTAACATGTTTCCTTTGGCATCTCTTATTTCAGTAATACCATCAGTGAAGATATACATTGAACTATTTGAGAAACTAATTTTAGTTTCTTTAAATTTAAATTTAGGGGCTATGCCTAAAGGTGGTCCAGCTTCTTCAAAATTAGAAAAATTTCCATCGTTAGAATAAATTAACGGAGGTTCGTGACCAGCATTTGCTAAAGTTAATTCTTTTTTGTTTCTATCATAAATTCCAATCAACATTGTTACAAACATTCCTCTTGAAGTGGTTTCACAGATCTCTGTATTTAAAATATCCAGGAGACCTGCTGCAGAAAAATTTGTTTTACTTAAACATCTATAGAGACTTGATGCTTTTGACATTAGTAATGAAGATTTAATTCCTTTACCCGATACATCTGCAACTCCAAATCCATAAACTCCATTAGATAATTCTGAAAAATTATAAAAATCTCCAGAAACAACTTTTGCAGGAATATTTATTCCAGCAATAGGAAAATTTTCTTTTATATTTTGAGATAGTAATGTTTTTTGAATTTCACCAACAATTTCTATTTCTTTTTCCATTCTATTTTTATCAATCAAGTCTTTCGCCATCTTCGCATTTCTAATTGCTAATGCTGCAGGACCAGATAAAGTTTCTAAAAGTTTTCTATCGCTTTCTTCAAAAAGTTTATTGTCTGTTTTTTTATTTAAACAATGAATAACACCAATGCATTCATCTGAAACGATTAATGGAGAGCATAAAACGGAATAAGTTGTAAAGTTTGTTTTATTATCTAAATCAAAATAGAACTCAGCAATTTCTCTTACATCCTTTCTAACATCACCAACTCTTATGCATTCTTTCATAAGTGCTGCTTTTCCCATTACACCTTGTGTAATTGGAATTTCAAAGTCTTCTAAGTATGCTTGATGCTTTGATGCAATACATTGAAAATTTTGTTTATCATCATCTATTAAAAAAATGTTAGCGGCTTGAGCATTAATTCTTTTGATAATTACTTCCAATGAGGTTTGTAATGTTTCTTTTAAATCAAGAGTTTTTGCAAACTCTTGGCTCATTTTAGTAACTAATTCTAAGTCTTTAATACTCGTATTATCAACCTTGATTGTTTCTGTTTTTTTAGCACCAAAGAACATGTTATTTATAAATTGATATTCATTAAATTTTTGATAGTTTTGAGACTGATGGAACTCATTATTCATAGTCCTAACTTCTACTTACACCTTACAGACGCAATGATGCTTGTACAATATTGCATTGATGGTTTCATAGAACTGTCCTCTAAAATTACCTTATAAGTTTTGTTCTATCTTATAGCATTTATCTTTGGAAGTATATGGGGCAGCTTCAGTAACGTTTGCATTCACAGAATTCCTGATGATATAAGCGTTGTCACAGGACGATCACACTGTCCATCTTGTAAAGCTCAAATTAAATGGCACGATAACATTCCATTATTTTCTTATTTGTTTTTAAATGCAAAATGCAGACATTGTTCAACTAAAATTGATGTTAAATATTTTTTAGTAGAATTAGTATCGGCAATAAGTTTTGTTGTAATTTTTCATTTCTTTGGAGTTTCGTTAACTACTCTTCTCTTTTTTGTTCTAAGCATCAGCTTTGTGATAATTTTTTTTATTGATTTTAAACATTTCATAATTCCAAATGAATTAACGTATCCTCTTATGATAATTGGCTTATTAAAATCATTTGATCCAAATTTAAATACAACATTGTTTCCAAATTTAGTTAACTCTTTGGCAGGAGGTTTCTTTGGCTACACAATAATTTGGTTAATAATTTTTACTTATAAAAAAATTAGAAATAAAGAAGGAATGGGTTTAGGAGATGCAAAGCTATTGTCTGCAATTGGTTTTTGGTTTGGATGGATGTCAATTCCTTTTATAATATTTTTTTCATCTATAGCGGCACTGATAAGTGTAATTCCAGATTTAATAACAAATAAAAAAAAACTGTCTTCACAAATACCTTTTGGTCCATTTATAATTATTGGAACATTAATCTTTCTTTTTTCAAATGATTATATAAAAATATTTTTAAATTAGAGAATAAAATTGAACAAAAATTTAATAAAAATTAAATGTTAGTTACTTAAATGAATATCTTTTTATTTATAAACATTATCATTTCAGCTTTAAATATATTTATTTTAACTTATGCCTATTCATTAAAGTTTTTTCCATCTAAATGGAGAAAAAAAGTTGACCAAGATTCTATTGTAGGCTTAGCAATTATTTTTATAACCATGCTTAATATGTTTGTATGGATTGGTTATTTTTATATTAAAATATTTTAGTCTTAGAAAAAATAAAATTAAAGGACTTTGATTTAAAACCCTACGTCTCTCCAACCACCCTTATTAGATAAAACTTCTCCCGCTAATCCTAATATTGAAAAAAGTGTACTTTCATTTTGATTTGGTCCTGCAACGTTTGCAAATAATCTACCTCCAAATACTACCAACTCTGATAATACACCTTGTCTAATAAATAGGCATTCACTTTCATTTAACTTACTACCTTCAACTAATTTGTGTGAATTATTTGTTCCACACTCATCATCTGCAGCACAAATATATGCATTTCCAATATTGCATGCATTGTCCCCTGGAGCTGGTTCGTATACTGGAAAATAAACTTTTCCTTTAAATAAAGTTGGAGGTGCAGAGACTTTTCTGTAAGAATTACTATCAACTTCTGGATCTAAATGAATTACCCAAGCACTTTCTGTATCTGGACAACTAAGGCCTTCTATATCTCCTGTAACATCTAAACAAGCATCAGCATTTACAGGCAAAGCGGTGGTACCATCAATAGATTTAGCATTATTTGCTCCTTGATGTGCTATTGATGCAAAAGATTCATCGTTAGATGATGGAACAATAACACCATTTAAATGCTTAAAATAAGGGTAATCAAAATCTCTAACACCATACAAAATGTTATCCATAAATTCTGATTTATCTCCTAGTCGATTAAAATCTCCAGTTCCTCCAAATAACCAAAAATCTTTAGTTGATGCACCAACACCTGCATCCATTGAGAAAAATGAGTATCTTTTGTTTATAGTATTGGCATCCAATCTAAATAATGTTGTTTGATCAAATAATTCAGCATCATTTATAGTGGAATCTGTTAAATTTATTTTTGTAATTTTTCCTTCTCTATCATTTATATAAACCATAGCTCCACGCCATGGAATTCCAAAGGCAGTGTCTGGAGTAATTACAAGTGGGGAAGTTGGTATAGCATTACTTATGTCACTACCATTAGGTGTTGAAATTATATTATTTCCAGAAGATACCCCTGATGGTGATGTATCAATAATTGTAATTGGTCCACCGTTAGCTTCACTACCATAAATTTTTCCAGGATTTTCCAAATCATCTAATTCAACTAAAAATAAAGCAGAGCCAGCGCATCTATTATTACCCATTCCACCACCCATGATTGCTACATATTTATCATTTTCAATGTTAGTTTCCTCACCTGCAATATCAGAAGGTAGTCTTACAACTCTTGGAGTAGACCAAGTCTCAGCTAATTTACTGTAGTCAGGACCTGTAAATGTTGTTTTTGCTGTACAATTTGTTTGAACAGAAATGTTATTTGTTATTCTTATTTCATTTAAACTTGCCCCTGCATTAAAAATTTTGTCATCATTAAAAGTAATTACCAACCCATCACTTCCCATTCTTGCATCTGAAAATGTAACTGGTACATGATCACCACCATTAACCACTTCTGTAACACTTATCATACTTGAATCAAATGGAATGTCTTCAGCACCAAGTATAATATCATTGAAAGTAAAAGTTCGTCCTATGTAACAAGAAGAAGTTCCATTAGTTGTAAAGTCTCCACTCGCATCAGTATTAGACTGGCACAATGCATTAGCATCTTGGTTTGTAGTAGTTTCCGATGAGCTACCTCCATCAGCTGCAATCAAACTATTATAATTCTCTTTTGCTTTTGTGGCTTCTCTTGAAGAACTTATACTAGCAGAACCTGAAAAATACTCTTCTTCAAAAATTTCTCCTTGATAGTCTGCAATGTAGACAACATTATTTATAGAGTCGTTATAAACAGTAAACATATGCATTGGTCCTAATCCATCTCCAATCTGATTTGTAATATCCAACACTGAGAAACCAGGCCCACCTCTTCCAAATGGAACAATTAGTATAGTATGCCAACTTTTATCATTCTCTATATTACCATCACGAGTTAAGCCTTTCATAAATACATCATGCACAACTGGAGAGCCATCAACTCCAAATATTGCATTACTACCTCCTTTAGATCCATCAATGTTTCCATCAAGGCTAGAATTAATTATTGTAGGTAATTTTCCAATTAATAATGGGGGGAGAAACGCCCATTCTTCTCTTCCTGTTTCCGCATTAAATGCATGAAGTAATCCACTGTTTGAGCCTGCGTATAAAATATTTCTTCTATTTGAATATGAATTTTTAAAGGCTTGATAATTATTAATTGATCTAAAATAAGCTTCTTGGTTGTTGTCAGTAAATTGAGTATTGCCATCTGGTGCACCAACTTCAATTAACTGGGAATGATATATATCACCAAGTACGTGATCTCTTAACTGAGTAGTGTCACAATCTCCATTATAATCAAAAAAATCTTGGCCAGCTAAAAAGCGCAAAATACCCTTAAGTTCATCATCTGTTGTATCATCTCCTGGACATGCTGAGCTTGAAGTGTGATAATTAGTAAGTACATAGCCCAATCTTTCCATTTCTGTTTCTAGAAATGTTGCACTTTCTTCCTTAAGATTATCCCAGCCTGATTCAATATAATCTTTTTCACCACCATCAAAAACTGTCCATATCTTTCGACTATCAGAATTATTAGGGTCAGCCGGTCCACCTGCTGATTGTATTTTTACCTGTTCTGCTGCATCCCAATTTCCTGGACTGTTTACATCATGATTAACTGTTCCATCGGCATTCAATGTTTTTCTTAAAATAGTTCCCTGCCATTCACCATACTGTTCATAAGCAAATTGTGCTTGATACAATGAGCCTCCTTCTTGAATAGTTGCTGTAATTGATGGGGCAGTAAATGCCAAACGTTCAGCTAAGATTTGTCTAATTTTTTGATTAAGTGTTGTTTGAAGTTCTAAAGGAGTACTAGCTACAATTGTGGGCTCACAGTCTGCACCCCCAGCCGCATCACATGAACCAGCTACTGCCATTTCATCAAATAATAGCTTCCCATCTGGGCGAATTCCATCTCCATAAGCAACGAATAAAGTTTTGACACCTTTTTGTGTTCTTAATTCTCTAAGTCGACCAGCAGTCCTTCCAATATTATTATTTGAATCTGTCCCTGACTTTACGACTAAACCATCACCTATAACAATTACGTAATTCAACTGACAATCAGAGTTTGGGTCATGAGGAGATCCATTACTAAAAAAATAATCACGAGCAATTTGTGAAAATGCTTCAGCATCTGTGCCAAAGCTTGTTTCTAAATCACCAAGAACACCAAGAGTTTGATTGGCTCCTTCTGGACTAACTGCAACTTTTAAACAAGAATTTTGTGTACATACTTGGCTTCTTTTTCTTGTTTCATTCCATCCACCAAAATAATCACAGCTAGTGCTATTTTTATGACAATATGTACCACCCTTACCACCACCCTTACTAGGTGTCGCATTATCATCGTTACCTAATTCACCAGCATTCCAATAACCAAAACCAAAATTTGCACCACTAGTTAACGTGTTATCAGATAAAATCGCTTTAATTGCATTTACTGCACCTTCCAATCTTGAATCTAGCACTCCTCCATATTGAATTTGCCAAGCAATATCTTTATCTGTTGTAGTAAAACGACTTTCAGTTAATTCATCAACATAACCGTTGTGGCTAAATAAAATTTTTCCATCTGATACATTTAAGGCAGATATATTTTTCGTTATTCTAATATCTGCAGCATTTAATGCTCCTGCAGTTTCGTCTTTGTTGCTACTTGTACTTTCTGTTCCCGCAGTAACTGTTGCTGCACATGTATTTGAGGTCCATTCTACTCTTTGAACTTTATGATGCTTTCCTGCAACATACATAAGATCATCACTGGTTGATATATCAAATACATCAATTCCTACTACTTTGGTTCCAGTAGGATTAGATATTCCTTGACAAAATCTGAATCGACTATTTGTAATTACTGGCACTCCATTAACTTCTTTTGTTCGATAACCCTGTAAAGCGTTACCCTGAGAAATATACATGTCAGTTGAATCACTATTTAGCCTATAGCGTAACCCATTGTATATTTTTCCAAATACATTGGTGTCGTCTCCTCCAAATCCTTTTTCTTTTGCACACTTTCCCTCATTTAAATTACAAGTTATTTGGTAACCATATTTTTTTGTATTCTTTTTTTCGCCTTTGTTATATCTGCCAAAACCTGCTACAATAATTTGCCCAGCCACATTCTTACTAACGTCAAAACCACGCAGCCAATGAGAATTGCCATCACTAGTTCTACTTGGATATATGGCAAGTCTACATCTATATTGTGAATCAAGAGCAAAAATTGTAGCCATTTTAGCACTTGCCTGATACTGACCTACAAACAAAAGATTTTCACTTGTAATATTGGTATCTTTAACACTAACTCCAGTTACGTATTTTACTCTGTGCAATTTTTTACTATCATCAATAGTTACATTTTTAGCTGTACCACCATCCCATAAAGCATAGTCACAAGTCCGATCAGTATTGTCTCTAGGAAACCAATTACGTGTTGTATAAGAGTCTCCATTATCTTTTGTCCCTGAAAAATTAATAAATTCTCCAGATGAATTAACAAGATATAATCCTCCATCACTCGCATCATTTGATACTAAAACTCTATTGCCATCACCATTAATAGTTGCTGAATTAATAAGAGGAAGACCCTCTCCTATTGAATTTTCCATACTTTCAGAAGTATCTAATAAAATTAAAATATTAGCTGGTACATTACCCGATCCAGACCCTGGAGGTAATGGTTTTGCATTTGTAAATTGATTAAAATTTAAAATTAAAATCAACAAGCCTAATATTTTATATAATTTTTTCATTAATTAAATTTTCTATTACATCATGATTTCTATTACATTGGGTCCATATAAATATTCCCTGAACTCAGGTTTAGAAATGGTTAATGTTTCAAAATTTCCTTTTCTATGACTAACTCGTCCATAGACTACTCTCTCACCAAAAGAGGATAATATTATCCCTCCAATCCATCCTTCATCAATTTCTTCTTCGGTTGTATAGCCTAAATAAACTTTAGCAAAATCTAGAATTCTGCTATTTTTGGCTTCACCATATACACCTTCAATTTCAGTTCCAATAATTTTGCCCTCTTTAACAAATACTTTTATATAAGTATTTTCTAATTCAGAATTTTCACACAGGCTAAGGCTGTCATATTCTTTAACTAAAGTATAAGTTTCGCTGCCTTCATAAGTTGGATCATCAAGAGAATCATATTTTTCCATAATATTTAAAATTGGAGTGCCAATCTCTTCTTTTAAAAATTCGCATGCAACACTAACATTTAGTGCACTGAGATTTAGTAGTAATAATGTTAAACTTATTTTGAAAGCAGAATTCATCTTTAATTTTTTAACAAACTGAGGATATTAATAAATCTAAATATTTTTCTTTGTCCCCATTTTAGGTCTTATCCTGACAATATAACTAATGTTTCTAGAGGTATTAAGATTTCAGGATCATTTATATCAGTAAGTGCTGTTCCTTTTGGCATTAAAAATCCACACCCATATAATCTATATGCATTTCCTTGTCGTTGAGCATTAGTTGATGTTTTTTTTAAACTTGTACCAGCACCCTTAAACGTTGATCTTCCAACGTTGATAGCAAAAAATTCCCATCTATATCTTTTCATATGTTCAATTTCTTTATCAGGAGCAATCTCAGCAGTTAATATCGGCTCAATTAATTCTCCAAAATTCCAAAGAGTTTGATGAACAGCTACTAATGTGTTGCCATCTTCATCTTTAAGTAAGTTTCTAAAACTATTAGAGCAAGGAGTGCTCGATACATTAATAATATTTGTCGGTATTCCTCTGCCATTTGGCCAAGGACTGCTTGCGTCTGTATTCCTTGAAACCTCACTAACCGCTGATGCTTCAGTACCAGTAGATGTTGATGTAGCAGTATCTGGCCAAGGACCAATCATTTGATTGATTAAATATTTCTCAGCTTCAATCAGAGCATGTTCCGCCACATAAAATGTTTGTTGATATTCATCACTAGTATTATTGCTTTGATGGTCACTAGAAGAAATAACGATCAAACTACCTCCCATAAGAGACATCACTAATAAAAGTACAAGTGATAAAATAAGAGTAAAACCTTTTTGATTATTTTTATTCATTAAAAAATTCCATCATCAATAATGTTTCTTGTATAAACTGTAACAACTACGCTATCCCTTAAATACCTATCTGAATATTTTTTAATTGCTCTTGAAAATCCGCTTAACTGTCTTTCATTACCTTCTCTTGCTTCAAACCTAAAAAATTCATTTTCAGATCTAAATGACAATCTAATATCTACAGATCTTACCTTATATAAATTTTTTCTACCGCTATCATTAGATGGACTAGGATCAGGTGAAAGCTTTCTTCCTTCTTGATCAAGAGCTATAAATTCCATATCTTCAACATAATCTCTAACTAGTTGTTCGTGATAACATTCAGTACAATCACTAACCCAATCACCTTCTGTAGGCCACGATGCAGTCTCTGAACCTCTTTTTTGTTTCCAGCTAATCTTAGATTTATAAACAGCATATCTTGGATTGCTGTCATCCGCGTCAGAAACTGGTAAGGCATAATAAGTTAATTTATATTTTTTATAGGGTTGAAGTTTGTCGTTTTGATTAAAATCATCAAATACAATTTGAATTTTATCACAACACATATCCCCAGTATCATTTTTAACAGCTGTTGGATCGGTGCCATCAATACTGTGACCTAATTGATTTGCAACAATAACTATTGGATCATGACTTTCATTAATTGAAGTAGCGCCCCCAACAAATTCTAAGTAACTTTGTTCGGGGTAACCTAATTCATTTGTTCCAAGATAATATTTAAATCCTGACATTCTAATATCTCGAATTAACAGTTCTACTAAATCTCTTGATGATCTACTGATCTTTGCTTTATCAACAACTTGACTGTAACTATTATTAACAATTGAGTAAGTTGAGTACATTGCAGCCATCATTAGTGACGAAACAACAATTCCAATTAAAATTTCAACTAAAGTAAGCCCTACTATACTTTTTAAATATCTTTTTTTCATACTAATCTAATGAGTCACTATCCTCAGAGCCGCCTGTGGTTGTTTTTATGTTGTAATCTGATTGAAAATATAAATATTTTCTTTTTTTCCCATTATTCAAAAGCATCTCAACTCTACTAATATAAATTGGGTCATCAAAAACTAAATCATTTTTATATGCGCAACCATCCCATCGACATATCTCGAATGTTTCTAATTTTTTAGTTTCATTATTGCTTTTGCATTTCAAAAATCTATTTTTATTAAATATCGCATCCCATTTTGCTTCTTTGTTACTAGGGGCATCTATATCTTGAGTTTCATAAATATTTTTAGTATTACCTAAATCAGTTGATAAATTTTCACAATTCAATTCTGCTTCCCAGCCATCTTTAAACACAATATTTGAATTATCAGATTTAACTCCATACAGAGAATCTCTACTACTAATGACATCTTCAGCTATCATTTCAGTTAAATAGTTTGCTTTCGTTCTGTCTCCTGAATTATCGATAGATTGTGCTGAAAAATTTGTCATTTGCAGAATTGCTATAAAACCAATTCCAACAATAGCGGTTGATACCAATGCTTCTAATATGGATAAACCAGAAATTTTAGATTTATTTTTTTTCATATTATTGCTCAATCCATTCTGCATCTCTTTTATTCCATTTCTCAAGTTTGATATTTCCAAATCTTGACCACTCTATAACGTATAAATGATCATGTTCTGTTGTCGGCTCACCTGTCACGTTATCTATATCACATTGAGATCTTGTATTTGATCTATTACAAATAAATAAATAGCTATCTACAATGACATCATCTCCTGATGATGAAACCAATTCACCGTTACCACTATACCATTGATCATTCTTACCAAAACAAACTGCTCCTATTTTATCTCTCCATGTAGTTGCAACATTGTCTAAAACAATCTGTCTTACTTCTATCTTATCTAAATCAATTATTTGATTTCTATCTGGGTCTGGATCTTCATCCCAGTATGCTTCATCAACAATGTTGCATCGTTCATTTGGCCTCACCCACCAGCCACTTTCTCCATTATTAAGAAGTGTAGCAAGTGTTTTTGGTTTCATTCCTTTTGAAGTTACAATTAACCCATCATCTTCTTTGTCCTCTTCAACATCTACTTGGACAAATGCATATTGACCTCTTTGAACTTGTGCGTTTATTCCCTCGATTAAAGATTTTATTTTAACTACAGCGCTTCTAGTCTCTCTATCTTTTCGCCATTCTGAAAAATTTGGATAAGCAACAGCGGAGAGGACGCCAATAATTGCTATGACAATAATTAATTCAAGGACATTAAATCCTTTAATCTTCTCGTCCTGCACTCGCATCTATCTTACCTGCCTTAACT
>ERZ887849.3519-NODE-3519-length-11709-cov-4.694268_pt1 | contig 11709 bp, 8 predicted proteins | sample MGYA00521267_ERZ887849 | MGnify/ENA primary metagenome ERZ887849 (study PRJEB32303, sample SAMEA104408601) | aquatic metagenome | biome: Brackish water; feature: Pelagic; material: water | place: Baltic Sea | collected 2014-06-06T16:11:00 | depth 2,863 m ... | reverse complement strand
TCCGACGTGATGACAAAGCGCACGTCTCGACCGGCCGCCTTTGCCGCGACACTGATGCGCTTGAGCTGGTCGTCCACGTAGCGAATCGCCTCGTCATACTGGGCCCGCTGGTGGTCGTACTGGGCTTCGTCGAGGGGCTTCTTCAAGAAGTGAAAGTAGTTCTTGTAGGGCCGGTCGCTGCTGTTGGGCGCCCGGTCAAACAACGTCGCGTACTCGCCCGGCGGGTCGTACTCGTAGTGCACATCGTAGGTGTGCAGGAACAGGAACACCGGCTGGCCCGGGCGCTGGTCGGCCCACCACGTGAGCGTTGCGTCGACCACGTCGCTCATGTCGACGGTGGCCTTCAAGTTGACCTTGGGGTCGTGGATGCCGAAGTCGTCGAAGTGGTCAAAGCCCCGGTCGAAGCCGAACTTGGACGAGACATAGAAGGTCGAGACGAAGCCCGCGGTGGTGTAGCCGGCGGACTGCATCCGCTCCGGGAGCACGGGCACCGCACGGTCGAGCTGGAAGCTGTCCTCGACGATCTTGTGGGTCTTCGGGAGCTGGCCGGAGAACAGCGTGGTGTGGGACGGCAAGGTCCACGGCGATGCGCTGCGGGCGAAGCTGAACCGCACCCCGTCCTTGGCGAGCTGGTCCATGAAGGGACTGGTCTCGCGGTCGTGGCCGTAGGCGCTGAGGTGGTCGGCGCGCAGGGTGTCGATGCTGACCAGGATGATGTCTGGTTGGCCAGGATCCCCTGCTGGAAGGGACTTGGGGGCGCCCCACCCGCAGCCGGTCGCGAAGCCCAGTGCGAGCAACGCCAGCCCGCGCGATGAAGCGCCTACCATGTTCGCCACCATGGCCAGCCGGCCGGTAGATAGTACAAGCAGAGGGGGGTGACAATGGCCATCACCAGGACCATCAGAGCGAGTCGCCACCTCATCCGTGAGGCCCACATCTCCTGCAACGCGAGGCCCGGCGCGGACAGCACCCCGGCGGTGTAGATGATCAACAAGGCTTCGAGGGGCACCCGGTAGCGAGACAGCCCTGCGAGCAATGCAATGGCCGCGCAGTGGTAGACGAGAATGCCGCCTATCACGAGCGCTTGGGAGCCCCGTCCTCGTGTGGCGAGGCCAAATGCCCCCAGCAGCATCACCGCCAGCGAGTGCACACAGCCGACCAACACAATGATCTCATCGGCGGCTTGGTGCATGCCGGGCCAGCGACCCCAGCGCAGGTGCCGGGTGAGCAGCGAGTGGGGGTTCATCAGCTGGGCGACCCGCATCGGCATCCGCCGCACAAACTCATCGGGGTTGGACTTGATCCAGTCGATGCCGGCTTGGGTCTGGCACGTGTCCCGCTCGATCGCTGCGCCCTTGTCGCCACACGGGGCCCGGCCTTGCTTGCGGGTGCGGTTGAAGGCCCGCTTGGAGAGCTTCCCGTTGCCGTAGTCGAACGTGATGGGCTCGAAGTCGTTGTTGCCCAGCCACATCATCTGGCCCATCGTGCGGTCCGAGATGATGCGCCCACCGAACTTCTGGGACGCGTGGATGCTGTAGGGGGCGACCACACAGGCCGCCGCCATCGCCACCAGCGCGGCTTGGGCCCAGGCCTTCGGTTGTCTGAAGTGTTGCCACACCATGCCCACCATGAAGATGGGCAGCATGTAGGTGGCCACGCCGCGGAACAGCACACACACGCCGATCATGCCGCCGACGAGGGCCGCCATGCCGAGCGCCCGGCTGGCTTGGGCAGCGTTCGCCACGCGGTCTCGGGCCACCAGCAACAGCAACAAGGCCGACAAGAGCACCGTGCTGTAGAGCGTCTCGGACCACAGGCGTGTGGCGAAGAAGGCGATGTGGGGGCTGGTCACGTACAGCCACATCGCGATGCGTCGCGGCCGCAGCAGGTTCTTGCCCTCTCGACCCGCAAAGGCGCGCGCAGCGAGAAGGTAGACCAGCACGGCATTCACGGCGGCGGCAAAGACTTGCACACCCTTGATGGTGGATGCGTAGCCCGTGATGATGCGCGCGATGCCCAGCAGCACCGGGTAGCCGGGCGCCCACAGCCAGCCCGCGCTGGTGGTCATGCCCTCGCCACCGGCAAAGCGCTCGGACAGCTTGATGTAGGTGCACTCGTCGCGCACGCAGCCATCGTCCAGCCAGATGAGGGCGGGAACGACGCGCAAGAGAGTGCCCAGGGTTAGCGCCACCCAGAGCTGCCGGTCTCGATACCACTTCACGGCCGCGCCCCTATTGTCTCCCGGGATCTGGGGCCATCGCTCCCGCCCACCATGTGGTCGACGGCTGGGCTACCCTCCGACCTGTGGCGTGGGTCTGGCCACGAGGAGCGGCGATGTGGGTTGAGTGTCGGGTGCTGCAGCCCAGGGTCCAAGGGCACAACCCCCGCCGGCGACGGATGGTGGGGGTCTGGGGTCTGGTGGCGCTGCTGCTGGGCGGCCCGGCATGGGCGGGCGACGACGTGCTCTGGCGGGCCCGGTATGCCCTGGAGACGGGAGATCCCGAGCTGGCCGCCGAGACCACCGCGCGCTGGCTGAACGACGCGTGGACCGGCGCGGATCGACGGCGTCCTGAAGCGGTGATGCTGCATCTGGATGCCCGCACCCGGGGGCTCGGCGAGGGGCCGCAGCTCGCGCGGGCGCTGGAAGCCCGGCTGGCGGAACAGCCCGACAGTCCTGAGCTGCGGGTGTCTCTGGCAGTGGTGCTCGCCGCAGACCCGGAGCCCGACTGTGATCGCATCGACCCGCTGACTCACCCCGCTCCCCCTCGCCCTTGGGCCTTGGGCGCGGCGTCACTGCGGGCGCAGCTGGCCCCCCGATGTGGCTGGTCCGAGGAGCCCCTGGACCTGGCGGACTACCCCAAGGATGCCCCGGACATCGTGCTCTTGCGGTTGCAGCGGGGCCTGAGTCGTGGGGTCATCGACCAAGCGCTGGCGTATGCGCTGGACGACTTCTACCGGGCGAACCCGGCGGCGCTGGCCCTTCCGGGCGACCCCTTCCGATCCAGCCTGTCTGGACCGGGCTTGTCCATTGCGCGGCTGGCCCTCGAGTCCGCGGCCCAGCGCGCCGAGGCGAGCAACGACCCGATGGCGCTGTATGGCGCGCTTCAGGTCGCCCGCTGGAAGGGCTGGGATGAGCGCCCGCTGGCCCGGCGGCTCGATGTGCTCCAGCCGGGCTGGACCGACGGCGGGGGTGCCGGCGATGGCACAGCCACCTGGATGCCGCCCCGAGTCCCCGTGGACCCGGAGCTGCTGAGGCGCATCCACGACGCGAGCCGCAAGGCCGAGCCCGTGGTGGCTGTGCGTGCCCTGAAGTCCCTCGAAAAGGATGTTCCCGAGCGTGGGCCTGCCGCTGCGGAGTGGCACGCGCGAATGGCGGAGGCCATGGAGCGCCAGGGTCGGGATGGCCGGGCCTTGGGTGAGTGGGAAGCCGCGTGGGCAGCCGATCCGGGGGACTCGGGGCGGGCCAATGGCTTCGCGTGGGCGGCGGCAGGGGCCGAGCGCCGCATGGAGCCCGCGCTGGCCGCCATCACCGCGGCGATCAACCATCCCACGCCATTCTCGGTGCGCGAGGCTGGGGCGGATGGCTGGGTGGTGCACCGGGACTGGAGCGGCCAAGAGCTGGCCATGATGCGGGACACGCGCGGCTGGCTGCTGTTTCGCCTGGGGCGCCTGTACGAGGCCCGCGATGAGCTGCGCCACGCGCTCTTGTTGATGCGCTCGGACAGCGGCACCATGCACATGCACTTGGGACTGGTGCTCGCCGAGCTCGGTGACCCGCGGGGCGCGCTGTTCCACCTGGGTCGGGGCCTCGCCATCGCCGACCCGGAGTGGGACGAGCTGTCCCTGATTGCCGATGCGATGATGGTTCTGGAGCCGCTCTGGATCGCGCAACGCTGGCAACCGGGGGGCATGGAAGCATGGATTGCGGCCCAGCGCCCGGCGCCGGTCGAGCGCTTGGCACCGCTGACCTTTCCCTTGGATGTCGGGGCGGCCGACGGCGCAGGCGTGCGAGAGATCTTGGCCGCGACGTGGGTGGGCACGCCATTCCCGGACTTGGAGCTGCTGACCACGGGGGGCCGAGGCACCCTGTCGGGCATCGGGGGGTGGCGGGTGGTGGACTTCTGGGCCTCCTGGTGTGGCCCCTGCGTGGAGGGGCTGCCGGCGCTGCTCGCGCTGGCCAATTCTCGAGATGACCTACGGGTGGTGGTGGTCTCGGTCGAAGATGCCCCCCCGGACTGGGACCGATGGCTCGAGGGCAGCGCGTCGGCCGTGGGCACCTGGGGCGGACCGGCGGTGTTGGACCGGCTGGACCTGCCCGGTGTGCCGGCGACCTTCTTGCTGAATCCTCAGGGTGAGGTCGTGGACGCCCGCTTGGGTGCCGCGCCGGAGGGCTGGCTCACCACCGCCCTGGACGAAGCCCGCAAGCCCTGAGCGGCTGGGCCGGCCAGGAAGTAGGGGACCTTGACACTGTGGGGAGGTCGACCGTGGGCGTGGACGCTGTGTTGCCGATGGACGTCACCGGACTGGACGGGCGGGAAGCCGCCGTGGCCGGGAGCGCGCTGGTGCCGGTGGTCTTGGAGCGGTGTGGCGCCCGTCCGGGCGTGTTTGCCCGGGTGCAGGCCCTGCGGGACGCGACCGATGCCCTGACGGCGGCGCTGAACATCGAAGATGGCGCCGAGCGCCGTGACCAAGATGCCGAGCAACAGGCTGTTCTGATGGCCGATGGCATGGATGCGGCCCACCGGGCGGCCTCGGCCGGACTCGATCGGTGCGCGGGCCCGGACGGGGACCGAGACGCCCTGCGCCGCGCCCTCGCGCAAGCCATGGCGGACTGGCAGGACCCCTTCGCGGCGGACGCGGTGGGCGAAGCGGCACTGGGGGCCATGGACGGGGTCATCGACGGGGCACCAGCGTGGGCCGCACCGAGCCTTGTGGGCCTCCACGACGCCATTGTGCGCATGCGGGCGTCGGGCCTGAAGCGAGACCAAGCAGCTGCCCAGCGGGCGGTGGCGGTGCAAGCCCGGGTGGAGGCCGAGGGGCGCTGGCAGTCGGCGGCCCGGGGGCTGGTGGCCCACGTGGGCCCAGGTCCGTGGTGGGAGGTGGCCCGGCCCGCTGTGGCGCTGGCGGGGGTGCGCCGGTCGGTGGGCGCCCAGGCCGAAGACGACTGGTTCTCCTGAGGCGTGGCGCCGTGTGGCCACCGTTGCGGTGTTCTGACCTGCTGCCGACCAGCGGTCATCGACCGGTCGGGGCGGCCCTTCCGCGTGCAACCGCAAGCCTCCCGCGCTATTCCAGCCGGCCCCACGGCTCTGGAGTCTCCCGTGCATCGACGTATCGCTTCCGTGCTGCCCATCGCAGCCCTCTGTCTGTTCAGTGCTGGCTGCGAGCCCCAGGCCACGCCGCGCACCCCCGGCGACATGCCCGGGAAGGGCACCGTCATCGCCAAGGTGGGCGATGGTGAGGTCACCCAAGAGATGCTCGACGCCACGCTGGCGCGCATCCCCGAAGCCCAGCGTGCTCAGCTTGAGCAGCAGGGCCAGATGGACCAGGTCAAAGAGAGCCTCTATGTCGGTGAGGTCCTCTACCGGGATGCCCTCGCCGCCGGCCTTCAGAACGACCCCCAAGGTCAAGGTGACCCTCGCGCTCGCCGAGCGCAGCGCCCTGGCCGAGGCCATCATCGAAAAGAAGGTCGACGAGGCCATCACCGACGCCCGCATCCAGCAGTGGTACGACGACCACAAGGTCCAGTTCGCTCAGGAACAAGCCAAGCTCAGCATCATCGTGCTGCCGGACGAGGCCGTGGCCGCCGAGGTCAAGGCCGCGCTCGACGCGGGTGGTGACTTCGCCGCGCTGGCCAAGGAAAAGAGCGAAGACACCAAGACCAAAGACACCGGTGGTGATCTGGGTTGGGTGGAGAAGCGGAGCCTCCCGCCCGACTTCGGCACCCCCGTGTTCGGCGCTGAGAAGGGCACCATCGTCGGTCCCCTCGCTGCGGGCCCCCGCCAGCTCATCTTCCGCGTGGAAGACAAGCGCGCGACGACCCCTCTTGATGAGGTCAAAGACCAAGTCAAGGAGAGCCTGAAGCAGGAAGTGGCCCAGGAGTACATCACCGCTGCCCGCGAGAAGGCCACGGCCGCAATGGGCGCGGGTGCGACGGTCACGCCGCCCCTCCCCGGTGGTGCCCCCGCGGCTCCCCCGGCGGGCGCAGCACCGGCCGCTGACCCCCACGGATCTCACTGATCATGGCGCACAATGGCCGCTGGGCACTGATCCTGGGCGCTTCGTCTGGTTTCGGCGCAGCGGCCGCCCGTGCGCTGGCCACCGAGGGCTTCGGCATCCTCGGTGTGCACCTCGATCGGCGGTCGGGCATGCCCGCCGTCGACGCCCTGTGTGCTGACTTGCTCGCCCTCGGCGTGCCGGTGCGGTTCTTCAACGCCAACGCGGCGTCGGCCGACACCCGCGCGACGGTGCTGGACGCGATGCCCGCGCTGATGGGGGATGCACCGGTCGGTGTGTTGTTGCACTCCTTGGCATTTGGCACCCTGCGTCCCTTTGTGCCGCCCCCCGACAGCGGTGCGGCCGTCTCGACATCCCGCAATGTGGACATGACCCTCGATGTCATGGCCCACAGCCTTGTCTATTGGGTGCAAGATCTGGTGACTGCGGGTCGCCTGGGTCGTGGCGGGCGGGTGTTCGCGATGACCAGCGGCGGCTCCCGTCAGGTCTTTCCTTCGTACGGTCCGGTCTCGGCCGCCAAAGCTGCCCTGGAGAGCCACGTGCGCCAGCTTGCCCTCGAGCTCGCCCCCCGCGGGTGCACCGTCAACGCCATCCTGGCCGGTGTGACCGACACCGCTGCGCTGCGCAAGATCCCGGGCAACGACGAGATCCGCGAGAAGGCACGGCTGCGCAATCCCCACGGCCGGCTCACGACCCCCGAGGACGTGGCCGCCTGCTTGGTGACCTTGTCCGGCCCGGGCACCCACTGGCTCACCGGCAACGTGCTCCAAGTCGACGGTGGCGAGACGGTGTGCGCATGAACGGGTCCCCATCCGCTGCTTTCGGGTTCCGCCGACCGGGGCGCTCCCCGCGATGGGCCGCTGTGGTGGCCCTGCTGGTGGGCTGTGCGTCCACCGACGGCAAAGAGGGGAGTGACTCGGCGGGCACCACTGAGCCTGGGGTCGACGACTCCGGCACGCCCGACGGTGCTGAGACCGATGAGGACATCCTGCGGGCGGCCATTGCCGGCGAGCGGGATGTCGATGAAGCGCTGGTGCTGATCGCCCGCCAAGGTGGGCTGCCGATCCAGACCAGCGCGGGTGTGTTGTTCGCGTGCTTGTGTGGCGACGGCGACTGGTCGGTGGCCGGTGACCACGACGAGTGGGCCGGTGTGGCCATGGACCGCGCGGGTGCCTTGTCCTGGGCCGAAGTGGATGTGCCATCGCCCGACGGCTCCCGCTACAAGTTCACGGACGGCTCGGACTGGATGGCCGACCCGCTCGGCCGCCGTCTGGCCTATGACGAGTTTGGTGAGATCTCCTTGGTGGATGCCACTGCCGCCCACCTGGAGCGCTGGTATGCCATCGACGGGGGCGAGCTTCAGCCCCGGGACGTCAACGTCTGGGTGCCCGATGCGGGGGCCTTCACCCATGTGGTCTACGCCCACGACGGCCAGAACCTCTTTGACCCGGGCGCGGCCTGGGGCGGCTGGCAGCTGAGCGCCAGTGTGCCCGCGAACATGCTGGTGGTGGGGATCAACAACACTTCGGACCGCTTCGAAGAGTACACCCACGTCCCGGATGACTTTGGCAGTGGCACCGTGGGCGGCCGGGCCGACGACTATGGCGTGCTGGTCAGTGATCTCCGCGGCTTGATGGACGATCACTATGGTCCTGCGGATCGCTACGGCCTGCTCGGGTCCAGCCTCGGTGGGCTCGTCAGCTTGGCGCTGGCCGAGTCCCAGACCGGTCAGTGGGACATGGCCATGAGCATGTCAGGCACCGTGGGGTGGGGATCGATCGGGCTGCACGAGGAGACCATCATCGCCCGCCTCGCTGCCAGCGCGCCATTGGAGGGCACGGCCATCTACGCCGACTCCGGTGGCCTGGGCACCTGTGCAGACAGCGATGGCGACGGCACCGATGACGACGGGGACGACTTCGACAACTACTGCGTGAACCGGCAGCTCGTCGATGTGCTCGCGGCGTCGGGCTATGCGTGGGACGAGAACCTCTGGCACTGGCACGAGTCCGGTGCGACCCACGACGAGGCGGCTTGGGCAGCCCGGGTGTGGCGCCCGCTGGAGCTGTTCTCGCTGCAGTAGGGCTTCACCGTTGTGGGGCCTGGCGGTGGGGATTGGCCGTCCGCGCGCCCTCTTCGCAAGCATCTCGGTTGGCCGGGCTCACCGCTGCACACCGGCCGATGTCGATGGGGGGCGTGGCTTCGTGGGCACTGCGGAACAGGTGCACCCACGAGCGTTGCTCCCCGTCCGCGTTGCTGTGGATGGCCCAGCGCCTGCGGGCCGCGACGGCCGCTTGCTCGATGACCCCGAAGTCTTCACCGATGTCGCGTTGCACGATCCGGCCCAGCTCTTCTTGAAGCTGGTGCCTGCGGCATCCCATCGCGAAAGCCCCGGCTGCATTGCACAGCAGCCTCGCCGCGTCGGGCTCGCCCCGCAGGTTGGCCGAGTCGGCTGCCACAAAGAAGCACTCGTCTCGCCAAGCCCCGTCGGGGACCAATGGACACCACTGCTTTGCATCGTCGGCGCTCCCGCGGATGTTGGTGCGCACGGCGGCCAGCGCGCAGTCGCCGGCGAGGTCGACGTCGCTGATCTGTTGGCAGCGGGCGACGAGCGCTTGGTTGCCCGGACCGACGTGAGTGACGACACTCTGGTAGATCTCACGGTCGCTTGCCGCTTGCGCAACCGCGGGGGCCGCGGCATTCGGCACTGAGTTGCAGCCGACGAGAACCGCCATCGAGAGCGCAATTGGGAGGGGATGGGGCATGGCTTCCGAGCGTAACGGTGTCGGCCGATGCCAAGCCAAGGCCCCCCCAGGGTTGACAGGTTCCTGATGGAGTGCCTGCCCCCATCGGGGCTCTCGAAGACACCGCTGGCCGAGCGCGTGGCTTGAGGTCGCGGGCAAGGTGGGGTGCGGGGCATGAGTGGGATCCGCCCGTCTGTCCTGCGTTCCCCACCGTCTCACGCCTGGGGCCGCCCGTGCCCCCGGTCTGGCCCCAACCCGCCGGCCCACACCCGCTTTGCGGCCTGTCGCCATCCTGCTGGCGGCCAGCGGGGCATCCAGGGGTTAGGCGCCGGACGTCTTGCTTGGGACGGGGACCGGTCTCCCCGCCAGCCCCCCATCACCGGAGAAATCATGCGCCATCTGGCCATCGTCGCGTTGCTCGCGGCTTGCAACCCCGCCACCACCGACTCCAAGCCGGCTGAAGCCGCCACCCCCGCCAAGAAGGCGTCGGCCCCCGCGGCCATGCCGGCCTCCGGTGTCGACAACACGGCCGTGGTCGCCACTTGGAACGGTGGCACGCTCAGCTACGGCGATCTCAGCGGCGAGACGAAGTCCCAGACCACCCGCCTCGAGATCGACTACCTCACCCAGAAGTATCAGGCCGAGGCCCAAGCGCTGGAACAGATGGTCATCGAGAAGGTGCTGGAGCTCGAGACCAAGGCCCAGGGCAAGGCGTCTACGGACGAGCTGCTCAAAGAAGCGGTCGAGTCCAAGATCTCCGAGCCGACCGAAGAAGAAAAGCGTGAGTTCTTCAAGGTGATGGAACGCCAGCTCCGGGGTGCGCCCTACGAGTCCGTGCAGGACAAGATCGCGGGCGAGCTGCTGCGCCGCAAGCAGTCCGAGCGCTTTGGCGAGTACATGACCGAGCTGAAGGCCAAGTACAAGGTGAAGCTGCAGCTTCCCTACCCGAACCTTCCCCGGATCGAGGTCAGCGTCGACGACGACCCGAGCATCGGTCCCGTGGACGCCCCCATCACCATCGTCCAGTTCGCCGAGTACCAGTGCCCCTACTGCGGCAAGGCCAACGAGAGTGTGGACCAGGTCATGAAGGAGTACGCCGGCAAGGTGCGCATGGTCTACCGGGACTTCCCGCTGAGCTTCCATGACCGGGCGATCCCGGCGGCTGTTGCGGCCAACTGTGCCGGCGCCCAGGACAAGTACTGGCCGATGCACGAGGTGCTCATGGCCAACCAGCAAGCGCTCCAAGAGAGCGACTTCCAGGGCTATGCCCAGAAGCTCGAGCTGGACCTGCCCAAGTGGGAAGCGTGCCGCCAGGATCCGGCCCAGGCCGCTGAAGTCCAGAAAGACATGGAAGACGGTGCCAAGGCTGGTGTCTCGGGCACCCCGGCCTTCTTCATCAACGGCATCATGTTGAGCGGCGCCCAGCCCTTCAGCGAGTTCAAGGCCATTATCGACAGTGAGCTTGAAGCCGGTTGATCGACCCGACTCTCTGATCTGCATCAGCTGGCGGTGTGCCGGTCGCCCTGCGGTGGTGGTATGACGCCCGTCGCCGCCCCCTCACGAGATGCCCGTGCCGCAGCCAACCCCAGAAGCGCCTTCGCCGGGGCCCGCCCCCCCAAGTCCTGGGGTGGCGGCCGGTGACTGGCGGTCGCGACTCAAAGACGCGGCCATCGATCTGTTCGGGCTCGACCTGCGCAGCTTGGCCATCATGCGGATGGGCATGGGCCTCATCCTCATCCGTGACCTCATCATGCGGGCCGGCGATGTGGTGGCCTTCCACTCCGACAAGGGTGCGCTGCCCCGCGCGGCCATCCTGGAGCACCAGTACCGCACGTGGGCGGTGTCGCTGCACATGGGTGTGGGCCACGCCAACCTTCAGCTCCTGTTGTTCGCGCTGGCGGGTGTCTTCGCGGTGATGCTCACGCTGGGCTACCGCACCCGGCTCGCCACGGTGCTGTCCTGGTTGATGCTGTGCTCGGTGCAGTCCCGGGCGTCCATCATCCTGCAGTCCGGCGACGTGGTCCTGCGGCTGATGTTGTTCTGGAGCCTCTTTCTGCCCCTCGGCGCGCGCTTCAGCCTCGACAACATGCTTCACCCGCCCAAGAAGCTGCCGGCCCGCAGCATCACCAGTGTGGCCACCGGCGGCTTCATCCTCCAGATGGGGCTGATCTACCTGTTCACGGCGTTGCTCAAGTCTGGCCGCGCCTGGATCGATGGGTCTGCCGTCTACTATGCCCTGAACATCGACTATTTCGCGAAGCAGCCGTTCTGCCGGACCATCGTGGAGTCCCGCTCGGTGATGGATCTGATCGGGCCCGATGCGGTCGCGGGGCTGCGCAGTCTCGGGCTCATCATCAACGCCAAGACGCCGTGGTTGGCGGCGTTCTTTACCTACTCCACGTTTGTGTGGGAGTACACGGGGCCGGTCCTGTTGTTGGTGCCCTTCCGTCGGGTCGCGGTGCGCACGTTTGTGGTGTGCAGCTTCATCTTTCTCCACCTCGGCTTCTACGCCGGTCTCGAAATTGGCCTGTTCCCCTGGATCTGCATCGCGGGCTGGCTGGGGCTCATGCCCGGGGCGTTCTGGGACCGGGTCGGTCTGGTGGTGGCAGCTCGCTCCGATCGGCGCACATGGACCCAGCGCTGGCATGTCAATGCCATGGCGTTCTTCTGTGTGCTGATGGTGGTGAGCTGGAACCTGTCCACCATCCGCAAGCAGTTCCCCAAGTCCCCC
>ERZ887849.3518-NODE-3518-length-11712-cov-5.432101_pt1 | contig 11712 bp, 11 predicted proteins | sample MGYA00521267_ERZ887849 | MGnify/ENA primary metagenome ERZ887849 (study PRJEB32303, sample SAMEA104408601) | aquatic metagenome | biome: Brackish water; feature: Pelagic; material: water | place: Baltic Sea | collected 2014-06-06T16:11:00 | depth 2,863 m ... | reverse complement strand
CGATAAGGTCGCACTTAAGGCATATTTTGATGCGCTTAAATGCGCCAGAAAGTTAATTAAATACGAATCCTCCTTAGTCAGCCATGCAAAAGCAACTTAGTAAATTATACCGTCAAACTCAAATGGACTCGGCCCCCAGTGGACGCCAAATTGAGATTTCCATATTAGAACTGGCATCATCAAAGCTGCGCTCGCAGTTGCCTTCGGCGGGTGAACTCGCTTGGAGCCATGATTTGGATGCAGCTATGAAATTTAACCAAAAAGTGTGGGACGTGTTCTCGGCTGATTGGATGAATCCGGAGAGTCGGCTCTCGCAGGAACTGCGGCAGAACTTGTTGAGTATCGCCATCTTTGTGAAGAAAAATACTTTTACGCTGCTTGCCAATCCGCAAGCAGAAGGGTTGCTCTTATTAATTCGTTTAAATGATAATATTATAGACGGCTTAAAGGCGACGCCTGCTCCTGTAGTACCGTCAGTTTTAAGCTAACTGTCTTATTTTACGACCGTTGGTTTCTTTCTTTGATTATGACGTTGCCGTAGTGCGAATTAATCTTTGAGGGAAGTATTTTATTGCTTGTTGCGGCTCAGTGGTATGCATTTGCGCTAACGAGTTTTTAACATTTTTTTTGCTGTCTATGACTCTTTCGGTTTCAAGTGTGCTTGTTCGTTTTATTAATTTTTATATTCATGTACGCCAATGGTAGAAGATCATAAGCCCATTTTGTTGGTCGATGATGCTTGGGAGGTTGTCGACGTGCTGGAGGGGCAGTTGCGCCAGCTTGGCTATGAGGTCGTATCTTTTACTGATTCGGTTGCTGCGGTTGAGGCCCTTCAGGACGAGAGTCGGGGCTTTAGCTGTGTTTTGGCGGATCATGACATGCCGAAGTTAAATGGTGTGGAGTTGTTGAAGATCGCTAAGGAGAAGCAGCCTTTCGCATCGCGCGTGATGATTAGCGGTCAGGCGGACTTGGGGATGGCGATGTCGGCAATTAATGAGGGGAGTATTTTTCGCTTCATGGTGAAGCCGTGGGATATGGAAGTGCTGGGGACAGTAATCGCTCAAGCGGTTCAGCGGTCTGCCGAGACGGAGGAGAAGCACTTGATGCAAGCGGAGCTAAAAAGCCTGAATACTGACCTAAAAGTTGCGAATGACCGCTTGCAGTTGAATTTGAATCAGTTGACGGGATTCTGTGAGCACCTGTTAGTTACATTTTCGCCTCTGTTGGGTGAAACGACACGTGTTGTCATTGCTCTGTGTGAAGAGTTTTGTCGCTTGGGCTTTTTTGATGAGCAAGAGCAGAAGCTACTGCGGATCGCAGCTTCTTTTCAGAATGTGGGCTTGATGCGTGCGAGCCGCTCGACTGTGAAAAAGTCTTTTTTAAAGCCCCAGCAATTGACGCAAGAAGAGGAGCGTGTGGTGCAGCGCCACCCGGGTTATGCTGAGACATTGCTTGATTTTGCGGGTGAGTTGGAGCCGGTTTCATTGATCATTCGGGCGCACCATGAGCGCTGGGATGGTAGCGGTTATCCGGATGGAATTTCTCGTGATTCGATCCCGCGCCTCGCACGTTTTCTTAGCCTCGCTTGTTATTATGCGGAATGTGATATTTACCGCGAGGCTCTGGTAACTAAGATTAATGATTCCGCGGGCCGGGCATTTTCACAGGAAGCGGTCGACGCTTTTAATCAGGTGGTTCGCTTGGGTAAGTTACCGAGGAAAATCCGAGAGCTTCGAATCGATCAGTTACTCTCTGGCATGGTCCTTGCCGGAGGAGTTTATACATTGGTGGGGGGTATTGCTGGTTCCCCGTGGCAAAGAACTTACGCGGTCGATGGTGGAGCGTATTCGTAGATATGAAGAGGAAAACGCTATTATGAGTACCATTTTAGTTTACGGTTAGCGTTCAAGTTGCGGGCTTAAATACATAGCGAGAGAAATAGTCGCTTCGTTGTGGGCAAAGGCTGAGCTCCGGTCGCTGAGTCATACTAAAGGCATAACATTCGGCAAAGTCTTCTCGTGCATTTTTGCAGGCATAGTCCGAGACTGTTTTTAGCTCGCGAGTGCGAACTCCGTAGAGCCACTCATCCCGTGCGGGCTGATTTAGTATATTTCTAAAAACGTAGTGCCCAATTTCATGATAAAGGATGTGGTGGAATTCTTCGGGGCTGTAAAAGCGCCAGATCACAATGGCATTGAGGTGCTCCGATTGATAATAGCTGCCCTGTACTGAATCCGGTATGGTCTGCTTGCTGTAGGTATTAATTGCAGTGGCAATCGTTCGATTGGGGTCGTAGCGTATTAAGTTAATACTACGCCGGTGCCTCAGCGGGGCTTGAGTGAAAGCATACTTTATGCGCTCTTCGGATATGATCTGTTGTTGCGAGAAGCCTGAGATGCGGGTATGCATTGCGATTGCTTTCCTTCGGCCTAAAGTCTTGAGTTTTCTGTTGCCCTGCGACTCACATTGAAGGGCTTTTGTATCTATTTAGAGCCCGCTGATGTGGGCTCTGTTTTAAACGCCATAAGAGGCTCTCAATGCCTTCCATAGTCGCTTTTGCTCTTCGGTGACTGCGGTTGGTTGCTTGATTTTGGGGGATACGAGCAAATTGCCTCGGCGGCCATTTTTGTCGGGCATGCCATGGCCTTTAAGTGTGAAAGTTTGCCAGTTATAAGTTCCCGCGGGGATGCAGAGCGCTGCTTTTCCACCGGGAGTTTTTATGGAGTAGGCCATGCCGGTTGCGGCATCCCAGGGATAGATCTCGATGGAAATATAGAGATCATTTCCTCTCACGTTGAAGCGCTCGTGTTGCGCATATTTCAGGCAAAGGTGAAGGTTACCCACGCTTTGAGTCGCTTTGTCGAAGAAGCCTTTGCTTGGAATCGTGATAATATGTCCGTCAGGGCATAGTGGGGGAATGGTAAAGTGAACCGTCTCTGTGCTGTTGGGGGCGCGTTGCGATTTGTCGAGTTCGATTTTTACATTTTGTACGCCACCGATGATCGCGTCCTCCAGTTCAATTTTTATCGATGCGTTAATATCCAGCTTTGGCGCATGGTTTGGGGTGCGTGGCGGGCTCTTGGCTTGAGTTGTGCGGAAGTGGGAAAAGGGAGATTTTCTGGGTTTTATGCTGGATGGCGTGGTTTTGCTGTTGCGGTACTTTTGAGTCGCTTGGACTTTTTTGTCATACTCCTTCCGTCTGATAGGATCGGATAGGATCTCGTAAGACTCCCTGATCGATAGGAAGGCGCTCAAGCTATTATGCTTGTCGCGTGAGACATCTGGATGGTGCTTCTTTGCCAGTCGGCGGTAAGCTTTGGACAGCTCATTTTCAGTTGCGTTTGGGCCGACTTGAAGTCGATCGTAATGGTTCTGGAAGTTGAGGGGGATCATGCGGCCAGGTAATAGAAATTAGGAATTAAAATAGGGCTCAAATTCTGAAAACCCTTTCTTTTTATAAAGGTTTAATTTGTTAAATAGGGTACGAATGCTGACCTGCATCATTTCGGCTGCCTTTGTTCGGTTACCGTCGGTTTTACGCAGTGCTTCTAGGATCAATTTGCGTTCCATTGTTTCCAAGGTCCAGTCGGCATCATCAATGTTTAGCGGTATTCCAGTGCTTTTGTGTGCTATCGTTGGCTCGGATGCCGCCTCTACGATCTCTGCGGTTTGGATGGGCTTGGACGCAGGAGTTGTGGGTTCAACTGCAGCGTTCAATGGGTAATCTGGTCCAACTTGAAGTTCAAGCGGTAAGGTTGAGGCGTCGACTTTATCTTGATCGCCAGCGAGGATGACTGCGCGTTCAATTACGTTTTGCAGTTCACGTACGTTGCCGGGCCATGGGTGGTGTTCCATTAGCTCGTAAGCGCGCTCGGTGAAGTCTTTGGCATTGCTGCCGTGTTTGCGCGCGTATTTCTTTAGGAAATGGATTGCGAGTCGACTGACGTCCCCTTTGCGATCACGCAAGGAGGGTGATTCAAGGGGGAAGACGTTTAGGCGGTAATATAGGTCTTCTCGGAACTTACCTTCTTCAACAGTTTTGAGTAGGTTACGGTTCGTTGTGGCGAGAATGCGAACGTCCACTTTGATTGTTTTTGTGCCGCCTACGCGTTCTAATTCATTCTCTTGCAGCACACGTAAAAGCTTGGCTTGAAGCGCAAGGCTCACTTCGCTGATTTCATCCAGCAAGAGTGTGCCGCCGTCGGCTAATTCGAATCGGCCAATGCGGCTTTGAAGCGCGCCTGTGAATGAGCCTTTTTCGTGGCCAAAAAATTCACTTTCAATTAAGGTTTCTGATACGGCTGCGCAGTTTACTTTGATAAAAGGTTTATCTCTGCGTAGGCTGTTTTGGTGAATCGATTGCGCAATGAGCTCTTTACCAGTCCCGGTTTCTCCAGCGATGAGTACTGTCGCGTCGGTTCGAGCCACGCGATTGATCATGGACTTGAGTTCATTGAGCTCCGGGCTGTCGCCGACGATCGATTCTGTTGGAGAACTACTTTCGCTGACCAGTTCTCGATTCACTTGGACTAATCGATTGTACTGAGACGCGCGCTGTATGACCATGTTAAGCTGGTCTGTGGAGAAGGGTTTGAGTAAGTAGTCGTAAGCGCCGAGTTGCATGCATTGGACTGCCGATTCGATCGTACCTTGCCCCGTTATCATGATCGGTAGGGGCGCATTGGGCATTTCAGCAATCTCCTCTAGGATTTCTGGGCCGTCTCCATCGGGCAGATTGATATCCAGAAACATGAGGTCGAAACCTTCTTCACTTTCTAATGCGTTGAGCCCCTCCTCGATGGTTGCTGCGGTCTTTACCTTGATGCGAGCGGAGTGGCAGTACTCTTCGAGCGTCCTGCGGATTATCAGCTCGTCGTCGACTACCAGAATTTTTTCAATGTCCATTACGAAATTATTTACGAGAGACAATATCGTATTTCAAAGAAGCGCAATGCAAAATTTGCCGAGTGCCATTGTGGGGCCGCTTGCCTACTGAGATCGCGGTCGAAGTTCGTTTTGGATGGACTGGATTATGTGACATTCCACTGTTGCTCAGTGAGCGCAATGTTCATGAGTGGCCATGCTTGGATCGCATCGGTGGGAGTTTCGGGCTTAATTAACTCAAGTATTTTTTCTTCAGATAGTAGTGATCGTAGTGTGGGTGAGCTGCGTATGGCCTCGTGGTAGGGAGCGAAGAGGAAGCTTTGAAACCATTCAATGAAAGGCACCGGGAAGCTGACTTTTTTACGGTTTAAAATCGTAGGGCTGACCTTATCATGGAAGGCTGCTCGAAGTAAGCGTTTGGTCTCCAGTTGCCCATTTTGAATAATTTCAAAGCTGTTGATGTTCTGTAGCGATTCAATCTTAAGATTTTGACTTAAGCCCATTTTGAATGAGTCGGGTAGCTTAAATAGTTTTTCGGCGATCCGATGGTCGGTAAAGGGGACTCGGCCTTCAACAGAGGCGAGCATAGTACTGCTATCTAGGCGATTGAGTAGGCCCTCCAAGTTGATGTGTGCGTGCAGATGCAGGTAGGCATCGAAGGTGGTTAGCTCTTTTGATTTTTCAAAGTGTGCATCATAGTGCTGGTGGACCTCAGCGAGTGGATTGGATCCGTCGGCAAAGAGGCCAGTGAAGTCGCGTTCGAGTTGTGGACCTTTGATCCAAGAGTTGACCTTGAGAAAGTGTGCTCGGCGGTTGGGGAATTTTTCGGTGCCATAGCCGCGGATTAATGCCGCTTTATCGATTCCCCCGTATAAGCCGAGGCTCCTGTCGTAGTCGAGTGCGCAGTAAGTGGGGCCTGCGTAACCGCCAAATATTTCGTCCGCGCCTTCGCCAGTCATTGCGACGGTTAAGGATTGGCTAAATGCCTGTGCGAGACGCCAGATTGGCACCTCGTTGGGGGTGCTGAGTGGTAGTCCTTTGTTATCAATTAGGCGCAACCAATCGCTGGAGAAATCAGTCTCATGTGCGATTACCTTTCGCCATTCTAGCTTGCCGTGCTCTGCGGCGATTTCCATCGCCTCCCATTCGTTGTAGTTTGCTTGATCATAGCCAATGCTCAGTGTCTCAAGTTTACTGGGTTCCGCCTCCTGGATTGCTGCGCATAAAATACTACTATCTATACCACCACTTAGGAATGCGCCGAGGGGGACATCGCTGATCAGTTGTTCTTTGGCGGTTTGAAGGAATTGTTGGCGAATTTCTTGGGCCGTATCTTCGAAGTCGGGTGCATCTTTTTCCTTTTCTGGGACCATTGGAAGTTCCCAGTAGCGCTGTACGTGGTATGCGCCAGTCGAGAGTTGGAGTCGTAATTCTTCTCCGGGGAGCAGGGTATAGATATCTTGGAAAAGGGTTTGCCTTCCGAGGTTAGTGCGCACTGTCATTAAGTAATGAGAGAGTGCGGCTTTGTGCCACCGTGGGGATTCGCTTGAAGCTTTGTGTAGGGCGGCAACATTACTGGCAAAGCTGAGTCCGCCTGTTTGCTGTTGATAGTAAAGTGGTTTTACGCCGAGTCGGTCCCGAACCAGCCATAGCTGGTTGTGGCGCGGGTCTAGGATGCTAAAAGCGAAGATGCCTCGTAGCCGCTGGACGCAAGCAAAGCCCCACTCGAGGTAGGCTTGCATGAGCACTTCAGTGTCGGATTCGCTCTTGAAGTGATGGTTTCGCTCCTGCAAAGCGCTACGCAGTTCCTTGAAGTTATAGATTTCGCCATTGTATACTAGTACGACGCCAGAGTCTGGGTCGATCCATGGCTGCGCCCCCTGCTCAGGATCAATGATCGCCAGTCTTCTGTGGCCCAGTGTGATTTGTGGATTTTGGTAGCGCCCTTCTGCGTTTGGGCCTCTGCTCCTGAGTGCAGAAAGCGCGCTTTCTAATGCAAGTTCATGCCTCGGTTCGATTCCGTCTTTGCGGTAGATTCCTGCAATCCCACACATTTTTTAAGCAAAGTTAATTGTATCGAGCTGTCTGGGTTTTTTTATCTGGAGTTGGTAGTCAGACATTTGGAAGTGAACAGTGCGATTCTCTTTTCCGCCGGAGTCTTCATAGGCAATCTTAATATTATTGGCGGTACAGAATGCTTTGACTGCAATGACATTGTTTGACCCGATTTTAAAAAAGTCGCTGCCACCGTTGACGGATGCGCCACCGAGGAGGGCTATTTTGATTTCGGCCTTTGTGGCTCCAAAGCTTATTAATTCATTTAGCATTTGGGGCATTCCTGTATCCACAAACATAAGTGGTGTCTTTTTCCGTTCCTGCTGTGTGCCCATTTTTGGGAGCATGGCATGTAATAGTCCGGCAGCTTTTACTCTTGGCGCAAATGCAACAACGCCTACGCAGGAGCCGAGTGCATAAGTTGAGAGGATTACTGAGGGGCTATTCGTGACGGCGAGGTCGGAAATGCCGACAGTTACTCGTGGGGTCATCGCGAAGATGGAAAAACTCATTGTGGTGATGCTGCACTGCCGATTCAATACTGTCTAGTGTAAATGAGAAAAAGCTATTGTGACTAATTTTCGGCGTGGATTATTGTTTATTCTCAATCGTGGGTTTGTTTTTTTATATGGTTCGTAGTGTTTGTATAATACAATTAGTGAGAAACTAGTTTGTTGGTTTTACTTAAATTTTATATCTTACGGCTTTCGTTTTCGGGCGCTATCGTTAGTGTTTCGAAAATTCTGTTAGTTGTTTCTACTTATGTCGTTTTTTAGCTGAATAGAGTGGTTTGTTTGCGTTTGACGGTCCTGCTTTAATGATTCAGTTTAGTATCTAATATATGTAATTTTAATGTAAATATTATGAGTGTCATGAATCAAAAAAAAGAAGGTATTTTACTGCAAAGCGGTAATAATGAAGTCGAGTTCATCGAATTCAAAATAGGTAATGTGGCCTATGGGATTAATGTCGCAAAAGTTGAGCGGGTTATTGCCCGGCCATCGGTTAAGATTACTCGCATGGATAATCTAGGAACCGCTATAATGGGATCGATTTACGTGCACGAGGTGCCAGTGCAGTTGATTGATTTACGCAAGGCGCTTCACATGCCCGAGTCTTCCGGTAGTGACCGAGTCGAGGAAGATCGTCAGTTGATTCTTGTTGCGAAGTTTAATAAGAAGACGACTAGTTTTCTGATTGATACGGTGAACAAAATCCACCGCACATCTTGGTCTGAGTTTGAGCCGATTGACGCAACGATGTCGGGTGCGGCTTTATCTTCCTACGTCACGGGAACGATTAAGATCAATGGGCGTGTCATCATCATTCTGGATTTAGAGCACTTGATGTTGGAATTTTCCCCGTCGAGCGGAGTGGAGGAAGTCAGTGATGTTTTGGACGATCCTGATGACTTGTTCGCGCGCCGTGAAGCCATTAAATTGATTTATGCAGAGGACTCCGGGGTCATACGCAAGATGATGTTAAATACGTTGACATCTAATGGTTATAAAAATGTCCAGTCCTTTGAGCATGGTCGTGCTGCTTATGAGTACATTCTTTCTTTGAAGCAGCGAGGTGAGGTGGAGGGTGGCACTGTTTCAGATTACGTTGATTGCATTATCACTGATATCGAAATGCCCCAGATGGATGGTCTTACATTATGTAAATCAGTGAAAGATGCGGCAACTGGCGCTGCGATTCCTTCTGTTATCGTGTATTCTTCATTGATTAATGATTCGATGTCTAAGAAATGTGCATCGGTCGGTGCGGATGCGCAGGTTTCGAAGCCGCATGGAAATGAAATTATTACGATCTTGGATCAATTGTGCCTACAGCCTTAATCAGCCAAGCGAGTCGAGGGTTTGTGTCGTTGAGTTCCATCGATAGTTGATCGCTTGGGGAGTTCGCAATTTCCTGAATGTCAAAGCAATGAGGAGTGAGTTTGAATTAAATTAGCCGATTCATTATCATCGGCTTGTGGCATTGCGTGAGTTGTACGAACGTCTGCTTACGTTCAGAATTCTAAGGTCTTGACCCCGGCGATTGTCAGCGGATATAAAGGGATGCGCGTTAGTTTTTTATTCGTGCATTTTATTCCAAGGTTCCCTCTGGTTTATACCCTTACCCATGAAGCATCATTTATTTACGTCTGCTGCCCTGCTTGCGATTTCTCTTCTATGTGGTTGCACCTATTTCGAGCGCGGCGTGCCGCAAGAAGTGGTTATCCTATCATTTCCAAATGAGGCGAGTGTTTATATCAATGGTCAGGCTGCTGGCATTACTCCGATGACAGTTGATTTGCCGCGTAAGATGACGCATGAGATTCGTTTGGAGAGATATGGATATAATAATGCCGTGAAATACTGCTCTCCTGTGCCAAATGAGAGAAGCCAAAACTTTGTCCGTTTTGGATTGTCTCGCGATTTGGGTTATTATGTGGATCTGACGCCTGGAACGATGAAATCTGAACTCAAGAGTGGCCTTGTTCCTGCCTCTATTGGTGCTGACCCTTTCGAGAAGCTTGCGCTGCAAGCGCTTGAAGCCGACCGTCAATTGGAAGAGGGAACGATTACTCCGCTGGAGCACAGGGTTGCGATTGAGCAGATCTTGGACTTTTTCGAGAAAAATGTTTAACTGCGCAATGAGTTCTGCTTCATATTAATTAAATATGAGTCAAATCCCTACCGAACTCCTTTATACTGCTGAACACGAATGGCTGTGTTTGCACGAAGATGGCACTGCAACCGTTGGTATTACCGACTATGCTCAAGAGAGCTTGGGTGATATTACTTTTGTTGAGTTTCCCGAAGTTGGAGCAAGCTTAGGCCTAGGCGACACGTTTGGTGTGGTTGAGTCGGTTAAGGCTGCCTCTGATCTTTACATGCCTTTGGATGCTGAAGTTATTGAAATTAACGAGCAGGTCGACGAGTCGCCGGAACTCTTGAATAAGGACCCTTTTAAAACCGGGTGGTTATTGAAGATTCGTATTAAGGACGCGAGTCAGATCGCGGCTTTGCTTACGCCGGAAGCTTACGCCGAATTAGTATAGGCGGATTTCGCTGCTCCTGTTTTGCGAGCGGATATCCATTTTCGCTTGAGCCGTAGTCGATGAGATCTGCTATTATGTCCGCGTGAAGCTTGCGAATTCCTAGTATTCGCATGAATTAATTCCCGATATGTCGCATCAAACAGATACGGTTGATTGGCTGAAGGTTGCTTCTTCGATTCGTGCTCGATTTGAGGGGCGTGGGCTCGATGCGGGCGTGAGTGTGACTTTGAAGCGGGCGCATTCTCGGCGTATTTTGGTGGCTTGTTCGGGCGGTGCTGATTCAGTCTTCCTGCTTTGTATGCTTGCGACTTATGCTGAGGCGCTGGGGCTGGAGTTGATCGTAGCGCATTATAATCATCGCTGGCGCGGTGCAGATTCGGATGGGGATGCCGCTTTTGTGGAAGCTCTGGCAAAGGGGCTTTCGTATCCGTATTTGAGCGGCGAGCGACCGGAAAATGAGGCTGCGTTTACTGAGACGACCGCGCGGGCTTTGCGGCTGGATTTCTTGCGTCAAACCGCGCGCCAGCAGAATTGCCCCTGGATTGCTTTTGGGCATCAAATGGATGATATTTTAGAGACGCAGTTGCAGCGCATCGCCCGTGGATGCGGTGCGGAGGGGCTTGCTGCGCCGAGGCCAGTTGCCCGTTTTGATGGGCAGCCGACTCATGTCCGGCCGCTCCTGCATCTACGAGCGGGAGATATTCGGATGGCTTTGAATGCTTGCGGGGCTCCTTGGAGGGAGGACGGTTCAAATGCTGATATCGGCATTTCACGTAATGCGCTGCGACATGAGGTAATCCCACACTTGATCGAAGCTTTGGATCGAGATCCTGCGCATGGCGCGGCGCGCTCTCGGTATTTGCTGGAAGAAGATGCGGCGGCCCTCGATTGGATGGCGCGTAAGTGCTTGCCTGCCGCGTTTTCAGGCAGCTCACGCCTGAGTCGAGAAGAAATGCGCCACTTGCCGCATGCATTGTTACGACGTGGGCTGTCAGCTTGGTTGAATCGGCATGACTTAATTCAGTCTGTGGGAGCTTCGGCGATGGATTTGTTGCTGAATGCGATTTGCGGTAAGAAGCAGAAGCATCGAATCAGTGCGGGTATTGCCTATATTATGATGGATTCCGAGGAGTTGTGGCATGAACCAGTCGATGCTGCTGAGGGGTCCTTTTTCTTGGAACCGATTTTGATTGAGTCAGAGGATTCGGTGATTCTTTCATCGGGGGCATACTTGAAAATGGAGTCGATTCGTTTGGATGTAGTCGCATGTAACCGAATTTTGCAGGGCGAGGTCGATTGTCAGGTCGAGGCGGTTATTGAATTTCAAGGCGGTCAGTCTTTTGAAATTCGTAGCTGGCAGCCGGGGGACCGCTTTCGTCCGATTGGGGCTCCCGGTTCTAAAAAACTTAAGGATTGGTTTATTGACCGACAAATTCCGCAAAAGGAACGAAAGTGGCTACCGGTTGTCACGACATGTGCCGGTGAAATTGTTTGGGTTCCCGGATTTCCGCCAGCCGAGAGCCACAAGATAAGTAAGCAAACGAAAGCGGCTCTTAGGTTGACTTACCAGACTAGAAACTCACTTTGACTCGCCAAATGCCTTCAGAGAATAATAAGCCACAGAAGAATGATTCCGGTCGTAATGGACCCCCGCAACGCTTTCAGCCGAAGGTGTTGTTAATTTACCTAGTTTGAAAATAATTCTTGAGAGAAAAAAAAATAAA
>ERZ887849.3517-NODE-3517-length-11713-cov-7.764110_pt1 | contig 11713 bp, 11 predicted proteins | sample MGYA00521267_ERZ887849 | MGnify/ENA primary metagenome ERZ887849 (study PRJEB32303, sample SAMEA104408601) | aquatic metagenome | biome: Brackish water; feature: Pelagic; material: water | place: Baltic Sea | collected 2014-06-06T16:11:00 | depth 2,863 m ... | reverse complement strand
TTTCACAAGTTGATCCACCTTAACTACTGGTCCGAAATCCTGCGACCACCTCTTTTACAGGAAGTGTCCCAAGAGTCCGTACATATCTACACAAGGGCTACTGTAGGCGCTGTGTGCGCTTGCTGTGCTCCACTGTGCTTGCGTCTGCCACTGTGCAGTTCTGCGTTAATAAGGGGACTGTATTTGCTGTAGTGCTTGTCCAGCATAGCTGTGCTGTTGCCTAGCTGCTTGCTAAGTGCGTGTGTGCTTACGCCTCTCTCCAAGTCTTGTGTCGCATAGAAATGTCGCCAGCTGTATAGCGTACGCTGTCTGCCATCAGCGCCAGCTTTTAAGTCTAATTTGTCAAGTAAGCTGTTAAACGCACGATTAAGATTATGGATTGTTGTGCATTCGCCTAACCGCGCATACCAACTGTCAGTGCCTTTGCGCTTGTCTAAGCGCAGCTTTTTATGGACTTGGATTGATTCTACGCCGTAGCTCAACGCTTCAGTTCCGCTAAGTGCCTGTTATACCTAGTATAACAGCTTTTAGCAGCTTGTGCAGCACTTTCTGTGTACACGTTGTGTACAGCGTAGCGTAGTCTATATCTTGTGTCAGTTCGTACACATTTTCACGTTTTACACAAGATATTGTGGAGGCGAGTACCGGAATCGAACCGGTCTACACGGATTTGCAATCCGCTGCGTAACCACTCCGCCAACTCGCCTGCCGTGGTTGTGTGGCTGACTTAGAGCAAGCGGCGCGCCCGTGCAAGAGGCTCTCGCGGGTCTTACCGTGAGGGCCGGCGGCTCAGCCTGTATAGGCTGCGTCCCAGCGTTCGATCAGGGCTTGCTGCAGGGCCTTGGCGCGTTTGTTCCAGGCGGAAGACCCTTCCGGGCGACCTTGGGTATTTTTGCTCAGGCCGCGCCGAATATCATCATTGGCAGAGAAAATCGCGAATGCCAGCGGGCGCTCATCCGGCCCTGTCGCATAGCCTGACAGCGTGCTCACGAAAAAGAGCGTTCCCGTCTTTGCCAGCACCGTGACCGGGTGGTCATTATTCACCTGACCATTCTTGTGGCGCATCGCGAAGGGCTTCATCAACGGGCCCAGCACGTTCTCGCGGTGCACCGCAGCCATTGCCTTTGCCAGCGCCTGAGGTGTCACCCGCGAGGCAGGGCCAAGCCCCGAATGGTCCACCAAACGCGCGCCCTTGAGGCCCAGATCGGCCTGCGCCCAAGCACTCATCTCGCGCGCCGAGGCGGCCAGCGAGGCCACACTGCCCTTGCACGCAGCGGTGGCCGTCATGCCAACAAGCTCGGCCGTGAGGTTATTGGAATATTTCAGCATATCGCGCACGATGATGCTGAGCGCCGCACTTTGGTGCACGACGAGGGCCGTGCCACGCGGCAGGCGGTTGATCGATCCCCCCAACTTCAGTTCGATCCCTTGGCTGCGCGCAAAGCCCGCGAAGACCTCGCCCGCATAGTCCGCCGGGCGCCGCACCGGAAGCCAGCGTGTGCCGCTATTGCCAAGAGCGCCCTGCGCCACGGTCCACGCGTCATGATCGCCACCATCAGTGTAGGTGTAGAGCGGGCTTTGCCGGTTCGCCACGCGCATCCGGGCCACACGCACCTCGGGGCGGTATCTCCCCGAACGCGCATCCATCATGACCGTGTAGCCACCCGAGCCACGCTGCCACGCGAAATGCACACGGTTGAAATTCAGGTTCAGCCCCGAAAGGGTTGGGTTGTAGCTCACATGATCAGGCTGATCCGCGTCGATCACACGGGTAAAGGGCAGCGCGCCACCGAAGACGTGAAACGCGCCATCGACCGCACGGATGCCCGCCGCCTTGAGGTCTGCGGCCATACCCGCAAGCGCGTCTGTGTCCAGCGTCGGATCACCGCCCCCTGCAAGGATCAGATCACCCTTGATCACACCATTCTCAATCGCGCCCGCCGCAATCAGCCGCGTGCGGAATCTGTATGTCGCACCCAACGAGCGGATAGCGTAAAGGGCCGTGATCGCCTTGGTGACGCTAGCGGGGGCGAACCCTTGGCTGCCGTTACGCATCTCCAACACACTGCCCGTGCGCACGTCCACCACGGCATAGCCCACCGCACCGCCCAATTGCGCCGCATCGATGAGCGCCTGCGCGTCCGGCACGCGCGCGGCACGCGCTTGCCCGCCCGCAGGCCGCGCTTGAGGCCGCAAGGATACCGAAGGCGCACCCGCCACTGCCGGGCCCGCCAAAAGCGCACCCGCCGCAACGCTCAGAAAATACCGTCGTGAAATTCCCAATGTCATTGCCGGAGGTTAACCCCGGTTCCCGGCCTGAGACAATTGGCTATTTACCCAAAGACGATCACGATTTGCTCAGTCTTGCACAGGCCATGCGCCATCGGCGCGTAGCCCGGTGGACGACATCGCGACCATCGGCACGTTCACAAAACACCACGCTGGCGCGTGCATGTGAGCAAGGCGCTGGCTTTGGCGACAGGGCAAACGGTAGTCCTTGTAGATCCGCGCCGCCTTGGAGCTGCGCGCGGCCAGCCGCGCGCCGGGGCGGGCCAGCACGCCGATCGGGACCGTTTCCATGATCTCCTGCCAATCCTGCCAGAGATGGAACTGCGTGAGGTTATCCGCCCCCATCAGCCAAACGAACCGCGCGCCGGGCCGGGCCGCACGCAGACTGCGCAACGTCTCCGCCGTGTAATGCGCACCGATTTCGGCCTCGAAATCACTGATCTTGACACGCGGGTGGTCCATCACGACCTCGGCCGCCGCCATCCGCCGAGCCATGGGGGCCGGGCCACGCGCCTTGAGGGGATTTCCGGGGCTGACCAACCACCACACGGCATTTAGGTCAAACCGCTTCAGCGCCTCGCGCGTGATATGGGCATGGCCTGCATGAGGCGGATCAAACGAGCCACCGAGCAGTCCCACCGTGCGGCCGGGCCGACAGGCTGGCAATATCGGTGGGTGCATCGGCGCGATCTCCATTCAATTTGAAGGGTTTTTTACCCACAAAACGAGGCCGCTGCCACCTGATATTAAGGGCGCCGGGGCACTGTGCCGAATGAGGCAATGCGAAAGCGTGAGCGGTAGTGTGAGCAACAGGCCAAAATCAAAAAACGCCGCCGGACTGTCGCCGGATGTTCCGGGCGTTTTGACATCGCTGCCCGGGCTGATCCTCGATCATGTAACCGATGGCGTGGTCCTGATGGATATGCGGGGGCGGGTATTGTGGATGAACCCCGCGATGGAACGGATGACTGGTTGGAAGCTCAGCGAGGTGAAGGGTGACAACCCGCAGGCCTATATCTTGCCCTCGGAATTACGCCCGACCAAGGCGCAGCTTAATGAGTTTCAATACCGGCCCGAAAGCTCCCTTTTCCAAGGCTACCGCATCACCCAGCATATGCGCCGCGATGGCGCGCTATTCTGGAACCAACAAAGCCACGCCTTGATCGATCTGGGCCCGGACCCCTCCCAAAAAATGGTCGTCGCGACCTGCCGCGATATCACCGAGCAGGTCCGCACTCACGACGCGCTGGAAGAGATCCGGATCGAGCTTGAGCATGCCGCAGGCCATGACAATCTGACCGGGCTGGGCAATCGCAAGAAGCTCGCTGACTTTCTCGCCTCACCACGCGTTCGCAAGCACCTCAAGGCAGGGCATGTCGGGGTGCTGCAACTCGACCTTGATAAGTTCAAGGACATCAACGACACGCTGGGCCATGATGCGGGTGACGCCGTGCTGCGCCACGTCGCGGGGGCGGTGGCCGCGCAGGAGCATCCCGGCGATTTGGGCTGTCGGATGGGCGGCGATGAATTTTTGTTGATTTGCCTTGGAATCCATAACCCTGATGTCCTTCTGGCGCGGGCCGAGCTGATACTGCATGCGGCCAGCGCGCCCATATATTGGAAAGAGCAGCCAATGCGCGTGGGCGTATCCATCGGCGCCACGCTCAGCACCTGCGGCACTACGAATGGCCAGACCCTGATCAAAAAGGCGGATCAGGCGCTCTACATATCCAAAAGCCGCGGCCGCGGGCGTGTGACCCTCTACAGTGAGCGTCTCGGGCGTCGCTATAACGCCCAAAGTCAATTGACCCGCGATTTACACAACGCAATCGATAAAGAGCAGTTCAAGGTGCATCTGCAACCCATCATGGACCTCGCGACAGACCAGATCACAGGCTGTGAGGCCCTGCTACGCTGGCACCACCCCGAGCGCGGCGTGCTCGCCCCCGCGATTTTTCTTGACGCCGCCGAGCAGGCCCAGCTTCAGACCCAGATCGATTACCTATCGATGAACGCGGCCCTCGACGCGCTTTGCAATCTGCGCGACGCGGGTTTGAGGACATGACCATGGCGATCAATGTCTCTTCTTCGATCCTCGCGGATGCCAATTATCCCGGCCTGCTGGATTGGGCCCTGCAATCCCGCGACCTGCCCCAAAGCAGCGTCTGTGTTGAAATTCTAGAAACCAGTATCCTGAACCAGCCCGAACCGGACGTGGTCGCACGGGTGGAACACCTGCGCCGGATTGGCGTGCGCGTGGCGCTTGATGACTTTGGCACAGGGTATGCAGGGCTTGCACAGATGTCGCTGCTGAAAGTGGACCAGATCAAACTGGATTGCTGCTTGGTCAGGCGGTTGGAGAGCGATCCGCGCACGCGCGTGATCACCCGCGCCCTCATCCGGCTTTGCGCCCTTTTGGGTATGGACGTGGTGGCCGAAGGGGTCGAGACGCAAGGACAACTCGATATCCTGCGGCGCGCCAGATGCCCACGCGCACAGGGCTACGCCCTCGCTCACCCCATGCCCACCCCAGATATCATTACCTGGCTGCACGCCAACACCCCCCTGCCCCGCACGGTGCCCCCTGAGCCGGCCAAACACGCCGCACTCATTCCCCTCGCACACCGCCGCGATAACAGCGTTTGAAATCCGCCCGCCGCACCGTTACATCCATGCGCAAGATTTTGATTTCAAAACGAAGGGCGGGTCCATGGCTGCGAACCAATATGTCTACCACATGCAGGGCGTCTCGAAGACCTACCCCGGCGGCAAGAAATGCTTCGAAAACATTCACCTGAGCTTTCTGCCGGGTGTGAAAATCGGCGTCGTCGGAGTGAACGGCGCGGGTAAATCCACCTTGATGCGCATCATGACCGGCGCCGATACCGAATTCACCGGCGAGGCATGGGCGGCTGAAGGCGCAACCGTGGGCTACCTGCCGCAAGAGCCGCATCTCGATGAGACGCTGAATGTCCGCGAAAACGTGATGTTGGGTGTGGCCCCCAAGAAGGCTATTCTCGACCGGTTCAACGAGCTTGCGATGAACTATTCCGATGAGACCGCCGATGAAATGGCGGCCCTTCAGGATCAGATCGACGCCGACAACCTCTGGGACCTCGACGCGCAGATCGACGTATCAATGGAGGCGCTGCGATGCCCCCCCGATGACGCCGATGTGGCAAGCCTCTCCGGTGGGGAGCGGCGTCGCGTAGCGCTTTGTAAACTTCTGCTCGAAGCACCCGATATGCTGCTTTTGGACGAGCCGACCAACCACCTCGACGCCGAGACGATCGCATGGCTGCAGCAACACCTCATCGCCTATAAGGGCACCATCCTCTGCGTCACCCATGACCGTTATTTCCTTGACGATATCACCGGCTGGATCCTCGAATTGGACCGTGGCCGCGGCATCCCCTACGAGGGGAATTATTCCGCATGGCTGGAGCAGAAGGCAAAACGCCTCGCGCAGGAATCCCGCGAGGATAAATCGCGCCAGAAAACACTAGAGCGCGAATTGGAATGGATGCGTCAGGGGGCCAAGGCCCGGCAGGCCAAATCCAAGGCCCGGATCAACGCCTATAACGACATGGCCGGGCAGTCCGAGCGCGAAAAACTTACGCGCGCGCAGATCGTGATCCCCAACGGGCCCCGCCTCGGCGACAAGGTGATCGAGGTCGAGGGTCTGAAGAAAGCCATGGGTGACAAACTCCTGATCGAAGACCTCAGCTTCTCGCTCCCACCCGGCGGCATCGTCGGTGTGATCGGTCCCAACGGCGCGGGTAAATCCACGCTGTTCAAGATGCTGACCGGGCAGGAAACGCCGGATGCCGGCACGATTGAGTTCGGTGACACAGTCGACCTCAGCTATGTGGATCAGTCCCGCGACGATCTCAAAGCAGATGAGAACGTCTGGGAGGCTATCGCCGACGGGCAGGATATCATCAAGCTGGGCGACGCCGAGGTGAATGCCCGCGCCTATTGCTCCGCGTTCAATTTCAAAGGCGGCGACCAGCAGAAGAAGGTCTCGCTGCTGTCTGGCGGCGAACGCAACCGCGTCCACATGGCCCGTCTGCTGCGAGCGGGCGGCAATGTCCTGCTGCTCGATGAGCCTACCAACGATCTCGACGTTGAAACCCTGCGCGCTTTGGAAGACGCCCTCGTCGATTTCGCAGGCTGCGCCGTGGTCATCTCCCACGACCGTTTCTTTCTGGACCGCATCTGCACGCATATCCTCGCGTTTGAGGGCGACGCGCATGTCGAATGGTTCGAGGGCAACTTCGAGGACTACGAAGAGGACAAGAAACGCCGCCTTGGCGCGGATTCTCTGGAACCTAAGAGGTTGAAGTATAAGAAGTTTGCGCGTTAAACGGTGAAACGCATCGCGTTTCTCCGAGTGCGCGGAAGCGATTGCAAAGCAATTGCCTGAGCCCCCCCCTTGCGATGGAAGTTACCGTCGTCCATATTGATCGCAGCCATGTCTCAGCGTCAGCTCAGGTAAACACAGTGGCGAGCGCTTAGCGGTGCTATGTCGGTCCTTAGCTTGGACTGGCTAAGGCGATGGTCCGGCAGCGGGAAGCTCCCGGGTGACCGTCGAAAGGTAGCTCCAAGTGATCATAGGAGCAGGCCGAACCGCCGTTATAAGGGCGGGATACAAATACTGAGCGAACTTTAACGCTCGTCCGGATGGGCATCGCTAGGGGGAGTTCTCCATGCGATTGTCATTCAAGCTGAAGGGACGAGTGCGATATGCCGATGTAATCGGCACTATTGCACTTATCCTAACACTAATCAGCTTCATGCTCTAATGTTGGGCGGCCCTCGGGCCGCCCTTCCGCTTAACACGAACTGGACGTCAATCTGGAATAATCAGCGCTGCTGCAAGGCTGTCATATCAGCCACACAATCCGACGCATGGATCGCCTCCATCAGCCGTATCCCAGTCACCACCCACAAAAAAACCCCGGCCGCTCGCGCAGCCGGGGTTTTTAAACTCGCCTAATCAATCGGATCAGAGGCCTGTGCTCACGTCGATCGTGTTGCCCTCTTCGAGGGTCACATAGGCCTTCTTTACGTCAGCCCGCGTACCGGGACGGCCACGGAAACGTTTGTTTTTGCCTTTGGTGATGGTCGTGTTAACGGCCTTCACCTTCACACCGAAGAGGGCTTCAACAGCCTCCTTGATCTGTGGCTTGTTGCTGCCGATTGCCACTTCGAACACCACAGCGCCATTCTCGGACGCCATTGTGGCCTTCTCGGTGATCACGGGCTTGCGGATCACATCGTAATGCTCATGTTTCGCGCTCATTTCAAACGGGCCTCCAGTGCTTCGACACCCGCCTTGGTCAGCACGAGCGTGTCGCGCTTAAGGATGTCGTATACGTTTGCGCCCATCGACGGCAGGATATCCAGACCTTCGATGTTGCGTGCGGCCATCGCGAAGCCCTCATCCACGGCGGCGCCGTCGATGACGAGGGCGCGTTTCCAGCCCAGCTCTTTGATCTGCTTGGCCAATGCGCCGGTCTTGCCATCCGAGGAGGCATTCTCGATCACGACCAGCTCACCTGCCTTGGCTTTCGCCGACAGCGCCAGCTTCAGACCCAGCATGCGGACCTTTTTGGGCAGATCATGCGCGTGGCTGCGCACGACGGGACCCTTGTAGACCCCACCCCCACGGAAGATCGGAGCAGAACGCGCGCCGTGGCGTGCGCTGCCGGTGCCTTTCTGGCGATAAATCTTCTTGGTGGAATAGCTCACCTCGGACCGGGTTTTCACCTTATGCGTGCCGGCTTGCGCTTTGTTGCGCTGCCAGCGGACGACACGGTGCAGAATGTCCGCGCGCGGCTCCAGGTCGAAGATATCTTCGCCCAGATCGACCGAGCCGGCCTTGCTGCCGTCCAGTTTGATCACGTCGAGTTTCATTCGTCGCCTTCCTTCTTCTCGGCTTCGATTGTCGCCTCGGCATCCTTCAGAGCAGCGGCCTCAGAGGCTGCTTGCTCTTCTGCGGCTGCCTTTGCTGCTTCTGCCTCTTCTGCGGCGGCTGCGGCTGCGGCCTCCTCAGCGGCTTTGGCGGCGGCTTCTGCATCGGATTTCAGAGCAGCGGGCAGGATCGCGTTTTCAGGGAACGGCTTTTTCACCGCATCCTTGATCGTCACCCAGCCACCTTTGGAGCCGGGAACGGCGCCTTTGACCATGATAAGTCCACGATCCGCATCGGTACGCACAACTTGAAGGTTTTGCGTCGTGATACGGGCAGCACCCATGTGGCCAGCCATTTTCTTGCCCTTGAAGACTTTGCCAGGATCCTGACATTGCCCCGTGGAGCCGTGCGAACGGTGAGAGATCGACACACCGTGGGTCATTTCCAGACCCTTGAAGTTATGCCGTTTCATCGCACCGGCGAAACCTTTACCAATCGAGGTGCCGCAGACGTCGACGAACTGCCCCTCGAAGTAATGGTTGGCGGTGATTTCTTCGCCGACATTGATCATGCCTTCGGCAGTCACGCGGAATTCCGCGATCTTGCGCTTGGGCTCGACCTTGGCCACTGCGAAATGGCCGCGCATCGCTTTCGAGGTGCGCTTGACCTTGGCTGTGCCCGCGCCCAGCTGCACGGCGGAGTAGCCATGCGCCTCGGGCGTGCGTTGGGCGACGACCTGCAATTTATCAAGTTGAAGAACGGTCACAGGGATCTGCTTGCCGTCTTCCATGAAAAGCCGGGTCATGCCGACTTTTTTCGCGATTACACCGGAGCGCAACATCAACAAGCCCTCCTTAAACCGAGATTTGGACGTCAACACCGGCGGCCAGGTCGAGCTTCATCAGCGCGTCCACGGTCTGCGGTGTAGGATCGACGATGTCCAGCAAGCGTTTGTGCGTGCGGATTTCCCATTGATCGCGGGATTTCTTGTTCACGTGCGGGCTGCGCAGGACGGTGAATTTTTCAATCTTGTTCGGCAGCGGGATGGGCCCGCGCACGTCGGCACCTGTGCGTTTGGCGGTGTTGACGATTTCCTGCGTGCTCGCATCGAGAACGCGGTAATCGAACGCCTTCAGCCGGATACGAATATTTTGGCTTTGCATGTTTTAGCCTTTCGCGGCTTGGAGTTGATAGGAGGGAGGCCGGACCACCCGGCCTCCCTCATCGAACCCTTTGGGTAGTGTTACGCCAGGATCTTCGCGACGACGCCGGCACCAACGGTGCGGCCGCCTTCACGGATGGCGAAACGCAGGCCATCTTCCATCGCGATAGGCGCAATCAGCTCAACTTCGAACTTCAGGTTGTCGCCGGGCATAACCATTTCCGTGCCTTCGGGCAGGTTAACGGTGCCGGTCACGTCCGTCGTGCGGAAGTAGAACTGGGGACGGTAGTTGGCGAAGAACGGCGTGTGACGGCCACCCTCGTCCTTGGTCAGAATATAAGCTTCTGCCTCAAACTTGGTATGGGGGTTCACGGACTTGGGCTTACAAAGCACCTGACCACGCTCAACGCCTTCACGGTCGATACCACGGAGCAGAACGCCCACGTTGTCGCCCGCCTCACCACGGTCCAGCAGTTTGCGGAACATTTCCACGCCCGTGCAGGTCGTTTTCTTGGTGTCGCGGATACCCACGATTTCCAATTCGTCGCCGACGTTGACAACACCGCGCTCGATGCGGCCTGTCACAACGGTACCACGACCGGAGATCGAGAACACGTCCTCAACGGGCATCAGGAAGGGCTGATCCACGGCGCGTGCGGGCGTCGGGATATACTCGTCCACGGCGGCCATCAGCTTGCGGATCGACTCTTCGCCGATCGCAGGCTCGGTGCCGTTCATCGCATGCAGAGCCGAGCCGGGGATGACGGGAATGTCGTCGCCAGGGTACTCATAGGAGCTGAGAAGCTCGCGGATTTCCATCTCGACCAGTTCCAGCAGCTCGTCATCGTCCACTTGATCCACTTTGTTCATGTAGACGACCATGTAGGGGATACCCACCTGACGGCCGAGCAGAATGTGCTCGCGGGTCTGGGGCATCGGGCCATCGGCCGCGTTCACGACCAGGATCGCGCCGTCCATCTGCGCCGCACCGGTGATCATGTTTTTCACATAGTCGGCGTGGCCGGGGCAATCGACGTGGGCGTAGTGACGCGCTTCGGTCTCATACTCGACGTGAGCGGTCGAAATGGTGATCCCACGGGCTTTTTCCTCGGGCGCGCCATCAATTTGGTCATACGCTTTGAACTCACCAAAATACTTGGTGATCGCTGCGGTCAGCGTCGTTTTGCCGTGGTCAACGTGGCCGATTGTGCCGATGTTGACGTGCGGTTTGCTGCGGTCAAACTTTTCTTTTCCCATGATCGGGCTCCTCTTTTGGTCTTTGGGGCAGTGAGGCGAGGCCTCACCCTACGGTGGTGGGTAGGGCGGGGGGTCTCCCCGCCACCCGGGTTATGCGTATTTGGCCTGAATTTCTTCGGAGATGTTCGACGGCACAGGATCATAATGCGAGAATTGCATCGTGAACTGAGCGCGTCCCGAAGACATCGAGCGCAAGGTGTTGATGTAACCGAACATATTGGCGAGCGGCACATTACAGTTGATCGCGATGGCGTTGCCGCGTGGCTCCTGGCCGGAGACCTGACCACGACGCGACGTCAGATCGCCGATGATACCGCCTGTGTAATCTTCGGGCGTAATCACTTCGACTTTCATGATCGGCTCAAGCAGCTTCGCACCGGCCTTTTTCAGACCTTCGCGCATGCCCATGCGGCCAGCAATCTCGAATGCCATGACCGAGCTGTCCACATCGTGGAACTTGCCGTCGATCAGAGCGACCTTGAAATCAATAACCGGGAAGCCTGCCAGAGGACCGGAGTCCATGACCGAACGGATACCCTTCTCGACGCCGGGGATGTATTCCTTTGGCACCGAGCCACCGACGATGCGGCTCTCGAAGGAGAAACCTTCGCCCGCTTCTGTCGGCGAGATAATCATTTTCACTTCAGCGAACTGACCCGAACCACCCGACTGCTTCTTGTGGGTATAGGTATGCTCGACCTCGTGGCCGATCGTCTCACGATAAGCCACCTGCGGCGCGCCGATATTGGCGTCCACTTTGAACTCGCGGCGCAGACGGTCGACGAGGATGTCGAGGTGAAGCTCGCCCATACCCTTCATGATCGTCTGTCCAGATTCTTGATCAGTCTCCACGCGGAACGACGGATCTTCTGCCGCCAGACGTGCGAGGCCTGTAGACATTTTTTCCTGATCACCCTTGGTCTTGGGCTCAACTGCGATCTCGATCACGGGATCCGGGAAGGTCATCGTTTCCAGAACGACCTGCTCCTTGGCGTCGCAGAGCGTGTCGCCAGTTGTGGTGTCTTTCAGACCCGCAAGCGCAATGATGTCACCGGCCCATGCTTCTTCAATCTCTTCGCGGTTGATCG
>ERZ887849.3516-NODE-3516-length-11722-cov-4.873404_pt1 | contig 11722 bp, 10 predicted proteins | sample MGYA00521267_ERZ887849 | MGnify/ENA primary metagenome ERZ887849 (study PRJEB32303, sample SAMEA104408601) | aquatic metagenome | biome: Brackish water; feature: Pelagic; material: water | place: Baltic Sea | collected 2014-06-06T16:11:00 | depth 2,863 m ... | reverse complement strand
AAATTTTTAAACAAATAACTACCGTAAATGGCTTGTTCTCCCAATTCTTCCTCTATTCGTAAAAGTTGATTATACTTCGCCATTCGGTCACTGCGTGATGCAGATCCTGTTTTTATTTGTCCGCAATTGAGCGCTACTGCAAGGTCTGCAATGGTTGTATCTTCTGTTTCGCCACTTCTATGACTCATTACCGAAGTGTAATTATTTCGCGTTGCCATTTGAACGGCTTCAATTGTCTCAGTGAGCGTACCGATTTGATTTACTTTAACTAGGATGGAGTTGGCAATCCCTTCTTCAATTCCACGTGTCAAACGCTTCGTATTTGTAACAAACAAGTCATCTCCAACGAGTTGAACTCTATTTCCGATTCGATCTGTAAGCATTTTCCAACCGTTCCAGTCATCCTCGTCTAAACCATCTTCTATCGATACTATTGGAAACCTATTGGACCAATCTTCCCAAAAATCTACCATTTGTTCGGAAGTTAACTCCTGTCCAGTTGATTCGAATACGTACAACCCTTTTTTCTTGTTGTAAAACTCAGAAGATGCCGCATCCAAGGCAATAAAAACATCTTTTCCTGGAGTGAATCCTGCTTTTATAATCGCGTCCATCACTACTTGAATCGCTTCCTCGTTGGAATTAAGACTTGGTGCAAAACCACCCTCATCTCCAACGTTGGTTGACATCCCCTTCTCTTTTAAAACAGCTTTCAAGTGATGGAAAATTTCTGTCCCCATACGCAAACCTTCTGAAAAAGAGGTCGCTCCAAATGGCATAACCATGAATTCTTGAATATCAATTTTATTGTCGGCATGAGAACCACCATTCAAAATATTCATCATAGGTACAGGCATCGTATAAGCTCCTGCCCCACCAACATATCTAAAAAGTGACATTCCAGCTTCGATTGCCGCTACTTTAGCAACTGCTAGTGAGACCCCTAAAATAGCATTAGCCCCTAGCCTACTTTTATTTTCTGTTCCATCTAATTCAATCAATAAACGATCAATTGCTTTTTGATCAAAAACGTACTGCCCTTCCAGCGCATCGTTAATAACCGTATTGATATTCGCAACCGCATTTTGAACACCTTTTCCAAGGTATCTTCCCATGTCATTGTCTCGCAACTCTACCGCTTCATGCACACCCGTAGAGGCACCAGAAGGAACGGCTGCTCTCGCTGTTCTTCCATTTGTGGTATAAACATCCACCTCAACAGTAGGATTTCCTCTAGAGTCTAAAATTTGTCTTCCGATTATTTTTGCGATGTATGTCATGGTTTAATTTAGAGTTTAGAATTTTGAGTTATTGATTCTTACGATTTATGTTTATTCATAATATCTACAAATTGGTCGAACAAGTATCGGGAATCATGAGGGCCGGCTGATGCTTCTGGGTGATATTGAACCGAGAAAACTGGTTTGTTTTTTAAGGCAATTCCTGCAATCGTTCCGTCATTCAAGTGAATATGAGTTACATCAATACTTGGATGATTATCAACACTGTCTTTTGAAACCACGAAACCATGATTTTGACTTGTAATCTCCCCTTTTCCAGTTATTAAGTTTTTAATCGGATGATTTAAACCTCGATGACCGTGGTGCATCTTTTCTGTTTTCAAACCTTGGCTCAACGCAATAACTTGGTGCCCCATACAAATACCAAAAACAGGAATATCCGTATTAATAATATCAGCCACCAATTGATGAGTAGGTTGCATTGCTGCTGGGTCGCCAGGTCCGTTTGAAAGCATAAACCCATCAGGATTGTATGCTAACATTTCATCTAACGTTGCCGTCATTGGAAAAACCATGACGTCGCACCCTCTTTCATTCAGACAACGCGTAATATTTCGTTTCACACCTAAATCTAGAAGTGCTACTTTAAAATCAGAAGAACCCGAAGTAGACTTAGATTCATACGTTACTTTTGTGGAAACCCTGCTAGAAAGCTCAAGTCCTTCCATTGAAGGTACAGACTTTACATCTTTTAGGAGTTGATTTACGTCCAAATTTTCTTCAGAACAGATAATGGCATTCATTGCACCGCTATCTCTTAAGTGTCGCACAAGTGCACGTGTATCTAATTCGGCAATACCAACTTTTTCATCTTTCACCATGAAATCTTCCAATGAGCCATTAGCAGATGTTCTTGAAGCAACCTCTGAAAACTTCTTGATGATTACACCGGCCACTTGCATTTTATCCGACTCTGATTCATCAGGATGCACTCCATAGTTCCCTATGTGCGAGGCATTCATGATTAATAATTGCTCTAAATAAGATGGGTCGGTAAACACTTCTTGATAACCAGTCATGCCGGTATTGAAGGCTAATTCTCCGGATGTTCTACCACGCTTTCCAATAGCTTTCCCGTGGTAAACAGTTCCATCCTCAAGTACTAAAACGGCTGGATGTCTTTCTGTCATTCCTTAAATTTTATGCAAAAATAGCACTTTAGACGCTACGAGTAAGGGAATGTTGATAAATGTTGAAAAGTCTTTTTTATTACTTGTTCTTATTTAAAATCATTCAGTCCGTCAGAAAGCCATTTTTTGAAATTACTAACGTCACGATGATTTTCATAGTCAGCAGATCCATTTGCCAAATCATTCCCTTCATTATCAACCATTCTATAATAAGGCTGAGCAGCTACCTTGTAACGTGATATTTGCATATACATCCATTTGTCTCCAGTAGTTTTCAGTGTGCGATTTTTTCCGTTCGGCATAACAACCTCTTTTTGTTCTTCTTCGGGAAGTGAAATTCTTTCGTCTACGTGCAGAGAAACAATAACTACTTCGTTTTTAAGCACATCAATTACGCCGGGTTCTCCCCATACGCTTTGCTCCATTTTACGGCAATTGACACAGTTGTGCCCTGTAAAGTCTATTAACAATGGTTTTCCTACTTTTTTAGAATAGGCTAATGCCTTATCGTATTCATGAAAGACCATGATATTTTGTGGACCTAGATGCATTCCATCAACCATGTTATCCAATGTTTGGTGTTGACCAGCACCACCAAATCCAAGAGGAGATTCACTGTAGCTCATCGGAGGAGGGAAAGCGCTTATTAACTTTAAAGGAGCGCCCCAAAGACCAGGAATCATATAAATAACAAAAACAAAAACCGAAAGTCCCAGCATAGACCTACCTACAGATAATTTTTCCAAAGGACTATCATGAGGCATTCTTATGAAACCGAATAGGTACATTGTTAAGAATGCAAAAATTGCGATCCAAATAGCTAGAAACAATTCTCTTTCTAAAAAATGAGTCTGTAATGAAAGATCAGCATTGGACAAGAATTTAAACGCAAGTGCTAATTCCAAAATACCCAATACAACTTTAACTGTATTTAACCAACCACCAGATTTAGGCAAACTATTCAACCAACCTGGGAACATTGCAAACAACGCAAACGGCAACGCGAGAGCTAATGAAAACCCAAACATTCCTACAAAGGGCGCTATCCCACCTTCTGATGCCGCTTGAACCAACAGAGAACCTACGATTGGTCCAGTGCAAGAGAAAGAAACCAAAGCAAGTGCTAGTGCCATGAAGAATATACCAATTAAACCACCTTTATCCGCCTTTTGATCTGCTTTATTCACCCAAGAGCTTGGCATTCTAATTTCAAAAGCCCCCATAAATGAAACAGCAAAAACCACTAATAAAACAAAGAAAATAATATTGAAAACTGGGTCTGTTGACATGTTATTCAGTGTCTCTGCCCCAAAAATGGCTGTTACTAACGTACCGAGTAAAATATAGATAACAATAATTGAAACTCCATATACAATAGCATTTTTTACACCCTGCGCTTTGTTTTTACTCGTTTTTGTAAAGAAGCTCACCGTCATCGGAATCATTGGGAAAACACAAGGTGTTAACAAAGCAGCAAAACCGCTTAAAAAAGATAAGATAAAAATCCTTAGCAGCGATTTGTTTTTTACTCTGTCTGAAAGTGAATTTTCAGAAAGTTCTGTAATTTGACTGTCATCAGAATTACTCGTTTCTTGACTTTCTTCGATTAATTCATCATTGTTTGCATTACTTTCATCATTTTTAACAATTGAATCATCTTCAGAACTATTCACATTTGACTGAATCGAAGTAGGGTCTGCTGGTTTTTGACACCCCTTAACGTCTAAAACAATTGTTTCCTCGTAAGGCATTAAACATTTTACTGAATCACACGGTTGAAATGAAAACGTTAAGCTCAGTTTAAAAGCTTTATCAGTTAAGACTCTAATTTTTCTTTTTAAATAAATTGTACCATCATGATAGGATAGATTCTCACCAGATGCTTCGTCGAATTTTTTAATTGGCTTAGGTTCAATAATCCCTCCGACAAATTCGAAATCCTTTGTTTTCTTAATATCGAAAACAGTTGGTAAACCAAAATTATCCTCTGGAAGCGTTGTTGCATTGATATGCCAATGCTTTACTATTGTTAATTTTCCAATAACCGTAGCCTCGCAACCATCTTGCTCAACGTAAAATTTAAAATCTACTTTGTCTTCAGGTAACTCTATTCCGCTAGAATTAGGAAATTGCCCAAGTCCGAAGAATGTAACAATCGAAAAAATAACTCCAAGAAAATACTTTGACATACACATAAATTTTAATTCATCTCTATTTCAAATTCCACCACATCAGGAGGTAAACATCCGTTGTGATCGCACAACATAAAAAGAACACTCCCTTTTAAAGTCGTTGGTCCTTCTAGAATAACTTCCTGACTAAAAACAGCTTTTCCTTCTATGATATCAAGGCTACCCCCAAAATTTTCATCATAGACTGTTTGAACATTATTTTCTTTTACAGCTCCTACTCGACGAACATATTCATTCTCTGAAAATTCAAAAGTAGTTGGGATAGGGCCTAAATCCTCGTCAATAAACTGGCTATACAAGTGCCAATATTGTTTCAATTCGGCTTTAAAAAAGACCTTATTAGACTGATTATCATAATTAAACGTCCATTTCACTTCATCCTGACCCAATACATTGGACAACATAAAAAATATAAGCATAATATTTGTGATAATTCTCGAGGTCATAAAAATCATAGCTCAAAAATAGTAAATGTTTATGGGTTTAAATTTAAAAGAGGGAGTTTATTCTTGGATTCCTATGGTTGACTGAAAGTAATTTATATGTTCGATAATTATGGAGCTTGTAAACTTTAGCCTAAAAAAAATTTCAATAAGGAATAGACTCAAAATCTCCATTTGTAATCTTCAATGTGTCTACCAGCAGTGAATCTGAAAAGTAGCCCACTAACTTCGCTTCAAAAAATCCTGACAATCGATTGTTTGTAGTGTCAACGTTTGAAAGGACGACCAGACCGCTGTTTAATAAGTCATAGAATTTACCATTCATCGTCGCTTCAGAATAAAGTTGTTCAATTGGATAAGCTCCTGGTTCTGTTCCGCTGCCAAAATTGAGTGTTACATTTAAGGTGTCGTTTGAAAAATTCATGATCCAATTCGGACTAGCGCCTAAGCTGCGATCTGAAAACTGCAACGCTTTGCCATTAATAGTTACTAAAAAAATCTCAAATGGTCCATTGTTGTTTTCGCATGGTGGACATATACCTCCACAGTCCACATCATGTTCACCTGTTGAAAGCTGTCCATCAAAACAAGTCCCCACCTCTTCTTCTTTCTTACAAGCACAAAGAAAAAAAAGTAATACAACAAAACAACCAACCAGCTTCATCCTTTGAATTTGTCGCAAGATAGCTACTTTTGTAAAAAAACATAACTCTGACGCAGCAAACAAAATATAAATCAATAGAAGCGAGATGCGAAGGGCTTTATAAAGAGAAAGGTTCTAAGTTTATTGGAATTGCTACACCTTGTTATTCAGAAGACGAAGCAAAGTCATACTTGGAAAACTGGAAAAAAGACCACAATCAAGCCAGGCATTTGTGCTACGCATATTGCTTTGGAGTAAACCAATCATTGTATCGCGCGAATGATGATGGCGAGCCTAGTAACAGTGCAGGCGCGCCCATTCTTGGACAAATTCACTCATTTGGATTAACTAATATTTTAGTTGGAGTTGTGCGTTACTATGGCGGAACAAAACTGGGTGTTGGTGGATTAATCAATGCCTACCGAACAGCAGCGAAAGGCGCCGTTGAAAACGGAATAATTATAGAAAAAGAATTGCGCCAATTTTACACGTTCACATTCGACTATGAGGATATGCCACACCTCATGAATATCGCTAAACAACCCAATGTTGAAATTATTCATCAAGCGTTTGGAGATTGCTGCGAATTAACACTTAACGTTGCAATAGAAAACAAACTTCAACTCATGGAGCAGTTGAATCCCTTTAAAAGCTTGAAGACAATAAATCTAGGTATTAAATAATGGAATTACTCAAACAATTAATCGAAATAAGAGGCACATCGGGTGATGAAGGTGCCATCAAAAATTTTATTTTGAAACACGTTACCACTTCGATGAATAATTGGAAAGTTCAACCTCAAATCATCCACGGAGAAGAATTTCAGGATGCAATAATCCTTGTATTTGGAAAACCGAGAACTGCCATTTTTGCGCATATCGACACCATTGGATTTACTGTTGGTTATGGTAAAGACTTAATAAAAATTGGAGGACCAAAAACAACCGATGGAATTGAGTTGGTTGGACGAGACAGCAAAGGCGAAATCGAAACAGAACTGATGGTCATTGAAGAAGATGACGAGCGACACATTCAATACATTTCGGATAGAGAATTGGATAGAGGCACAATTCTGACCTTTAAACCAGATTTTCGCATCAACGACACTTATGTTCAAAGTCCCTACTTAGACAACCGATTAGGCGTTTGGTCCGCATTGCAAGTAGCCGAAACGCTTGAAAGTGGGGTGATTGTATTTTCAACCTATGAAGAGCATGGTGGAGGAACAGTTGGTTATCTAGGTAAGTATTTATTTGAAAATTTCGGTGTTCGTCAAGCGCTTATTTCAGATATCACTTGGGTTACAGAAGGAGTTAAACATGGTGCAGGAGTAGCAATAAGTATGAGAGACAGTGGAATCCCTAGACGTTCATACTTAAATCGCATTATTGAAATTGCCAAAAAAAGTGATATCAAGTTTCAACTTGAAGTAGAGTCTGCCGGTGGAAGCGACGGATCAGCACTGCAACGATCAGATACCGCGGTTGATTGGTGTTTTGTAGGCGCGCCCGAAGACCATGTGCATTCACCAGATGAGAAAGTTTTTTTAACAGACATAAAGAGTATGGTTCAACTATATCAACTCCTTATGATTCAACTATAAATAACCGTTTACCTCTTCATCTTATTGAAGCTTCCAGCGCAAAAACAAAGATTACAAATTTTTCATTCTCAAATATTATGCTTATCTTGACTAAAATTTAGTGTTTGAAAATACGACATTCTTATATTAGCTCTTCGGTTCTATTCCTTTTAACTGCAGTTATTTTCAGTTGTGGAGATAAGCCGAAAACAAATAAGCTTGGTGAAGTTTCCAAAAGTGAAAATCGAGATTTAGCAGAAATCATTAAAGATAAGAAGCTGACTGCACTCGTTGAAAACAGCACGATTTCCTATTTCATTTATCGTGGACAACCGATGGGTTTAGAATATGAAATCCTCAGTCGTTTTGCTAAAGAAATTGGCGTTCAACTCGAGATGAAAATCGTTAAAAACCTAGATAACATGATCCCTATGCTGCTCGGCGAGGAAGGTGATTTGATTTCCTGTAATTATACCGTAACCAAGGAAAGACTAAAAGAGATCGATTTCAGTGAACCTTACATGAGAACGCCACAAGTATTGGTTCAACGTAAACCAGAAGACTGGAGAACAAGAAAGAAAAGCGATTGGAAAAAAGATGTATTGACAGACCCTGAGGAATTGACTAAAAAACAAATTCATGTTTGGGGCAACTCAAGTTATTTGAAACGTTTAGAGCACCTTCAAGAAGAATTAGGGGACACCATTTACACCAAAACAGTAGATGGAAATGTTATCTCTGAAGAAATTATCGAATGGGTTTCCACTGGGATTATTGACTATACAATTACCGATAAGAATGTGGCACAAATCAACGAAACATTCTTTCCAAATATAGATATCGATCTAGAACTAAGTATAAGTCAGAAAATTGCCTTTGGATTGAGGAAAACATCTCCAGCTTTGCAAGATTGCTTCAATCTTTGGCTGAAAGAATTTATGAAAACAACCACCTATCGCTACATTGTCCACAAGTACCTCAACATGAAATCCTTTGCAGAAAAATCTCAAGACGAATTTTCTTCTTTGGGTGGTAGAAAAATATCTAAATTTGATACAGAAATTAAACAGGTTTCGGAAGAATATAATTTCGATTGGCGATTATTGTCGGCCGTAATTTACCAGGAATCTAAGTTTCAAGATGGAAATGAATCTTGGGCTGGTGCTTATGGATTGTTGCAATTTATGCCGACTGTTGGACCGGTTTATGACGTATATCCAGACTCCCCCCCCGAAGTACAAATTCGAGGTGGAATGAAAAAAATCAACCGGAATTACAATGATTGGAAAGAAATTCCTGATTCTATTCAGCGTTTAAAATTTACACTCGCCACCTACAATGCAGGTTTAGGTCATATAAAAGATGCCCAACGACTTACTAGGAAACACGGTAAAGACCCATTAGTATGGGACGATAATGTAGAAGAGTTTATCCTAAAACTGTCTAAACCAAAATACTATCAAGATGAAGTTTGTCGTTCTGGTTATTTGAGAGGTGTAGAAACCTATCAATATGTGCGGAAGGTATTTATTCGTTATAATGAGTATTCCAGGGCTTTTTAGTTCTTACACTTCCAATTTCACAACTTAGCTCACTTCTTTTGATGAAATAATTCGGCTAAGAGACAATTCATTTCCTACCAAAATACTACATTAGCCAAAAAATAATACTATGGAAACTGAAACATTAAAAAATACTGCATTAACCAAAGTTCACATTGCTTTAGGAGCTAAAATTGTTCCTTTCGCTGGTTACAATATGCCTGTTCAATATCAAGGATTAAAGATAGAGCATGAATGTGTAAGAACAGGAGTTGGTGTATTTGATGTTTCGCACATGGGGGAATTTATCCTTAAAGGACCTAAAGCTCTTGATTTAATTCAAAAAGTGACATCGAATGATGCGTCCAAACTAACACCTGGACGTGCTCAATATAGCTGTTTGCCAAATGGAAAAGGTGGAATTGTAGATGATTTAATCGTGTACAAATTTGATGATGAAAAGTATTTACTCGTTGTGAATGCCAGCAACATCGAAAAAGATTGGAACTGGATTTCTCAACACAATGATATGGGTGTTGAAATGGTAAACGCTTCCGACGATTATAGTCTATTAGCGATACAAGGTCCTAAAGCTGCTGAGGCGATGCAAAGTCTAACCTCAACAGACTTAAGTAATATAAAGTTCTACCATTTTGAAGTAGGAGATTTTGCGGGATGTCCTGATGTCATTATTTCTGCAACAGGTTATACTGGAAGCGGTGGTTTCGAAATTTATGTAAAGAACGAAGACGCAGAAAAAGTATGGAACAAAGTATTTGAAGCAGGAAAAGCATACGGAATTCAACCAATTGGTTTAGGTGCTAGAGATACGTTGCGCTTGGAAATGGGTTACTGCCTATATGGAAATGATATCGATGATACCACTTCTCCACTTGAAGCTGGATTAGGTTGGATTACTAAATTTGATAAAGACTTTATTGATAAAGAATTCTTAGCGAAACAAAAAGAGACGGGTGTTACGCGTAAATTGGTTGCTTTTGAATTGGTAGAAAAAGGAATTCCACGCCACGACTACCCTATCGTTGATGCTCATGACAACGTGATTGGTAAAGTAACTTCTGGAACGATGTCTCCATCTTTGGACAAAGCAATTGGATTGGGGTATGTTCCGACAAATCTAGCGTCAGAAGGAAGCGAGATTTTTGTGCAAATCAGAAACAAATCATTGAAAGCTGTTGTGGTGAAATTGCCGTTCTACAAAGGTTAGAAATCAGTTCTCAGTTTAGAGTTTAGAATTCAGAGTTCTGAGTTCTCAGTTTAGAGTTCCTCTTCACCCTCTTCTGGCTGAATAATTTTGTTGATTTCGGATTCTGTTTTATCTAATTTTTCACGGCAGAAATCAACGAGTTGTTTAGCTTCTTTTACAGTGCTTGCCAAGTCATCGATTTTTACTTGTTTCATTTCCAGCTTGCTTACAATTTCTTTTAACTGAATTAATGCTTCTTCGTAGGTTATTTCTTTACTCATTTTTGTTCAATTTCTCTTGTTTAATAATTTTACTCGTCACCAATGAATGCGTGGTGAGTGTTTTCATTTCTTTCCCTATCAAATAATCGGACAACTCCAATAAATCTTTGTCTTCTATGGTGGAAATGGTATATCCTGACTTCAACAATTTCTCTGGATTGAGCAAATGAAACAGCTCTTCCAAGTTATTGATTTCAACACGGTTTCTTTCTACTGAATTGATTGCTAAAAGTTCTACGCGTTCCATTCTATTGACTAACTCTACATCTTTTGTTAGCTGTATTTTATTCAAAGACAAACTGGCTATTCTATCTAACCGCAAAAACAACTCGTTTCGCTCCTGACTGAGTAATTGCAACAATCCGCGCTGTACATCATGAGAACGCTGTTGTAGCAAATGTTTAGAAGAATTCAATAATTCTCTTGCATACAACACAAGGTAATTATGCGCATGACGAAATTCGTCCATCGCATTGCTCATCTGAAAGAAGGAAAGCCCTTTCACAGCATCGAAGTACTCGAACAGGTCTTTGCTGAACGTGTAAATACGCATAAACAAAAACTTCGCGGCTGCCGTTGGTGTTATGGTAAACGTATTTGCTACTAAATCGGCTACCACCTCATCGCTTTCATGTCCAATGCCCGTTAAAACAGGAACCCTTGCACGACAAATAGCGCGACACAATTCCAAATCATTGAACACATGTAGGTCCATTTTACCACCTCCTCCACGAACCATTACGATTACATCAACATCATATTTCTCAGCAGATTGAATCGCCTTAATCAACTCTGGAACAGCTCTTTCTCCTTGAACCGATGAGGGAAACACTTTTACTTTAAAGTTTCGATAGGCATTGTTTTTAAAAAGCGTATCCATAAAATCTCTGTACCCAGAAGTATCAGGAGAACCAATGACTGCAATTCGCTTAGCAAGAATAGATAGGTTCAACTCCTTTTGCAGTTCGAATAACCCTTCTTTTTTGAGCGTTTCAATGTTTTCTTTTTTAATGCGTTCGATTTCGCCATAGCTGTAGGTTGGATCGACGTTGACAATGTTCAACTTCAAGCCATAGACCTTATGGAACTCAATCTTCAATTGAAACAACACCTTATTTCCAGCGACTAAAATGGTTTTGATCTCCTCTCCTAATGATTTAGCCAATTCTTGAAATTGCATCGACCAGATATAGGCCGACATCTGCGCAGTTTTAATTCCGTTTACCGAATCTGCAAGTTCTAAATAATAGTTCCCTCCTTTTTGGTTAATCTTAACAATTTCAGCAGTCACCCAAAAGCTTTTCACACCAAATTCTTGCATAAAATGACGCTCCAAGGCTTCATTCAGCTTTGTCAGGGTGAATATTTTGCGTTGCGGGTCTTGTTTTGACATGGGGAATTA
>ERZ887849.3508-NODE-3508-length-11743-cov-8.407940_pt1 | contig 11743 bp, 6 predicted proteins | sample MGYA00521267_ERZ887849 | MGnify/ENA primary metagenome ERZ887849 (study PRJEB32303, sample SAMEA104408601) | aquatic metagenome | biome: Brackish water; feature: Pelagic; material: water | place: Baltic Sea | collected 2014-06-06T16:11:00 | depth 2,863 m ... | reverse complement strand
GTACACCGCTTGGCCAGGGGCGGTTTTTGGGCTGGCTTTGCGCACGGTGATTTCAATTGCGTCGCTGATATCTGACTTGTAGTTGAACGAGGGGATGACCAAATTGCCCGTGCGTTTTGGCGCGAGCAGCAGATTCCAATCGGTGTAGGATTGGGTGACGCCGTTGATATTGGAATACTGCTGTTGGCGACTATTTGAGAGTATTTCAAAATCGGCTTTGAGTGACTCGAAATCGGGTTCGTTGAACATCACCTGCTCGTCGACACGCACCAACAGTTGCAGTGTTTCATCGCTGTCGAGAATAGTGCGATCAGCGGTTGCGGTTATTGCTGCCCAGCTCTGGGTTGTTAGCAGAGCGCAAAATAGCAGGGCGGCGAACTGTCGCAGGTGTCTGCCGCGGCGTTTTAGGGTGACTCTTGTGTGCATGGGTTTACTCATCGCTGTTTGGTTCACCAGCGCTGCTGCTGGTCGCTAGGTGGTGCGGGTCGCCGCGGGTCCATGGCGCGCTGACGCGACTGGTAGCGGAACTTTTCACGAAGCAGGCCGCCTGGATCGTCGGGTACGCGTCGCAGCCACTGCTCGAGTTCTTGTTGGGCCTGCTTCTCTGCATCGCTTTGTTCCGAGGTGGCCTCACCTTCGGTGGGTTGTTCGGCGTTGTCAGAGGTGTCGCTCTGTTGCTTTTCCTCTTGGGCTGCTGGATCTTTTCCTGCTTGGCCTTTTTCTACTTGGTCCTGCTCTGTCTGATCTTGTTCGGACTTTGCCTGCTCACTGGGCTGCTCTTGCCCGGGCGAGTTGTCAGCGGGCTGGCTCTGGCTCTGAGAATCTGACCCGTCGCTCGACTGTTGCTGATTTTGCGACTGGTTCTGAGAGTCCTGATTTTGCTCTGACTCTTGGTTCTGATCTGATTTTTGCTGCTGATCTTGCTGCTGTTTGAGTTGCTCAACAAGGTCGCGATTGGCCTGTGCATCGTCCATATCGGGCTGTCGTTTCAAAGCTTCATCATAGGCGTCGAGAGCACCCTGTAAGTCACCGGATTTGGCTAGGGCATTGCCGCGATTGTAGTGGCTATCAGCGCTGTCTGACTGAATAAAATCATCGAGAGCGGCGGTGTAATCGCCTGCTTTATAGGCTGCGCTGCCGCGCCATTGGGGATCGTCGAAGAGGCTCTGGGCCTTGGCGTTGTCACCGCCGGCGAGAGCGGCGCTGGCCTGTTGATCGGGTGTGCGCCAGAGGTCTTGCCACTCGAAAGCATCCGCTGGCTGGGGAAGTAACAGCGGTGCGAGCACGATTACCGCGAGGGTGCCTTTGCGAAAGGTTGCGAGGATAATCGGCAGCAGTAGCAAAATAAGCCAGAAGCCTTGGTCGTCCCAGAGATCGAAGCTGCGCTCAAGTTCACGGCCTGGGTCGGGGAAGCGCTGTTCTGTGGTGGCCAGTAGAGTATCGATATCGCTGTCGTCGGGGCTCAGGGTGGCATAGCTGCCGCCCGCGCTCTGGGCGAGCATTTGTAATTCTTCGGCATTGAGCTTGGGGATCAAAATCGCGCCATTGTAGTCTTTGGCAAAGCCTCCCGCGCCGGTTGGAATCGGCGCGCCTTGCGCAGTGCCGACGCCCAGTACGGACAGTCTAAATCCGCTGCGCTTCCCCAGCAGCGATTGAATTTGCGCAAATGCTGGGCGAGCGACTTCGTCTGTAATAAGAAGTAGATCCCCCTGTTGGTAGCCGCCGTTCACCGCCAGCTCTAGGGCCATTTCGATGGCCGCTTCAATATTGCTGCCGTACTCGGGCAGCAGCGCGGGCTGTAAAACCGGCACAAGGCTGATAATGGTGTTGCTGTCCTCGGTGAGGGGCGATAGTGCGAAGGCATCGCCGCCATAGACCACCAGCGCGCTGTAGCCCTCGCGGCGCTTTTTGAGGATGTCGATGAGTTTGAAGCGCGCCCGCGCCAAGCGAGAGGGTTTGATATCTTCGGCGAGCATGGAGGGCGAGAGGTCCATGATCAGAATCAACGCACTGTCCTGTTTGTGCACGGGCTGCGGCAGTTGTTGCCAGGTGGGTCCGGCGAGGGCAAGGCCGGCGGTGGTCCACGCCAGAAACAACCAGATAAGACCGAGCCGTGACGGGTTTTTGCCCTGCAGTAAATAGGGCAGCAGGGCGGGGTTGATCACCTGTTGCCAGTTGCCTGCACTGTTTTTACGCCACTGTAAAAGGCCGATCAAAACGGCTGTGGGAACCATTGCCCACAACGCCGCGGGGCGGAGAAAATGAAACTGGCTGAAATCTATGCCAAGTAGCTCAGTCACGTGATCTCCTTGGCCCGCTGAGCAGTGCGATCAAAAGACTAAAGATAAAGGCGACCGCGAGAGGCCAGTAATACAGCGCGGCAACGGGACGAATGGTTTCGGCATCTTGTTCGATGGGTTCAAGTCTGTTTAATTCTTCGTAGATCGCGCGCAGTTCTTCAGGATTGCGCGCGCGAAAATAGCGTCCACCCGTGGCTTCGGCAATACCGGTGAGAGTGGTTTCGTCGAGGTCGGCGGAGGGGTTGGTGACGCGCTTGCCAAACAATCCCCAGCTCTCCTGAGTTTCCGCACCAATGCCAATGGTATAAATTTTTACCGAGGCGCGCTTAGCCAGCGCCGCTGCCTGCAGAGGGTCAAGCTCACCGGCATTGTTGGCGCCGTCGGTGAGTAGAATAAGGACGCGATGGTTTTCGGGCCTGTCTTGCAGGCGTTTTACCGACAAACCGATAGCGTCGCCGATTGCCGTGCCATTGCCCGCGAAACCGAGCTGGGCCTCATTAAGCAGTGTCTGCAAGGTGTTTCGGTCGAAGGTTAGTGGCGTTTGTAGATAGGCTTTTTCGCCAAAGAGAATAAGTCCGAGACGATCGCCGGTGCGCTCGGTGACAAAATTGCCGACAACGGCTTTCACCGCGACAAGCCGATTGACGGAGGTACCCGCCAACTGCATATCTTCTCGCTCCATGCTGCCTGAAATATCTACGGCTAATAAAATATCGCGGCCGTTGGTCGGCAATGCGACAGGTTCGCCTATGTAAATAGGACGCGCCAATGCCAGCAGTGCGCTCAGCCAGACGACACCTAGGGCGACCAGCAGGAAGGATTTTCGCCAAGAGCCTGCGCTGGATGAGGCGCCGACCCCGGCGGCACTCACCAGCAAGGGTGCGCGCAAGGCGCGGGTGGTGCTTGCGGCAGGTTTGCGCAGGGCCCGATAGATTAGTGGCAGCGGTGCTAAGACCAGCACCCATGGCCAGAGAAGCTCTAACATGGGTCGCCGTACTCCAATTTGTCGTCACTCACATGCTGCTCAAGCCAAGCTTCGGCGTCGACAAATAGGCTGTCGATGTGTGAGGTGCCGATGGGTGAAGTGTCATCGCTATCAGCGGCGTTCAGGTTGCCATAGAGCAACTCATCAAGTTCAGGACTGATTGCGTTGAACAGCCTGTCATTGCTGCTGTAGCGCAGAAAGGCGATAAATTTATGTGTTCCAAGGCTGCCGGGGTGGCGCTCTGGGTAGGCGCAATTGGCCGTTCTTTTTAATAGTTCAAATAGCGCGCGCAGTCGCCGCTGTGGGTGCTCATTGGCGCTGATTGTCGCCAGTTCTTGCAATGCTTGGCGGCGATAAGCAGACGCCTGACGGCGGCGCAGGAAAAGCCGCGCAAGGGTAATCAGTCCCAGACAAACAAGAATAATTAAAAGCCACCAGCCGGGCGCAAGGGGCCACCAGCCAATAGCCTCCGGCAGATGAATATCGTGCAGTTGGTCGAGGGGATTTGCGGCCTGGCTTTCCATCACCTGATTGTCCATTAAGCGCGCCGTCCTTTGCTGCGTTTGCCATAGGCTTGGGCCAGTACAGCCATCACAGAATCGGCTGTGGTAAAGGGCAGCAGGCCCGCTGACAGCTGTTGGCTGAGCTTGCGCAGTGTCTGAGTGCGCAGGGCGAAAGCAGCGGCATAGTGCTCGCGACGTTTTTTGTTGCCAGTGTCGAGCAGTTTCTGCTGCTTACCGTCGGTGACGGCATACAGCGCAGGGGACGGCAGCTCGACTTCAAGGCTGTCGTAAATATGGCAGAAGTTGAGATTGCCGTGCCGCGCCAGTTCGAACAATTGGCGTTCGCAGGATTCATCCAAATCATGAAAATCGCTGACTACAAATAGTGTGGTGCCAGGCAGAGCGTAGCGCCGAGCTTCTTCCAGAATATGCGCCAAGGTGAAGCGATCGCTGTTGGGTTGCAGTAGTTGCTGGCTGTAGTCGCGCAGTTGGTGGATAAATTGTAAGACGGCGTGATGGCTGCGACGCGATTTCACCTCGGCCTGCGTCTGCGCGCCAAACACCAGTCCACCGACGCGATCGTTGGCATTCAGGCCAGCCCAACCCAACGCGGCAGCGACCTCGCAGGCAACCACAGATTTTAATCGCTGGCTGCCGAAAAACATGGCTTGGCGCAGGTCGCAGACAACCAGCACCGGACGCTCGCGCTCTTCGCGAAAAATCTTAGTGTGGGGTATTTCCGTTTTTGCTGTGACACGCCAGTCGATGGTGCGAACATCGTCCCCCGGCTGGTAGATGCGCACTTCATCAAAGTCCATGCCGCGACCGCGAAAGCGCGAGCGGTGGCCACCGGCGATCATCTGCCGCGCCTGCACTTTTGGAAAGCTGGTTAGCTCGCGCGCGCCGTAACGCAGCTTGACCATATCGCTGAGGTTGGCAATCGCAGGGTGGTTGTTCATGTCGTCTGGGTAGCTCATCAGGCTGAGGCGACAGTTTCCAGTAGCTTGTCGATCACTTTGTTTGCGCTGATACCATTCGCTTCAGCGTCAAAGCTCAGAATCAGTCGGTGGCGCAACACGTCATGGGCCACGGCGCGAATATCATCGGGGGTAACAAAATCACGATTGTGCAGCCAGGCATGGGCGCGGCTGCAGCGGTCGAGGGCGATGGTTGCCCGAGGGCTGGCGCCGTAGTCAAGCCACTGGGCCAGTTCGCCGCCATAAAGTTTGGCATCGCGGGTGGCGAGTATAAGTTGCACGAGATACTCCTCGACAGGCTCGGCCATATGTACGCTGATCGCCTGTTTGCGCGCAGCAAAAAGGGTTTCTTGCGTAAGTGTTTCAACTGCGGCCACTGGTTCTTTGAGGGCTTCCCGCCGCGACAGTTGCAGAATTAATCGCTCGCTTTTGGGGGCTGGGTAGTCAACCATCACATGCATCAAAAAGCGATCCATCTGCGCTTCAGGCAACGGATAGGTACCTTCTTGCTCAATTGGATTTTGTGTAGCCATCACTAAAAATAGCTCGGGCAGAGGGTAGGTGGTGCCACCTACTGACACTTGACGCTCGGCCATGGCTTCGAGCAGGGCCGACTGGACTTTCGCTGGCGCGCGGTTAATTTCGTCCGCCAAAACCAAGTTGTGAAAGAGAGGTCCTGCCTGAAATTCGAAGGTGCCTTGCTGAGGCCGAAATATCTCGCTGCCGGTAATATCCGCGGGCAGAAGGTCTGGGGTGAATTGCACGCGCTGAAAGTCACCTTCAATACCCTCAGCCAGCGTTTTAATGGCCTTAGTTTTGGCCAGTCCAGGAGCACCTTCGACCAGCAGGTGCCCGTCGGCCAAAAGGGCGATAATCAGTCGTTCGACCAAATGCTCTTGGCCCACAATTTGTTGGTTGAGCCAATCTTTGAGTAGATGTATTTTCTGTTGCAAAACATTCCCCTATAACATGCGGTTTAGACTGATGAGCGGGCCATGATAGTGGTTAGATTATTAACACACAAACCGGATTTTCTGCGCTATAGTTAGGCTCAATCGACGCCAGCCTATTGCTGGTTGTTACAGACTAAATTTTTCGCAAAAGGTTGCAAATTTTTATCATGGATGTGCAAAAAACCACTGGCAGAGATGCTCTGCTAAATATTCTGAAAACCACGGCTGCGCATCATTTACGCGCCGAGCGCGCTGACCAGTTTATAGAGTTTGTTGCCAACGCGATGAATTTTTATCCTGACGCTTCTTATCTTGCCCGTCCTGCAACCCATATTTTCCACAGTTTATTCGGTCTATTTGTCTTCGCGGAAGAGGGCAGTGGCAGTCAGTCTCCAAGCAGTGCGCGGGTAAAAGTCTTTAATCCGCAGCCTGAAGTCGATGGTTGGCTAAGCGCTCACACCAGTATCTATGTGAACCAACGAGATATGCCATTTTTGGTCGACTCGTTGCGTATGGCGCTCAATCGACGCGGATTAAATATCTTTACCTTGCAGAGTAATCCTGTGTGGGTGTCGCGAAGTGCTGATGGCGGTTTGCTGCATAGCAATCGTGTTTTTTTTGAAGGTGCTCATCGCGAAGCATTTATTGCCATTGAGATTGATCTTCACCGCGACACCGAACTGCCGGATCTCGAACGGGATTTGCTGGCGGTGCTTGAAGATGTGCAAATAGTAGTCGATGACTTTGATCCAATGCGCCAGCGCGTGGATAAGTTAATTACCGAGCTGTCAGAGACGGCAGCCAGCGTCATAAACTGCAAAGAGTCGCTAGAATTTTTACGCTGGATTCACAACGGTTATTTTACATTTCTTGGCAGTGCCGAGTTTGATTTAGTGCGCGATGATGGCGAGCTCTATCTGCGCGAAATTACTCAGAGTCGATTGGGCTTGATGGACAAGTACGGTGATGATACCCGCGAGGAGTCTCTTAAACGGCTAAATCCGGGTGTGATGGCACTGTATGAAAGCGAAGATATTCTCACCTTTACCAAGTCTTCGCGTCGGTCACGTGTGCACCGCGATGTCTACTCCGATTATTTGGTGGTTAAGCGCTTTAATAACAGTGGCGAGCCAATTGGTGAGGTGCGTTTTCTCGGGCTGTACACCTCGCAGTTTTACTCTTACAGTCCGCGGCGCATTCCTATCTTGCGCGACAAAGTGAATTGGGTTGTCGATAATTCAGGCTTTGATAAAAACAGCCACGATGGCAAAACACTGCTGTCGATTCTTGATTTCCATCCACGTGATGAGCTTTTTCATCTGACCCGCGAAGCCCTTGCTGAGACGGCCATTGGGATTTGGCAGATTCAAGAGCGTCGTGTGATTAAAGTGTTTCTTCATGCCGACCCGTTCGATAAATTTGTTAGCTGTGTGGTTTATTTGCCCCGAGAATCCTTCAATACAGAGGCGCGGATTAAGATCCAGCAGACTATCGGCGAAGAGCTTGATGCACCTGAGTGCGAATTCACCACGCAGTTTTTGCCCGAATCCGTGCTGGTAAGAATATATCTGGTCTATCAAGTACGCAGCAAAAAGTATCTGCAAATAGAGCCCGCAACGCTGGAAGCAATTGTCACGCAAATTACCCGTGACTGGAGCGGCGCCTTTGCTGATGAGGCAATTGCTCAGTGGGGCGAGCGCGACGGCCACCCGATTGCGCGGCAGTTTCAGCGAGCCTTTCCTGCGGCCTACCGCGAAGCCTACGCGCCGTCACAAGCGCTTGCCGATGTTGCTCTGATCGAGGAGCTGGAGGACGCCAGTCAGCTTGCCATTGCCTTTACCCATGTCGACGGTGAACAGGCTAACTCGCTGCAACTCAAGCTGTTCCACTGTGATACTCCCCTCGAACTCTCTGACATGATTCCCATGCTGGAAAATCTCGGTTTTCGCGTGATGGTCGAGCATCCCTATCTGATCAAGCCAGATGTCGGCCCTGCGGTGTGGCTGCAGGATTTCACCCTGTCATTTTCTCTCGACGTTAATGTCGACGTGTCAGCGGTGCAGGGCAGTTTTAAAGATGCCTTGCGTGTTGTTTGGCAAGGGCAAGCAGAAAACGACAGTTTCAATCGCCTTGTTATTGGCGCGCGGCTCGATTGGCGTTCCGTGGCGATGTTGCGGCTCTATGCGCGCTATCTTAAACAGCTGGGAATTGCCTACAGTCAAGAGTTTATCGCCGACACATTGGCTCGCCATTTGGATATCACCCGTAACTTGGTAGCCCTATTCAAGAGCTATTTTGATCCGCGCTATGCCGCTGACAAAGATCGCAGCGAGCGCTCCGATGGTCTCTCGCAAAAAATTCGGCAGAGCTTGGACGCTGTCGACAACGTCAGTGAAGATCTTGTTTTGCGCGGTTATCTGGAAGTGGTAGAGGCAACACTGCGGACCAATTTCTTCCAGACATTTGACGATGGCACCGCGAAGTCCTACATCTCCGTTAAATTGGCGTCGGCAAAGATATCGCTGGCACCAAAGCCGCGGCCCGAGTACGAAATATTTGTCTATTCACCTCGGGTTGAGGGCGTCCATCTGCGCGGTGGCAAAGTCGCCCGCGGGGGCTTGCGCTGGTCTGACCGGCTCGAAGATTATCGAACGGAAGTGCTGGGGTTAGTCAAAGCCCAGCAAGTTAAAAATGCGGTCATTGTGCCGACAGGCGCGAAAGGCGGTTTCGTTGCCAAACAGGCCAGTATGGCCGCTGGGCGAGAGGCATGGCTGCAAGAAGGTGTTGCCAGTTACATGCTCTACGTGCAGGCGCTGCTGGATATTAGCGACAATTTGATTGACGGCGCAGTGGTGCCGCCAGTTAATGTCGTTCGTCGAGACGGCGACGATCCCTATCTTGTTGTGGCTGCGGATAAGGGCACTGCGACATTCTCCGATATCGCCAACAGTATTTCTGAGTCCAATAACTTTTGGTTGGGCGATGCCTTTGCCTCCGGCGGCGGTCATGGTTACGACCACAAAGGAATGGGCATTACCGCGCGCGGCGCTTGGATAGCCGTGCAACGGCATTTCCGTGAAATTGGTATGGATATTCAGTCTGAAGATTTCACCGTTGTTGGGGTCGGTGATATGGCAGGGGACGTGTTCGGTAACGGTATGCTGTTGTCAGAGCATATCCAGTTAGTAGCAGCCTTTAACCATCTGCATATTTTTGTCGACCCCAACCCCGATTCAGCCAAAACCTTTGTTGAGCGCCAGCGCCTTTTCAATACACCGCGCAGCACGTGGGACGATTTCGATAAAACATTGCTCTCTGAGGGCGGCATGGTGTTTTCGCGAGCGGCAAAGTCCGTGACACTCAATCCGCAGATTAAAGCGCGGTTTAATATTGATCGAGATCACGTGACACCGACAGAGTTGATGAAGGCGATTCTCGGGGCCAAGGTCGATTTAATCTGGAACGGCGGCATCGGCACCTACGTGAAGGCGTCGTCGGAAAATAACGCGGATGTGGGTGATCGCGCCAATGACGGCTTGCGCATAAATGGTAAAGACTTGCGCTGCAAGGTCTTTGGCGAGGGTGGCAATCTCGGGATGACCCAGCGCGGCCGCATTGAGTACTGTCTGCATGGTGGTCTGTGTAATACCGACTTTATTGATAACGCAGCCGGCGTCGACTGTTCTGACCATGAAGTAAATATCAAAATTTTGCTCAACGAAAAAGTCCGTCTGGGCGATATGAGTACGCTTGATCGTAACAATTTATTGCTCGACATGACCGACAGTGTGGCCGAGTTGGTGTTGCACCATAATCGTCGTCAAACCCAAGCGATTAGCTTAGCCATGCACCGCAGCGAGCAGCAGTACGCAGAGTACCAGCGCTTTATGGCGTGGTTAGAGAGCTCGGGCAAGCTTGACCGAGAGCTCGAATTTTTGCCCTCGGATGATCAGCTCAACGACCGTTTAAATCGCGGACAATCGGTCTGGACTCGCCCGGAATTGGCGGTGTTAGTCTGTTACTCTAAAGTGATGCTGAAAGACGTGCTGCAGGGTGCTGATTTACTGGAAGACCCCATTTTGTCGCGCTCGGTCAATCAGGCATTTCCGCCGCGGCTGGTTGAGCTGTTTGCCGATGAGGTGTCTGAGCATCAGCTGCGTCGCGAAATTGCTGCAACGCAATTGGCCAATGATATGGTCGACCGGTTTGGATTCACCTTTTTCTTCCGACAGATGGAATCAACCGGCGCTAGCGCCGCGGATATTGTTCGCGCCTTTACCATTAGCGTGAATATTCTTGGCGTCAATGATTTATGGAAGATGATTGAAGATAGCAACGCCCGTCTATCCGCCGCACTGCAATTAGAACTGCTGCATATTTTGATGCGATTGGTTCGCCGCTCGACGCGCTGGTTCCTGCGTAATCGACGCTTAAACCTGAATTGCACAGAGTTAGTTCAATCAATGCATGATCCTATGCAGCATGTATTACGCCAGTTACCGGCGCTTCACGAAGCGGATTGGATTGCGCTTTGGAATGACGAAAAGGCCCAGTTAATTGCCCAAGGCGTTGACGACGAGATGGCAGCGGTGCTCGCGTCGGCAGACAGCATGTTTCTGTGCGTTGGTACGGTTGATTTGGCACTGCGCCTACAGCGTCCCGCAGATCTCGTTGCTCGGCTCTCCTTTAAATTGGGTGAGCACCTCTCGCTGGATTGGTTTATGGCACAAATTGTCGGTCTGCAACCGCAAAATCGCTGGCAGGATTTGGCCCGCGAATCCTATGTTGATGATCTTGAAAGTCAGCGACGACAGCTCACCGCCTGTTTGTTGGAAGGGCACGAGCAGGACGATATCGAATCGCTGGTTGCCGCTTGGCAAATCCAACAAGCGCTCTTGATCGCGCGTTGGAAGTCAATGGTTGTTGAATTGCGCCGAGGGGTGACACCTGACTTTGCGATGGTTTCGGTGGCACTGCGCGAACTGTTGGATCTGGTTCAGTCATCAGTGGATGCTACGCGATCACGCTGAGATGGGTGGTTGGCTCCTTTGATGAGATCGGCAGCTTTAAAGCAGCAGGTTGAATCAAAGGGGTAACAGAGCGCTTTTAATCTTTCCATTACAAGAGCCCGTTACAAGAGTCCGTTACATGAGTCCGATACAAGGGCACGTCAAAAAAGTTGGTTAAAAAAAGCCGGATCTCAATGAGCTCCGGCTTTTTTTTGTACAGCACACTTGCTTGGCAATTAGAAATTACAGCAGGTAAACAACCCCATAAAGTCCCACGATGGTCAAGACGATCGTGTATGGCAGCGCCATAATCACCATGCGCATGTAGGACAGTCGAATCAGCGGTGCCAGTGCAGAGGTCAGCAAGAACAAGAAGGCAGCCTGACCATTCGGTGTCGCCACGCTAGGCAGGTTCGTGCCTGTGTTAATCGCAATCACCAGTTTGTCGTAGTGCGCTCGAGAAATATCGCCAGCATTCAATACCGCGGTTACTTCGTTGATGTAGACCGTCGCAACAAACACGTTATCACTGATCATCGACAATACGCCGTTGGCGAGGAAAAACATGCCAGGCTGGGCTGACTCGGGCATGGCAAGAACGGCATTAATCACCGGTGAAAACAGATGCTGTTCATGAATGACCGCAACAATCGCAAAAAACACCACGAGCAGCGCGGTGAAGGGCAGTGCCTCTTCAAACGCATGACCGATGCGGTGTTCCTCTGTAATGCCGTTAAACGCAGTTAGCAGAACAATAACCATCAGGCCAATCAAACCAACAGCAGCCCAGTGAAACGCCAAGCCCATCACCAGAATAAGCGCGACAACTGACTGCACAATTAAGGCTGCCTTATCGGATTGTGTGCGTCGCGCCGCGTCGTGATCACTCGACTCTTGAAGAATAACTCGGACATCCTCGGGCAGCGCCCCGCCATAGCCAAACACCTTAAACTTCTCTAATAAGACACAGGTCAGCAGACCGAAGACCAATACAGGCATTGTGACTGGGGCCATAT